>QWCZ01002957.1_pt1 | contig 10385 bp, 9 predicted proteins | sample 1972651 | NCBI WGS metagenome assembly QWCZ01 (sample SAMN09866695, study PRJNA288562) | Human oral metagenome isolate pre1_saliva, whole genome shotgun sequencing... | isolation source: mouth | host: Homo sapiens | place: USA: California
CCGCCGGCGTAACAGAAGACCCGATCGGCATCCTGCAGGCTGCCGGGCAGCAGGTCCTTCATGGTGCCGGTACGCATGGTGTTGGAGCGGGGCTCCAGCACGGCCAGCAGGCGCCCGCCAGGATGGCCGCCCGCCTGCATGCGGGCCCGCAGCCCGGCGATGGTGGTGGCAATGGCTGTGGGATGGTGCGCGAAGTCGTCGATGACGGTGACGCCACCGATGGTGCCACGCACTTCCAGCCGCCGCCGCACCCCCTGGAAGGCCGCCAGCGCCTCGATGGACTCGGCCGGCGTGATGCCGATGTGCTCGGCCGCCACGATGGCGGCAATGGCATTGGCCCGGTTGTGCTCGCCAGCCAGCGGCAGGCGCACGCGCCCCTGCGCGACATCGCCGCGCCAGAGCGTGAACACGGTGGCATCGGCCTCCTCGGTCACGTCGCTCGCGTGCCAGCCTTCAGCGCCCAGGGCCTCGGTCTGGCTCCAGCAGCCACGGGCCAGCACCCGCTGCAGCGCCTCGGAGTCCGACGGCCAGATGATCCGCCCCTGCCCGGGCACGGTACGCACCAGGTGATGGAACTGGGTCTCGATGGCCCCCAGATCCGGGAAGATGTCGGCGTGGTCGTACTCCAGGTTGTTGAGCACGGCGGTACGCGGCCGGTAGTGCACGAACTTGGAACGCTTGTCGAAGAAGGCCGTGTCGTATTCGTCGGCCTCGATGACGAAATAGGGCTTGCGCCCCAGACGCGCCGAGACCGGGAAGTTGCCCGGCACCCCACCGATCAGGAAGCCCGGCTCGCGCCCAGCAGCCTGAAGGATCCAGGCCAGCAGCGAAGCCGTGGTGGTCTTGCCGTGCGTGCCGGCCACGCCCATCACCCAGCGCCCGACCAGCACCTGCTCGGCCAGCCACTGCGGCCCCGAGACGTAGGGCAGCCCGGCATCCAGAATGGCTTCCATCAGCGGATTGCCCCGCCGCACCACGTTGCCCACCACCCAGACATCGGGCTTGAGCGACAGCTGGGACGGATCCCAACCCTCGATCAGGTCGATGCCCAGCGCGCGCAGCTGATCGCTCATCGGCGGGTAGACGTTGGCGTCGCAGCCGGTGACCTTGAAGCCCGCCTCGCGGGCAATGGCGGCCACCCCACCCATGAAGGTGCCGCAAATACCAAGAATATGTATGTGCATCCGACGATTCTAGCGGCAGCCACCTCCCCGATGACACGACGACCGGTCTGGCGGTCGCTGCTGTGCCGTTGCGGCGACATGGGCCGGATCCGTGCCACCCGGAGCACCGTGACGCCGCCCGGAAGGGCAAGCCGGCTGACCGGTCGCCATCCCGGTAAACTTGTTGCAGCCCGCGCACGTTGTGTGCAGCAGGAGCCCGGGCAACAACCACACAGCAACGGACTGCACGCCGTGCCCTGAAGGCATCCCGAGCTTCAGACCTGCCCGCGACAGCATGCCCTGCCCTTTTTCATGCCTATGACCGATCCATCCACTGCACCGCTGCCCAGCGACGCCCACTCCGACCTGCGCGCCGAGGTCGCCGACCAGGCGGCCCGACTGATTGCCGACGGCGGTCTGGACTATCAGAGCGCCAAGCAGAAGGCGTTGCGCCGTGCCTTTTCCGGCACCACGCCACCGGCCGGCCTGGTCCCCACCAACGAGGAGATCGACCGGGCGCTGCGCGAACATCTGGACCTGTTTGATCCGCAGCACGCGGCCCGGGTGCAGGAATATCGCCAGGCAGCCGCGGTGTGGCTGGAGCGCCTGGCCGACCACCATCCTTATATAGTGGGTGCTGCCTGGAAGGGCGTAGTCACCACCCACGCCGTGCTGCACATCCAGTGCTTCACCGACGAGGCCAAGGAACTGGAATTCCTGCTGCTGGATGCCGGCGTCGCTTACGACGTGGCGGAGGTCGCCCATTTCTCGGGCCGGGGCGAGGACGTCCCCGCCCTGGTCTTTCATGACGGCCACGGCCTGCCGGTGATGATCTCGGTCTACCGGCATGACGACCTGCGCGGCGCCCTCAAGCGCGCCCAGGGCGCCGAACGAGGCGATCTGGCCGCCCTGCGCCGGCTGATGGACGAGCCCGCGCCCGAACCCCTTCTTCCCACTTCTTCTGTGACGAGTCCTCTGCCATGATCCTGCATCGCTTCACCCGCCCCTCCCTGCGCCCCCTGCTGCCCGCCCTGCTGCTGGGTCTTTCCCTGTCCCTGACGAGCCCGGCCATGGCCAGCACCCCGGGCGGCGACCAGCCGGCCCAGGCCGCCACCACGGGTGCCACGCCCCTGGACCAGCTGGCTCAGAAAAAGTTCCCAGCCCCCGACGGCTCGGCGCTGGACCTGGCCGCGCTCAAGGGCAAGCCCGTGGTGATCAACTTCTGGGCCACCTGGTGCCCGCCCTGCATCCGCGAGATGCCCGATCTGGCGGCACTGGCCCGCGAGATGGGTGATCAGGCCGCCTTCATCGGCATCGCCGCCGACACCGACGGCAACGTGAAGAAGTTCACTGCGAAAAACCCCGACATCGATTTCCCGCTGGTGCTGGCCGGCTACAACGCCCTGAATCTGTCGCGCCAGTGGGGCAACGAGCGGGGTGGCCTGCCATTTACCGTGGTTCTGGACGCAAAAGGCCAGATCCAGTGGCGTCACAGCGGCACGGTGGATGTCGAAGCGCTTCGTTCGATGCTAAAATCCGGCGAACTGCGTTGAGCGTCCACGATCTTGAACGTATCTGGCTCCAAAAATAGCCTCCTGATCATTCACGGCCCCAATCTGAACCTGCTGGGCACCCGTGAGCCCGAGGTCTACGGCCACACCACGCTGGCCGACATCAATGCCCGGCTGGCCCACCTGGCCCGCCGGCATGGGGCTGCCTTCGACCATTTCCAGAGCAACCACGAAGGCGCACTGGTCGACCGCATCCAGGCCGCCCGTGCCGACGGAACCGCGTTCATCATCATCAACCCCGCTGCCTACACGCATACCAGCGTCGCCATGCGCGACGCCCTGGCTGCGGTGGCCATCCCCTTCGTCGAGGTGCACCTGTCCAACGTCCACCGACGCGAGAGCTTCCGCCACCATTCCTATTTTTCCGACCTGGCCGAGGCCACCGTGGTGGGCATGGGCGCCCATGGCTACGAGGCCGCGCTGCGCTTCGCGCTGCACCGGCTGGGTCTGCTGGACGAACCCCCACCGGGAGACTTAGCTGCTCCCGGGGCCTCTGCCTGAAGGGGAGCCGTCATCCTGATATCTTCCCGCTGGGCGAGACGCGGTAGCCCTGCAGCCCTTCGCTTTCGCCGGCCAGGCGCCCTGCCAGGCGCCCGATTTCCCGATCCGCCGGTCCGAGTGCCCTTGGCATCCGGGCCGGATTCCTTCACAGCCAACCGGCCCGTGTGGGCCAACTCCATCATTCATCAGGGACAAGCAGCATGGATTTGCGCAAACTGAAAACCTTGATCGATCTCGTTGCCGAGTCCAGCATTTCCGAACTGGAAATCACCGAAGCCGAGGGTCGGGTCCGCATCGTCAAGGCACCGCCGCCGTCGGCCCAACCGGCGCCCGTCGCCCAGGTCGTACAGATTCCGGCCAGCCAGCCTGCGGCCGCTGCACAGGCCCCGGCTGCAGCCGCTCCGGCCCAGCAGGCCGCCGCTCCGGCTCCGTCGCGCGGCAAGACGGTCAAGTCGCCGATGGTAGGCACGCTGTACCGCGCCCCCAACCCCGAAGCGGATCCGTTCGTCACCGTCGGCAGCACCGTCAAGGTGGGCGACACGCTCTGCATCATCGAAGCCATGAAGCTGATGAACGAGATCGAGTCGGAATTTGCCGGCACGGTGGTCGAGATCCTGGTCGAGAACGGTCAGCCCATCGAATACGGCCAGCCGCTCTTCGTCATCGAGTAATCCGCCGCGGGTGCCCAGCATGTTCGAGAAGATCCTCATCGCCAACCGGGGCGAAATCGCCCTGCGCATCCAGCGTGCCTGCCGCGAAATGGGCATCCGCACGGTGGTCGTCCACTCCGAGGCCGACACCGAGGCCAAGTACGTCCGACTGGCTGACGAGTCGGTCTGCATCGGACCGCCGCCTTCGCGCAACAGCTACCTGCACATTCCGGCCATCATCAGCGCCGCCGAACTGACCGACGCCGGGGCCATCCACCCCGGCTACGGCTTCCTGTCGGAAAACGCCGACTTTGCCGAGCAGGTCGAGCGCAGCGGCTTCGTCTTCATCGGCCCCCGCCCCGCGTCCATCCGCCTGATGGGCGACAAGGTCTCGGCCAAGGACGCCATGAAGCAGGCCGGCGTGCCGGTGGTTCCCGGCTCGGACGGCGCCCTGCCCGATGACCCGAAAGAGATCGTTGCGACCGCCCGCAAGGTGGGCTACCCGGTCATCATCAAGGCAGCCGGCGGCGGCGGCGGACGCGGCATGCGCGTCGTGCGCGACGAAGCCTCGCTGCTGGGCTCGGTGGCCACCACGCGCAGCGAAGCACAGGCCGCCTTCAACAACGGCTCCGTCTACATGGAGCGCTACCTCGAGAACCCGCGCCACATCGAGATCCAGGTGCTGGCCGACGAGCATGGCAATGCCATCTACCTGGGCGAGCGCGACTGCTCCATGCAGCGCCGTCACCAGAAGGTCATCGAGGAAGCACCGGCACCGGGCGTCTCGCGCGAACTCATCCACAAGATCGGCATGCGCTGCGTCGAAGCCTGCAAGGCCATCGGCTATCGTGGCGCCGGCACCTTCGAGTTCCTCTACGAGAACGGCGAGTTCTTCTTCATCGAGATGAACACCCGCCTGCAGGTCGAGCACCCCGTCACCGAGTGGATCACCGGCGTGGACCTGGTGCAGGAGCAGATCCGCATCGCTGCCGGCGAGAAGCTTCGCCTCACGCAGGACGACGTGACCATCAAGGGTCATGCCATCGAGTGCCGGATCAACGCCGAGGACCCGTACAAGTTCACCCCCTCGGCCGGCCGCATCACCAACTGGCACACGCCAGGCGGCCCGGGCGTGCGCGTCGACTCCCACGTCTACAACAACTACTTCGTGCCGCCGTTCTACGATTCGATGATCGGCAAGGTGATCTGCTATGGCGAGACCCGCCATCAGGCCATCCAGCGCATGAAGATCGCGCTCTCCGAGATGGTGGTCGAGGGCATCAACACCAACATTGCCCTGCACCGCGACCTGATGGAAGACAAGCGCTTCAACGAAGGCGGCACCTCCATTCACTATCTGGAAAAGCTGCTGGCCGAAACCAAGCGCTCATCCTGAACGTCCCGACGCACTGACCATCCCATGAGCCAGTCCTGGATCGAAATCACCCTCGAAGTCGACAAGGCCGAGGCCGAAGACTGGGCCGACGCCCTGCTGGAAGCCGGGGCCCTGTCGGTCCAGGCCGAAGACGCCGACGCCGACTCGCCCGACGAGCAGCCCCTGTTCGGCGAGCCCGTTCCCCCGGGCCTGCCCGGCACCGGTGCGGGCTACCTGCCCCAGACCTTCGGCTGGAAGCGAACCCGGCTGGCCGTGCTGCTGGACGCCACGGAAGATGACGCCGGCGCGGGTCACACCCCGGCCCCGGCGAATCTGGCCGTGCTGCAGGAAGCCGCCGACAGCCTGGAAAAGCCCCTGCCCGACATCGTGGGCACCCGCCGCGTGGACGATCAGGACTGGGTGCGCCTCACCCAGGCCCAGTTCGACCCGATCCCGGTGGGCCAGCGCCTGCTGATCCTGCCCAGCTGGCACGCTGCCGAAACCCAGGCCGGCGACCGCGAGGCACTCATCATCGATCCGGGCCTGGCCTTCGGTACCGGCAGCCACCCCACCACGCGCCTGTGCCTGGAATGGCTGGACGAGCATGAGCTGAGCGGCCTGCGCGTCATCGACTACGGCTGCGGCTCGGGCATCCTGGCCATTGCCGCTGCCCGACTGGGCGCTGCCGAAGTCATTGGCATCGACATCGACCCCCAGGCCGTGCTCAGCACGGCCGAGAACGCCCGCATCAACCGCGTGGAAGTCACCGCCCTGGGTGGCGACGCCCCGCTGCCGCCCCCGGCCGATCTCGTCATCGCCAACATCCTGTCCACCCCACTCAAGCTGCTGGCCCCCATCCTGTCCAGCCTGGTGGCCCCGGGGGGACGGCTGGTGCTGTCCGGCGTGCTGGAGCGGCAGATCGACGAGGTGGCCTCGTGCTACGACCCGGCCCTGAACGTGCAGGCCTGGCGCACCCGCGACGGCTGGGCCTGCCTGAGCGGACGGCGCTGATCCCGTGCGACGGAAAACCAGACACCCCGTCGCCCTGACACCGCGTCCATTTGCGCCGGCCCGCACAATGTGCGATCTTCGCGCCCGGCAGGCAGCACACCCCGCCGGAGCGCCCCTATCTTCAGACCCGTTCCGCCCCACCGTGGCCGCCCTGCTGCCCCAGGTTGCCGGCATGCCCTTCCTGCGCCGGCGTCACCCTGCTTTTTCCTCACCATCTTCCAGACGGTAAGATAGCGACATGGCGCTCGCAACCACTTGTCCGCAATGCAAGACCAGCTTCAAGGTCGTCCCTGATCAGCTCAAGCTGCGGCGCGGCCTGGTCCGCTGCGGAGTCTGCCAGCACGTCTTCTCGGGCGTCGAGCACCTGCGCTATGTCGATCGGGACGAGGACACCAGCCAGCCCGACGCGCTGGCCGCGCCCACCATCACCGCGCAGCCGTCCGCGCCCACGGCCCCGGCCAACAGCACACCCCGGCCAAGCGCCGACACATCGCCTGCGCACACCGCCCCCGTGGCTGACGACGATCCGGACACGGACACGCTCACGTCCGTCGATACCGGGACAGATACCGGCGCAGCCGACAGCCCGTCTGCCGAAGTCCCTGCATCCGACGACCAGGACGCCCCGGACGACACCAGCACCCGGCGCCCCTCCAACGACAGGGGCCGGCGTCGGGGCCGCAATCGCAACCGTGACAATCGCGCGGGACGAAATGGCAGCGAAGCCCCGCGTGCCGCGCCAGCGCCGCGCCCCGCCGAAGACGACCTGAAGACCGTCTTCTTCCTCTCCGACAGCGAAGAGCCGCTGCCCGGCCAGTCTGCCGACGACAACATCCAGCTGCCCGCCTCGCTACGTTCGGGCAACACGGCGCCCCAGCCAAACGCCATCGACCCCGATACCCAGGCGGCCGGTGCCCTCATCGACGAAGCCAACCGCATCTGGCGTCAGCACAAGCCCCGGCACGCCGATGGCGATGACGACAAGGGAAGCAGCCGCCACGGCGCCGACTACAGCGGTGCATCCGACAGCAGCCGCACCGGCAGCCGTACCGGCCACAGTCGCCGCAGCCGCCGCCATGGTGCGGACAGCAGTGCCCACAGCGGCCAACGCCCCCTCGTCGGCTGGCTCACGCCTGCCCGGCGGCGGTACCTGGCCATTGGCCTCTCGGTCCTGGCTGCCGTGCAGCTGGTGTCCGTCTATCGCACCGAGATCGCCTATCACCTGCCCTTCCTGCGGCCCGTGGCCAGTACGGCCAGCCTGCTCACCGGGCAGGACATCAAGCCCCCCATGAGCCTGGGCGCCCTGTCCATCGAGTCCTTCGAGCTGCGCAACACACGCCAGCCCGGCAAGACCCGCATGACGGCCATCCTGCGCAACCGCAGCAAGCTGCCCACCCGCTGGCCGGCCATGGAACTCACCCTCACCGGCCCCTCCAACGCCGTGGTGGTGCGCAAGGTGCTGCTGCCCAGCCAATACCTGGAAAACCCCCGGGCCCAGGCCGCCGGCATGCCGCCCAATAGCGAACAGCCCATCGACCTGCTGCTGGAAACCTCCGACCTGAACCTGGCCGGCTATTCCGTGGCGCTCTTCTATCCCTGATCCCTCGCGCCCTGCCGGCCACGCCTTTGCTTTCCGCGGGCCTGGCCGGCTCGGGTCTCCTCCTGATTTCCTGCCGGCACGCCGGCCCATTCCCACAGGCACACCATGTCCCGATACGTTCTGATCAGCGGCTCCGTCGCCTTCGACACCATCATGGTCTTTGACGGCTATTTCAAGGACCACATCCTGCCCGAGCGCGTCCACCAGATCAACGTCTCGATGCTGACCCCCCAGCTCAAGCGTGAATCGGGCGGCTGCGCAGCCAACATCGCCTACAACCTGACCCTGCTGGGCGGCCATCCGGCCATCGTGGCTGCCGTGGGCGCCGACGGCGCCGGATACGTCGAGCAGCTGAAGAAGCGCGGCATCGACACCCGCCAGTTGCTGGTGCTGCCCGAGTACTTCACGCCGCAGGCCTTCATCACCACCGACATGGCGGCCAACCAGATTGCCGCCTTCCACCCGGGTGCCATGAACGAGGCCCATCGCGCCCGCATTGATGCCTTCCCGGCATCCGAAGTCAGCTGGGGCATCGTCTCGCCCGATGGCAAGCAGGCCATGGTCGAACACGCCCAGCAGTTTGCCGACGCCAAGATCCCGTTCATCTTCGACCCGGGCCAGGGCATGCCCCTGTTCAACGGCGACGAGCTGAAAGCCATCGTGAAACAGGCCACTGCGCTCACGCTGAACGACTACGAGTTCGGCATGCTGTGCAACAAGACCGGCTGGACTGAAGCCGAAGCCGCCGAGGCCGCCGGCACGATGATCGTCACCCTGGGCGGCGACGGCTCGCGCCTCTATCAGGCGGGCCAGATCGAGACCATCAAGCCCACCCCCATCAGCCAGGCTGTGGACCCCACCGGCTGCGGCGACGCCTATCGTGCCGGACTGCTGTATGGCCTTTCGCAGGGCTGGGACTGGGGCAAGTCCGCACGCATGGGCAGCATCATGGGCGCCATCAAGATCGAGGCAGCCGGCCCGCAGAACCACCGCCCCTCGCGCGACGACATCGCCGATCGCTTTGCCGCCGCCTACGGCAGCCGGCCCTGGTAATCAGAAAAAAACGGGCCGGCAACCTTCGCCGGCCCCGTGACAACCCCGTGGTGACTCAGTGGCCGCCCAGAAGCGCCAGCACCACGGTGGGGTCAACCAGCACCAGCACCACCTGGATCACCAGGAGCGCCACCAGCGGCGTCAGATCGAACTGCCCCACCATCGGAAGCACCCGCCGGAAGGGTTTCAGCAGCGGCGCAGTGAGTGCTGCCAGCGGCCATGCCAACGGTGCCTGCGGATTGATCAGCGACAGCACCGCCGAGGCGATGATCAGCAGCATGGCCAGGTACAGCGCCCAGCGCACCGCCCACAGCACGCCCAGCAGCACCACATAGACCGGGTTTGCCATGCCAGGCACACCCAACAGCACGGCAAACGCCAGCGACGTGACCAGCCCCAGCACCAGGGCCGCCACGATGCTGGGCCAGTCCAGCCGCCCGGAAGGCTTCAGCACCATGCCCAGCGGGCGCACCAGCCACTGCGTGAGCGCATGGGCAAAGCCCACCAGCGGATTGCCAAACGGCGACACCCCCTGCCAGCGCGCATAGGCCCGCAACAGACAGGCACTGGCCAGCAGCGAGGCCAGCGTCTGTATCAGCATCCAGAGAATCGACTGCATTCCGGTCCTCCAAGCACAATCGAAAAATGATCTGCCGCTCCGGTGCTGCGCAGGAAAGCGCCGCATGCGGCCAACATGAAACATGCCGGGCTGCGCGTGAAAGGCTGCAGCCCCGGGGCAAGCCCTCTCACCGCAACACGCGCGGAAAGATCAACGCCCGACAGAATACCATCCCCCAAAACGCCGACAGCCGCCCGGGTGACCCGAAGCGGCTGCCGTAACGCTTTCAAGCGTCCTGGATCAGAAAGCGCCTGTCATCAGGGGCGACGACCCACCGGGAACGGCCACGCAGCCTGGGCTGCCGGCGCATCAGTCTTCGGCTTGCGACCGCGACGGGCGGGCGCTGCAACCACCGGTGCAGCGGCTTCCGCCTTCGGCTTGCGACCGCGACGGGCCGGCGCGGCAACCACCGGCGCGGCTTCTTCCACCTTCGCCTTGCGACCACGACGTGCGGGCGCGGCAACCACCGGCGCAGCGGCTTCCGCCTTCGGCTTGCGACCGCGACGGGCAGGCGCAGCAACCACCGGCGCGGCTTCTTCCACCTTCGACTTGCGACCGCGACGGGCCGGCGCGGCAACCACCGGTGCAGCGGCTTCCGCCTTCGGCTTGCGACCGCGACGGGCCGGCACTGCAGCCACCGGCGCGGCTTCTTCCACCTTCGTCTTGCGACCGCGACGGGCGGGCGCAGCAACCACCGGCGTGGCTTCTTCCGCCTTCGCCTTGCGACCGCGACGGGCAGGCGCAGCAACCACCGGCGCGGCTTCTTCCACCTTCGACTTGCGACCGCGACGGGCGGGCGCTGCAACCACCGGTGCAGCGGCTTCCGCCTTCGGCTTGCGACC
>QWCZ01002200.1_pt1 | contig 10380 bp, 20 predicted proteins | sample 1972651 | NCBI WGS metagenome assembly QWCZ01 (sample SAMN09866695, study PRJNA288562) | Human oral metagenome isolate pre1_saliva, whole genome shotgun sequencing... | isolation source: mouth | host: Homo sapiens | place: USA: California
CTGAGGCTGGTCAATCATTTTGAATTTAGCTTGCTTCATTTTTAGCATGAACTCTCTACCAAATTTCCTGTCCATACCGACAGCAGCAATTTTGAAGCCCTTCTGTCTCATCTCTATGAACCATTTAACAATGTCATCATAGAGGACTGTTGGAGTGTTGCTCATTGTCAGCCATCCATCTGATTGCCACCCAAATAGTGGGATACCATCATCATTGGCTTTCTTCTGAGCGTTGACACGAGGAAAGAAAGCATGTGTGATACAGATATCAACATCTTTTTCACCATCGTTATATACACCATAGAGAGCAGCAGCGGTCAAGTCATGCAGTCTTGAGAGGTCAGCTCCTCCATACCATCGAATAGGAAGCCTTGCAAGCTCCTCAATGGTCCAGTCATAGCAGTCATCACTAGCGATGAACTCATCAGGATTAAAATAAGCGTTCATTGAGTTGGTGAAGACATTCAGTGTCTTATTGAAGAACTCATTTCTGGTCTGTGGATCATTCAAAGCTTGTTCTGCTTCAGCTCTCAAAGCAGGCATGGACACCGTGACACCCCAAGACGGATTTGCCATCTTCAAAACATTATCATCAAGATAGTCACCAACATCGCCATCCGTTGACTGATTAGCTTTACAAATAAAGATAAATAAAGCCTCATCCTGTACCAACTGCTTAAGCACTTTCTGACAGTATTTCAAACGGTTAGCAAGAAATCCCGTAGGAATATCACCAGCTGTTGAGATAACAAAAAGCATACTGTTTCGGTATGCTGACATTGTTTTCTTCATAAGACCATACTTCTTACTATTCCTCATCGTGTGAGCTTCATCGATGACCGTGACATTCCCATTGAGAGAGTCCAAACGACTCTCATCGTTGGCCAAGGCCTGGATATAGAATGACCCATCATCTCCAAAATTAGCTGTGATAGAGTGTTCTTGGTTATTGTCTTTGATACGGATAGATTTGTCATTCCATCGTTCCACGTTGAACTTTATGAAATTAAAGGCTTCCAGCGCTTGCTTGACAGAGTTGGCCACGATATAGCATTTTGAACCACTATCGGCATCCAAAATCTGATAAAGCAAAGCAATAGCAGCAGTAAAACTGGTCTTGCCGTTTTTCCGTGCCAGCATTATCAAGGCTTCCTTGAATCTACGCTCATTCGTACCAGCGTGATAGAACCCAAAGAGATTGACAACTGTGAAATGTTGCCACGGTTGCAAAATCAAAGGCTTGTTACGGATAGACATGGCAAACATGTCATCTCCTTGCTGATGAACAATTGAGTTTTCAATGAAGTGAACGGCAAAATCCACTATATCCTCATCAAGCTCATATGCTGGATTTTCTAAATCCCTCAAAAAGCGTTCAGTAGCCAAGATTCGTTCTTCGTTATGTTCCTCTTGATAGCTTAGGACATAATCAACATATGCTTTAGCTTTCCCAAGATTGGTTGTAGCGTGGCGAAAATCGGCAAAACGTTTTTCAAAGTCTTTATCCATCTTTCACTCGCCTCTTTTTCAGTTCATTCTTAAACTTTAGGACCTCAGTAAGAACTGATCCATTGTCTTGTTCTACCACTTCACCCAATGACTTAGGATTCATCATCAATTGATTAGAATAACTGAGTATGTCTTTTCGTAGGATTTCAATCGCTGTTAGGATGGGGACTTTACGTTCATTCTCAGCTCCTGCCTTGTTCACATAGACATCTGTGACAGGATAGCCCATATCAGCATAATCTTGAGCAAGTTTCTGATACTGATATAGCATGCCTGCAAAGATGTCAATGATCATGTCAAATTCTTTGCGATAAGTCCCAAGCTCTTTCATCTGTTTGATGACTTTTGACTTGATTGACTTAGCTGTGACTGGTTTTGCCAAAAACTAGGCCTCCTTCCCAAAATCCCTTTAGTTTTTATCCCCTTTTTGTCTGGAGGCCTCCGACTTGGAAAAAGTTCCCTTCACCGGTTCCCAGACGATCAAAAAAAATTTTTTTTCGATGGGGGGATAATCGAAAAATTCAAAAAAACAAAAATTGAAAAAATCGAATTTCACAAAATTTCATTTTTTCGATTTTTGTAAAAATTCAAAAATTCCCTTTTTCGTTTCTTTTGCCAAAAAATTCCTTGACCAATAACTTTATCATTGGTTCTATCATGAAAAGTATTGTGTCGCTTATTAGTAAGTGGCAGACAATTCCATTCTTGGAATTCTAGTTCAGGATATTCCGACACTGGAAAAATATGATGAACCATTTCAGCAGGTTCTGATATTCCATATCTCAAACTCTCCTGACATAGATAATTATATTTTCTTAGAATCCTATCTCTGAACTTCTCCCACTTCTTTGTCTTCAAAGAAGGTCTGACAATTTTGTTATACATATAATCCTCCTCACACAAAAAGGACAGACCAAACTGATTGGCTGTCCCTCTCATACTTGAAAGCTATGCTATCATAATATTTTATTTTATGTGAGAAAACAAGAGTTTATTTTCTCATCTTTTATTTTGGTCTCAATCCTATGAAATGATATTCTAATGTTGGGTTCTCGAAAATGTTCCCAATGATTTCAGCTTTATCCAATACATCTGGTTCATAAGGTGAAATACAATCTGGGTCCATGACATTTAGACATTCAAGATAAAAACCATTTCCAGAGAGTACTTTCTTTTCTTCATAGTAGCGATACTTTCCAAAGCGGACAATAGCTTTTACAAAATCAATTTGAAGAACATCTCCTACAAAAATCTCTCTGCCTTCTTTGTCATAAGTGCGTGTTGACTGAGTGATGCATTTCAAATCTTCGAAGTGCTTCCATCCACTGCCTTCATAGTAGACTACTGGACAATTACGGTTTTCATCATTTTGATCACAATTGCCTACCATGACCCTGTAAAACATTTTTTGTTTTTCTTCGTCCCATGCTCTAAATTTTGTATTCATTCCGTTACCTCCTCAATCTCAATTCCTGGGCAATCAAACACCCAACCCAATCCAAGCCCTTCAAGTTGTTTGCGTGTAAATCGAGTAGCTAAATCTCCTAAAGAAAAGAATGCTTTCTCGTACATATTATTATAAAATAGCGGTTGCTTTGTTGCACTCATCTTCACTATATACCGTTTCTCTTTCTCAACTGTGTAGCCATTGATCCAAGCGGCAGCAAGCGTTTCTTGATTACGTTCGTGATAAACCCATCTCAGAAGTTCTTCATCTTCTTCGTCTTCTATACGCTTAAATAAATCTTGAAAATCCCAATCATTCTCTATTGCATATTTAATATAATCCGCCACAAACTGCGGGACTGGGACTTCCTGTGGTTTGTCTAGTTGTTCTATAGATTCCAATATCCAATTTCTATTTACTGTGACTATATCTGCTATAGGACCTTCTGAATAAGGCAGCTCCGAAATACGTTTTATCAACTCTTGTTTATTCATTCTTCCATCTCCTTTGGTGGTTTTGGATAACTCATCCAGAATACTGTATCTTCATAAGTGTTTTCAAATCCAACACCGTTCCCAAAATCAATCCAGATGTCAGTGGTTATCTCTTGGGTCTTTGGATTGTATACAAGAACTTCCTCGTCAATTTCTGGAGTTTTACCATTCCAAACAAAATCAAATCCATCCCCAAATATTTCTTTATCGTCTTCATAGATATCTCTGGTTGTCAATTCATTCCATTCATAAAGTGCCACAGTTATATCTGATGTTCTTTTTGCAGTAGCCATTTTTCACCCTCACTTTCACATATCTTATATTTTGTTAAGCTCGCCTTGTTTCTGAAATCCTTTTAGGATATGGGTTTCATTCGTTTCTCTTTTCTCAGCTTATGCTTAACTCATTATGTTAATGTCAAAATTATAAAATTAAATAACAAAGTTTCTCAAGGCATCATCTAGCTCAGCTTGTTCAATTCCAATATATCTCAGCGTTATGGCTGGAGATGAATGATTGAACATCTTCTGTAGTGTGCCTACATCCTTTGTTTTGTTGTAGTATTTATATCCAAATGTTTTGCGCATCGTGTGAGTCCCCACATTATCAATGCCCAATTCTTCAGCAGCCTCATGAATGATCTGGTAGGCTCGTTCACGAGTGATGGCCTTGTTTCCTCCTTGTCTGCTCTTGAATAGAAAATGATGGAATGGCTTCCCTTCAACATACTTCCTCATTTCTCGTTTCAGTTCTTTCGTCATTCTACGGGAAATCTGCTTGCCAGTCTTTCTCTCTCGTAGTTTGATGTGCCACCCCTGAACATCTTTGACTTTGAGCGTGAGGATATCACCAACACGCAAGCCTGTATTGAGACCAGTAATGAATAGCATATAATACATTTCATTCCACTCTCTCAGGTAGTCCTTCATGGCTTGAATGTCATCTGTGTCTTTAATGGGTGAGACCTCTTCCATACGGTTCCCCCTCTCTATATTAAAATTGATTTTCATAAAGAATTGGGAGTGCAGGAATCGAACCTGCTCCTACTGTTTTCCGCCAGCATGCTCTAACCGTTTGGGCTAACTCCCTAACCACTATTAGGAGACCCTCTCATCCATGATGTTGTTATCATGAACAAGATTATAGTATTTTATTTTGTGTGAGAATACAATAACTTATATTCTCAATTTATAGTACACCTTTCATTCTGGCATACGTTTCCAAGATGCCAGCACGCTTGCGGTAAATTGTAGCATTGCTGACAAATTGCTTTTCTGCAATTTCTTCCCAATCAAGATTGGCTTGTCCCCATCTTAGATAGAAGATGTCAAGCTGTTCTCCTGTCAGTTGCTTCTTGAAGGATTCAACAGTCTCTTTGAACAGCTCAAGGTTCTTCAAAGTCACATCAGTAGCGAATTTCATCACTGTGTTTTCTGTTGGTTTGCTGATGCCAGACTTACCACCACCAACTAGATCATCACCGTTCTTTGCCATCAATTCTGCTTTGCGTGTCCAGATTGCCCGGTCAATTCCACGAAAATTGAATAATTCTTGGTCAAGATTAAACAACTCTCTATTGTTTAATTTTTTCATTCAATAACCTCTCTTTGATAGATTTCTACTATCCCTTTTCCTTTTAGTCTTTCACAGTGAGCAAGTGCTTCATGTCTTGTTTCAAATTCAGCTTCAGTGTATTCAGCTAAATGCTTAGGATCAATCCAACTCGCATGACCATGATACTTTCTCACAACATACATCTTCATTTCTTTCTCCTGTTTTTAAAAGCTATCACGCTAGACCAGATCAGGCCAGAGAGCCAGACTGCTGCAAATAATAAATAGATAAAGTTTTGTAGGTCCATCTTACTACCACAAGACACCTTTCAATCTGTTAAATTCTTCCTTTGGGATATCTGATTTAAGAGTTATCTCAAAATTTCTAAAGCCAATTCCACCGGTTGACAACTTGCTTGCGTTAACATTCCCAGAGTTAATGTTTCTAGCATCTGGAATACATTCTTCAATAATGTTTCCTATTCCAATGAATGTCTTACCGCCATCTGTACTGAATTTTAGTCCTATCGGACGGCTGTTATACATTTTACGGTACTTTCTAATCAGTCGTTTTCTCGCTTTATTTAATGACATGTCTTTTCTCCTTTGTGATTCTATTTCTTTCTGCTCTCAATTTTAAACTAGTGTTAATGCCAAAATATACCAGTGTTATTTCTTCTTCCCATTGGTTCTTTGTGTAAGGAAATCTGTTTGGTCTCACTCTGTTACCTCCAAAATTAATTTTCATTTGCCTTTTTACCGTCAATTAAATCACCGTCCTCCCAAATATTCCCAATGACTTCGACTTTGAAGAGGTATGGACTGAATAAGTCGTACAGAGGGGTTTCAGGCACTTCATACTTCAAATTTACTTCCTTGGAAATAAACATAGCCTTATCGTGATCGTATTTAACAACTTCAAACCAACTCGAATCATTATTAGCGACTTTCAGTATATCTCCTTCAAAAATCTCCTTGCCATTTTTATCAAATAGCCCTGTTGATTGCATGAGTTCTATTTCGTCAAGATTCACTAACCCACCATATATACTCCCATCATATATATTTCTACGAAAAGATAGACGAGCTATTTCCCCTGATTTTTTGTAACGAATAAAGGCTATCCGTCCCATTTCTTTCCATGTTTTATGCCATGCTCTATACTTTGGAATCATCTTGTACCTCTTTTTCTACTGTAATTTTAAATTTATAATCATTTATTTTTAAAGGCAAAATTGACCCGATCATAGTTTCATCTTTCAACAAATCCAAGATAATCTCTAAAACTTGCTTACCTAAAAACAATTGTGTCTCTACAAAATTTTGTGAATCCATCACTCCACCTCCGCAAAATAACTATGAAATTTACTTAGGTTCACAATAGCGACCTCTTCAACGAAATGTTTTTCGATATCAAAGTCTGGATCATTTTTTCCAAACTCTTTCTTTATGGCTTTTTCCGCTAGAAAAGGTAAGGCGAATATACTTGCTCCGTTTTTTAAGGCAAGCGCTTGACCGTGTTTATTTACTATTCGATACCCTATATCAAACGGTCTGATTTCCATTGGGATTTTTATGCATTTACTTTGATTCTTCATTCCTTCTTCAAGCGTTTGTATCATCCTTCCACCTCCTCAATCTCAATTCCGGGGCAATCAAACACCCAACCAAAACCGCTTTTTTCAATTTCTTTACGGGTGTGTTTTCTTCTATTTGTGTAAATATTGTTATAAAAACGGTAGTCGTCATTGTTTGTTTTTACCAGATAATCATCTGTGTTTTTCAATCTAACTGTATAGCGCTTCTCTTTCTCGACTGTGTAGCCGAATTGGTGCATATTTACAAGGATTTGAAATGGTTCTGTTCTTGAGTCTCTAAACCATCTTTTGAAGTCAGACTCATCTTGTCTATCAAATAGATACAAATAATTAAAAACTGCAAACTCAAAATCATTTTTATGTTTTTCATACCAATCCGCTACGAACTGCGGAACGGCTGGCTTCTGCGGTTCGTCTAGTTTAGAAGCAAGTTCTATTGCCGTGTCTATCTCAATATATTCTACTTTGTTACCAAAAAGATTCTTTAAACCTTTCATCTGTTCAATCAACTCTTGTTTATTCATCACTCCACCTCCGACACAGTTATATCGAACGTGTGACCGTCTAAAACAAACTTTCCATTGCTCCCCAAAAGATTATCATCTACGATAATTGCTTTTGCTGTATCTACTACAAGCTTTCCTACTTGTAATGCAAACACAAAATCGTCTATCTTGGGCATTTTCTCTTTTTTCATCATTTTGCCACTTGGTGGTTGAGGGTAGCTCATCCAGAAAACTACGTCTTCATCAGTGTTCTCGAAACCAATTCCTTCCCCATAATCAACCCAAGTATCTGTTATTATCCGCTTTGTCGTTGGATTATAGACAAGGACTTCTTCGTCAATTTCTGGAGTTTTGCCATCCCAAACAAATTCAATGGCACCATTAAAATATTCCTTCTCATCTTCAGCAATATTTCTTGTTGTTAGCTTATTCCATTCCATCACTCCACCTCCTTAACTTTCGCGCCCGGACAATCAAACACCCAAGCAAGACCGGCGTCTTCCAATTGTTTTCTAGTAAATCTTTCAAGATCGCCATACACCTTTTCAAAATCAAGACGATCACTACCCTGTCTGTACACAGTTTTCAACGACTGTCCATTGCTCAATATCACTTCATACCTCTTCTCTTTCTCGACTGTGTAACCGTCCAGCCAAGCACGGACAAAGAGTTCGGAATTATCCCAATACCATTCTGCAACTCCATCAGACATGCATGCATCTATTGAGTAGGACAGCGTATGACTTAGTTTTTTCTGTTCTGTGATAAAATCCGCCATAAACATTGGGAGCTCTACTTCCTGCGTTTCGTCTAGCAACTTAATCGATTCCAACGTTGTTAATTTATCAATCATCGGTCTTGGTCTACTACAATCTGAAAGTAAATGACTAATACTCTCAAACAACTCCTGCTTATTCATGTGGCAAATCCTCCTCTTTTACGAATGAACCATCAATCCATTTACCTTTTCGATCTTTGATTTCGTTATAGGCCCCAGTGAAACATTCTAGAAATTCATAACCCAAAATATTGCTGATTGATTTCAAGTAAGCAACAATGCGCACAAGGTTATGACGACACATTTTTTTACTTGCTAAATCTTGAGATAGCTGAAACTCTGAAATGTTAGCATTTAGCAATTTTACATCCTCTTTGATCAGCAATGCTAAACCTACAACTACTACAGCACAATCACCAATGCTGTCTTTGGTTAATGCTTCATTCTTTTTCAAGAACCCTGCACATAACTCACCGAATTCCTCACTTAATTTTAAGGACTGCTTATCTAGCCGGCCCCCGTTTTCAAGATCTCTATCAATAAACCATTTTTTTACTTTGTTTAAAATTAAATTCTCCATTATTACCTCTTTCTATTTTTTAACAAGTTTTAAATTGCCAGTATCTTTGCCTTTTTTATTTAAATCTGCATAGAATTTCAATAGCAATTTATCTTTCCCTGTAATTTTGCTTAACTTCTTCAATGATCCGGTACATAAATAACGTCCGTTCTCATATAGCTTATAATCAGCTAACTCATCCGCATCACCCATGAGAGAGTTCTCTCCGATTTGAAAATATTGGCAAATCAGTAGTATGTGACGTTCGTGTACTTTTATTTTGCCAGTCAATAGACTGCTTATTGTATTCATTGAGTAGCCTATTTCTTCGGATAATTTTCTAGCTGTTAAGTTATGGCTTTTCATTAAGAGCTTGAGTTGCTCTTTGAAATGTTCTATCTGATTTTTGGTGTAGCCTGCCATGATACATTACAACTCCTTTTTCAATTATCAATTTCTACTGGATAGAATGTACCGAATGACTTTCTTAAAGCATTTCCTACCTGGATAGCTACCCCACGAGATGCGAATTTCATTGCTTTCGCTTCCTCAGAGAAAGAGACATCCAAACCAGTGGTCCCAATCACTACAGATTTTACAAATGGTTTTGCTTGTTTTGATCCATGTTTTAAAATAAACATTACTTCCCATCCTTTTCTAATTTCTGTAGCATTTTATTTTTTGCTTCCTCCAAAGCTTTTTTCTCTTGATCACTTGTTTGATTGGTATAATTTGGTTTTGACCAATCTGGAACATTTGAATGTTGCTTTGTTGGTTGTCCTTTTGTTTTACTTTCCTGAAACTTCCGTTCTCGTTCGTTTACTGCTGAAATTGATAATAATCCATCGCTTTTCCAATTTTGTAAAATAGCTCTAATATAGCTAAAGTTTCTCTTACCATTGTCAGCAGCTAAACTGATAGCTTTTAGGATCACATCTGGTTCCATACCATCTAGAGTGATGAAATCTTTTAATATTTCGAATTGGATGCCATCAATTGGTGAAATACGAGACTGATATTCATCTACGATGATTTTGAGTGTATTTTTCTCTAAATCTTTCTCTAAATCTTTCTCTATATCTATCTCTATTTCTTTCTCTTTCTCTTTCTCTAACTCTGGTGGATGTTCGTCCGACATTTGTCCGGACAAATGTCCCAATAATAATTTTTGTTTTTCCTTCTCAATTCTTCTGCGATAGTCACGCTTTCTATCAGCTTCAGTGTTCGATTTTCCAATAAATGATTCAATGTCTAGCATAAAAATGGCGCCATTGTCCAAAACATCAATTAGGTTCATTTCCTTGAAAATGCTGACAGCTTTTTCTACTACTGCCACAGGATGCCTTGTTATTTTTGAAAGCATTTCAGAATTGAATGGGATTCGATCATTGAACATCAACTTACCATTGTTTTTCAATGACCTCAGATAGAGTTTGATCAAAATGTTAGAGTATAGAAAACCATCTGGCATGCTTTCCAAAATAATCATTTCATCACTGTCATAAAAATTTTCTTTCACTCTCAGATAGTAGTATTTCTTATTATCTGACATTTCATTCCTCCATTCTAGAATGGTAAACCATCATCAGGGATATTCATTTGATTACTCTCAAATGAAGGAGGCATTTGCTCATCCATAGAGTTCCGGTTGGCTGAATTGTCACGCTTTTCTAAGCTTCTGAAACTATCAATAACAACTTCAGTGACATAGACACGTTGACCTTGTTGATTCTCATAGTTACGGGTTTGAATGTGGCCAGTGATTGCTACCAGATTTCCTTTCTTGATCCAGCTTGCGAAGTTTTCCGCTAATTTCCGCCAAATCACGCAATTGATAAAATCTGCATCATATCCACCATCTTGATTTTTAAAATTTCGATTTACAGCAAGCGTGAATTGTCCAACAGCTTGATCTTGAGGTGTTCGATGTAGTTCT
>QWCZ01001473.1_pt1 | contig 10368 bp, 9 predicted proteins | sample 1972651 | NCBI WGS metagenome assembly QWCZ01 (sample SAMN09866695, study PRJNA288562) | Human oral metagenome isolate pre1_saliva, whole genome shotgun sequencing... | isolation source: mouth | host: Homo sapiens | place: USA: California
GGTGGCGACCACGGCGGCGACCACGATGGTCATGCCTTTTTCTTTGCCAGCATCTAAGGTGGTGATATAACTGATGAGCTCACTAGCGTAATCGGTGCCAGAGCCAATGGGTCGCCCCGAAATATCGGCATAGGAAAGAATCAAGACGGCAAGCGCCGCGAGAGTCCACAGCACGGCGGAGGCGGCGGCAAGATTCAGCACATCGGCGAATGGCTTGTACTCTTTATCGACGGCGTTTTTCGTGGTGCGTTTGCCTCGGTGTGTTCCAGCGGCATCGGCTGCATAGCGGGGAATAATGCCCATCGCGAAGATCAGCGCACCCATGGTCGTCGCCATCGAGAAATTATGAATAACCTCGGAAATAGGCAGCGCCCAGCGTACAAAACCACCAGCATCGGCAAGCTCGGTCGCCGAGTTCGCCAGGGTTAGCCTTAACGAGACCAGCAGAGTTAGCAGACCGACCCCTACATAGGCGGTAATCCAGGGCGCGGACAGCCCGGGGCGCACGGAGGCGCGCTGAGGGCCAACCTCGGTTTTCTGCGGTTGTGAAGACGTAGTAGCCATAGTTCTTTTTCATCTGTGGTGCGTGCGATGGTGCATATTAAGTATGCACATAAGTTCGGGACGGCTAGGTGAAGAGGCTTTCGCCGATATACCCGCCTTCCTCACGTACCCCGGCCGGAATTGCGAACACGGCTGATCCCACCGGAACCGTCCATGTGTTAAGCATATCCAGTTGTTCAAGCCGTTTCTGAATAGGCACAAACTGCGCCACCGGGTCTGCCTGGTAGGCCACGAAAATCAGCCCCGCATCCGAAATGCCGCCGCTGATCTGCCCGTGTTCTGAGAACCCTGAGGCGTTAAAGACCGGTTCGTCATAGTTATAGCCACGCCGCAGGATGCGCTCCCACGGCTTCTTCTCAAGTTCGGTGCCGTGCGCCCGGCGAATATGCGCATACGGGGCGATGACCTCAAAGCCCAGGTTATCGAGCTTATCAAAGTCGGGATCATCAAATTCATCATTGCCAGTCAAGGGCGCACCGTTAGAGAGTTTACGCCCGATAGCGTCTTCGCGAGCGGGGGTATCGACCTCATCCCAGGTATCCAGGTTCATGTGGATGCGCCTAATCACCACGGAGGTACCGCCCGGCTCCCAGGCCTGCGGGAAGTTCTGCTCAGCGCTCCCCTCACCCCACACGATCTCGTGTGCCGACCCGCCGCCGCGCCCGGGTGTCTCGTGAGGGTCTTCGACCGGATTCACGGTGCCGTCTACCTGGCCGAAGAGATTACGCGGAGTGCCCTGACCGGTACCGAAGGCGCTCAGAAAGCCCTCTTGCACCCAACGGATACGCCCAAAGGAGCGGGTGTCTTTGGTGAGCATCCGCTGGGCATGCGAGACCGTCAGCAGATTATCCCCACAAATCTGCAGGAGCAGATAACCACCGTTCCACTTCTGCTGCAGTTGGTCGATCTTCGGGAACGCTGGGAGAGGTTTAAGCCACGCCGGTTTTTTGGCGGGTGCCACAATATCAAAAATCTTTTCGCCAAACCCGAATGTGATAGTCAAGTGTGCGGGAGCCTGCACAAGCTCAGGTTCCTGATCTGTCAGCGGAGTCACCCCCATAGTCAGGGCGGCCGCATCGGAGGTCAAGATCCTCAACAGACGCTGCACCCCGGAAGCATCCAGCCCATCGTTCAGATCAAGAGCAATAAAACGCGCATGAGCCTGTGCCGGGGTCATAATCCCGGCCTGCTTATCGCCATAAAAATTCACGGTTTGAGTGGTCAGCGCCTGCTGTGCGGGTACAGTCTCGGGCGCACCCGTTTCATGCCCCGGCGCTATCAGACCGCGCGCGCCAGCCCCGACGGCAACACCGGCGCCCACCCCCAGGAAAGCACCGGCGAGTGCTGTACGGCGACGCACCCCTGGGGATTCCGCAGACCGGGTGTCTTGATGTCGCAAAGAGTCCTCAGCTGCCGATCCTTCAGACATCCCGGCGGTACCCTCCTGCGGCTCGTTGGCCTCCGTCGAAGAAGGCTCATGCGGAGGCTGCGGGGTACCCATCTTGTCATTCTCCGCCGTCATAATCTTTCATTCCTCTATGCCTGCGGCTATCTCTCATGCGCGCTATCGGCGCCTCAGTTGAGTGGGGCAGGATGCACGGTGCCAGTCCCCCAAATGTTGCGGTGTCGTGCGCCGCGCATCCTGCATAGGCTCGGCGGATGTGTTAACACACCCGTTGCCGAGCGCTGCGGCTACTTACACTGCGGTTTTGCGGATGCGCTCCCCGAGGCTTCGCCGCTCATATGGTCGTGGTCGCTGTGCTCACCGTGTTCATGCGTACCATGTTCATGATCGGAGTGTTCACCGTCCCCATGACTATGCTCATGATCAGAGTGCTCGCCATCCCCGTGACCATGCTCGTGGCCGTCATGGGAGTCACCCGAAGCTGATGCGGATGCGCCCGCCGAAGCTGAGCCGGTGGACTGCGCATCGCCCTGGTATTCTTCCTTAGCGCCAGAGTAGTCGCGTGCCTCAGGCTTGAACTCCAGTGTTGCGCCGTCCTCAGTCTTGAGGGTTACCGTGGTGCTGGCACCCGCCGAGAGCGAGCAGTTCAGACCCATCAGCATAATGTGGTTGCCTCCGGGCTTCAGCTCCAGGGTCTCCCCCGCTTTCACCGTAAATTCCTGCACCTGCTGCATCTTGGTGCTTCCGTTAGAGTCCTTAACCGTGGTGTGCAGCTGCACTTCATCGGTCGCAGTCGATGTTGCCGAGACGACCTTCACATCGTGATCGCTGGTATTGGTAATCTTGCCGAAAACACCAGTCATACCACCGTCGGTTGCCTTAGCCCAGGTATTCTCAATCTTGAGCGGGCCTGAAGACGACTGTGCCGAACCGCTTGCCGCTGCGCTGGAAGAGCTCGTTGCGGATGCGCTCGAATCCGAGTTCGTGTTGGTAGAGCCACAAGCGTTCAGGGTAAGAATCCCAGCGAGAGCTACGGAGCTCAAAGCCATCAGCTTGTGGTGAGCCTGAAATTTCTTCATGATCTTTTACTCTTTTCTGGCGGTAAAACCCGCCTGTGTGTGCGAATAATTCTTCGGCAGGCACATGCGGCAGTCGCGGCGTTCGATTATTCTGCGACTTTTAATCGCGCGTGCCGCAGTCTGCGGGAAGATCCCGATGCGGCGCCTGCCAATGGGTGTGACGTCCGGAAGCTGCCCGGTAACGTCACGAATGTACAAGGTGTTATGCGGAACGTTTTTTGAGCAGGACAAGAATCCCCACGGCCAGCACGACGAAGAAACCTACACCGCCGCCAATCAGCCACCAATTCACCCCGGAATCGGAATCTGACTTAGTGGAGTTCTGGGTATCAGCTGCAGCCTGCGAAGATTCGCCGGTGCCCGCATCCTGCGGGGATGCCGCGGCTTTACCTGCGCCAACGCTGAACGTGTAGGTTCCTTGAATAGGGTGCCCGTCCGAGGAGACTACGCGCCAGGTGACGGTATAGGTTTCGTCTGCGTTCGCATCCTTGATCTTGAGCGGCTGGGTGACGGTCGTTCCCTTCACCTGTGGCTCGCCTTCGGCTACGGATGCGCCGGTCGAATCGACTACGCGCACGCGGTTTCCGCCCTCAATATTCATGAGGTTCGCGCTGTAGGTCAGGTTCAGCTCGGCAGGTGCCTGCGTCAAAGTTGCGTTCGCGGCGGGGTCGGAAGAGACCAGTTCGTCATGCGCCTGCGCTGCGGCACCGCCGAAAAGCATCAGGCTGGCGAGCAAAACCACCGCCAGGGTACGCATCATGGTGCGCATATGTGTAAATCCTTTATCTGCATCGAATGCCCATGCCGCACGCGCCTTCACGCTCGGTTTCAGTCGAGGAAGGTGTATAACACTCACACAAGCCAGCCGGTGGGCAGACTCGTAGCACGGGCGATGGTTGGGGTTACGCGGGGTTTCCCAAAACTGCAGGCGGTCCTCGCTCCACGCGGGAGAATGCCAGCATCAGCCGACGAAGATAAACAGATATGACAAAACGTCCGTATATACGAGGGAAGACAGGAAGCGGCGCCAGCACTGGAACGCGCAGAGCGGACTGCAAACGTGTATTCAGATAACAGTGCAGAGCCCACAATGCCTGCGCGAGGGCACGTTCACCACGGTGCAAAAGTATAAGGCTCAGCAGGGCTGCAAGAGCGTGCACCCCGATCATAGTGCCGGTAGCGTGCTGGGCGACGGCGTGACTGAGCCCATTCCCGTGTTCAAGGGCGAGGGATGTTCCGGGCGCATGTGCATGACCGTGCGCGTGGTTTCCTTGCAATGCCGCCACACGATGCGCCGCCTGAGCGGATCCGTGGGATAGGTTGAAAACACCGTGGAGCAGGGTTTGTACCGTGAGGGCACCTGCTGCGGTGCCCAGGTAGAGGGCTCGCTGCCGTGAGCGCGTTATACGTTCGAGAAGCGCTAGAAGTCCCAGAGCGGCGAGCGCCCCTAACGCGGTGCAAAGCGCAAGAATCATCGGATGCGCGGCGCCGCCTCCGGCGAGAGTATGCCCTGCCGAGCCCAGCAGAACCGCAGATGCCGAGATAAGCCAGGCACGCATCACACGGGCACCTCGCGCGGCAGCGGTTGCTGACTGTACCTCACGCAACGATGATTCCCGCTCGGCACAGTCTTTGACGGCGAGAAGGCGGGTATGAGGGCGCGTCTTTGCGCGTGTGTGCATGTTCCGCCCCCTCGCTCGTAGTCGTCATATGCGGGCGTACCCGCAACCTGTCAATATCCCACATTCTACCGGTTTGTCAGCTGACCAGGTATTTCACGGCGAAGATGTGACATGTTCGGCTGGTTAACGTTTTGAACGCCACAATGGCGCGCATCCTCACGTTCAAGGATGCGCGCCATATGCACAGATACGCCGAAACTCGCCTGTTTCGGCGGCAGCATACCGCCGCAGAGGGGCGAATGCCTCAGGTTACTGCTTTTGCTGTTGCTGAGGCTGCTGTTGTCCCTGCTGAGGCTGCTGTTGTTGTTGCCCTTGCTGGGGCTGTTGTTGCTGTTGTTCCTCCGGCGGGTTATCCATACGGGCTCCACCTTCACTGCCGGGCTTCGTCTGCATGTGTCCACCGGTTCCGCTCTCACCAGTCTGCATGTTACCGCCCGCTGAAGGCTCTGAACCAGTGCCGCCGCCGGATCCGCCGCCATTCTCCATCTGTGAGCCGCCGCCAGAATTATTTTCTGCGCCCGAGCCGCCGCCAGCGCCACCGCCTGAACCGGAGTCGCCTGATGTGCCGCCGTTATCCGTGGTCACGGATCCCTGCGAAGCTGATGAACTTGACGATGTAGATGCTGAGGATGAGCTTGAGGAGGAGTCACCACCAGAGCTGCCTGAACCACATGCGCTCAGCGCCACCACGCCAGCAACAGCCAGGGACACAAAAACAGAAGTCTTCTTGGCGATCATACGCCTATCCTTTCTGCCGGTAATTGTTGGTTCAAAACCCACCCTCTCACACACCTAAAGTATTTTTCAGGGATTTATCCCAGGTGCGGAACGTTTTTATGCTATGAGCCGTAAATACATTGCATTTCCATAAATATTTGCGAAATGGCGTGCATAAAATTATGTAGTTTAATTGCATATCCAACGGTTAAATTCCCCCATCATATTTATATCTTCCGTATTTTTAGCAGAAATAAGGCGCGCATCCTCAAAAACTAAGGATGCGCGCCAGATTACACAGCCGCCTCACGGCTGCCCGCAGGTACTAGCCCGCAGTGGTCGGATTGAGAGGCGTTTTAGGAGTTGCCGCTCCCGGAGTATTGGGAACCACAGGAAGATCCGGCAGATCGGTGGGTTTTTCGGACGTAGCCTGACCGTTAACCATCACGTTGTAGGCGCCGTTGTACTGCACAGCCGTCACCGTATTGCCTTCGTTCTTAACCCAGGAGCCGTCGATGCCCACCAGATCGGTGTGACCATCGGAAGCGTCGGTCCTAGTCCAAGAGCCATCGTAGTAGACCGTAACCGTATCGCCGTCGGGTTCAGTAGCAGTCCAAGAGCCGTCTTCCGAGACCAGAACGTATCCCTCAGATCCGGGAGCGCCATTGGCGCCACCACCCTGTGCGCCGCTACCGTCAGCGCCGGCAGCACCGCCGCCAGAGTTAGGAGCGTTGCCGCCCTGGGCACCGCCGCCACCCTCAGCGCCAGAACCGTTCGCTCCGCCACCTGATCCGTCACCGCTGCCCGATTGTGCGCCGCCCTGAGCGCCGCCACCACCTTCAGCACCTGAGCCTCCACCGGAGCCGCCCTCGCTGCCTGATTGTGAGCCAGAATCGGAACCAGAATCAGATTTATTATCCGATCCTGTGCCGTCGCTAGATCCGCTACCAGACCCCTTCTCTGAGTCTGCACCGCCGCTAGCATCAGAACCAGCACTGGAGTTAGCCGAAGCATCGCCGCTGGCGCCACCGCTAGCGTTCGAGGAGTCTGAGCCGCCGGAAGCGGAAGAGTTTGCCGATGCGGAACCGGATGCCCCGCTTCCCGCGGAAGAACTTGAAGAGGAGCCGCTAGAGTTATCCGAACCGCAGGCACTCAGTGCCACCATGCCAGCAACAGCCAGGGAGACAAAAGCGGAAGTTTTCTTGTTGGCGATCATACGCCCATCCTTTCTGCCGGTGATTATTGATTGGCTTTCAACTCTCTCACACACTAACGGTATTTTTCAGGAATTTTCCCCTCTCTGTGGCTCTTTTTATGCTAAGAGCAATAAATAGACCTTTAACGCATACTCATTTCTAACCCAAACAATTAACTGTATTTCCTTGTGTTATTAAAATTAATTAATATTTTAAAATATTTACCCTTCTCGTAGATCTCAGAAAACTTAGAGCATACCTTGCACTTATACAAGCGCATCTTATGGTTTCGGGGTTTTTATTTTGCCGCCCTTTATCCGCACACAATAAAGTGGTGCGCATCCTCATCGTAAGGATGCGCACCACTTGAATTATCGCGCCGTATACCGTGATGCTACGTCCGGGTGGAGCCTTCTAGACCAGTAGTTACCGTAGCGCGTCAGAGGCAACGCACGGCATATCGACTCTCTATCTAGAATAATCTAGCCAGCAGTGGTTGGCTGAACCGGGGACTTAGGAGTTACAGCTTTAGAGTCGCTTGGCTTATTGGGCAGATCCGGAAGGCTTGGCTTCTTAGTGGACGGCTTGCCATCCTCCTGAACGGTGTAGCTGCCATCAGCGTTTACAGCTGTTACATCACGACCATCTATAACAGTCCATGACCCATCGGAACTCACAGTGGTAATATCGCCATCAGTCTCGGTGCGAACCCATGAGCCGTCGGAAGCCACAGCGAAATTATCGCCATCAGCCTCAGTGTAAGTCCACGACCCATCAGATACAACAGTGTGCGAACCGGCCCCGCCACCGTTATTACCAGCGGATGCGCTCGACCCCGAGCCTTTATCCGCTTGCATTCCGCCGTTAGTACCAGCAGATACCGTGGAATCGCCGTTCTTCATCTGCATATTACCGTCAGCCCCAGCGGTAACAGAGGTATCACCATTATTCACAGTGACCGAACCGTCAGAGGCGGAGACCTTGGGAGTCGCAGATGCAGAAGCGGATGCCGATGAAGAGTTCGAAGCGTTATTGGAGTTATTGGCACCGCATGCGCTGAGGGCTACAACGCCTGCTACAGCCAGAGAAAGAAGGGCGGAAGTTTTCTTGGTGATCATGTGCGTAGTCTTTCTGATGATGAATTACTGTTCAGTACCCGAAAATTTCGCGTCACAAGACTGAAATTACAGGAGCTATACCCTACCGGGAATACCTTTATTCTACTGGTTCTAGCTATGTTGAGCCTATGTAAACCTGTGTTTAACCTAAGAAACTTAAAAATTTTCTTAAGGTTTTTTATACCTATTTCAGGCCCCCGAATTCCCGCGGAAGTAAAGGGGTGGGGTATACCCCCGTACCACAGGCTCTTATCGCAGGCAGATGAAAAGCCGAAGCGCCGCATCCTAGCCTTGTGGATGCGGCGCTTCAACTCCTGAAAGTCCTCACGACAGAGGTCGCAGTCACAAACTATTGCAGAGCATACGAGGGCTCAACCGGGGTCTTAGGCGTTACCGCCTGAGGGTTTGCAGGTTTTTCAGGCATCTGAGGAACCGTAGGTTTCGTAGTTCCGGGCTGCCCGCCTTTCCTCACAGTCGTGTAGCCACCATCCGCCTGCACCTTAGCCTGGGAGCCTTGCACTGTTCCCTGCTCTGCAATCTCGAATCGAGCTTTATGGGTCCATGACCCATCTGCCGACACCGCAGTTTCCTCGCCCATAATCCCGGTTTTAGTCCAAGAACCGTCAGCATTGACTTTCACCTGCAAACCATCATTGGACACATAAGACCATGAACCATCCGAGGAAACCTGTGTGGTTTGTTCCTCCATACTGCGTACCGTAACGGACGGAAAAGGCTTAGGAGTTTTCGACACCGATGGAGAGGCGACCGAACCGCTGGAACTATGAGCAACGCAAGCGCTTAGCATCAGAGCAGAAGCAAATGCCAGAGCAAGACTCGCTATAATTTTTACAGTTTTCACGTGTTTTCCCATCTCAGGGCAGAAAGTCAGCCGTTTTTATTACCCGCGCCCCTGCCAAACAGCGCGCTTAGGCTGTGCTGGACGAGCCGTCCCCCGTCCAGGATACGTGGGCGCTGGGGGCGTGTAGGACGAAATTCGCCATCCATTAGAGGAGTACCATTCGCCGTTATCGGTGACGCCGAATTCGCTTCCGTTCGGATACTTTTGCACCCACGATCCGTCGTCGTACACACGAATTCGGGTTCCATCGGCATTCTTGCGTTTCCACGAGCCATCGGAATCAACTTTGATAGTGCTTCCATCCGCAGCGGTCTGAGACCACGAACCATCGCGGTTCACCTTGATACTAGAAGCACCGCCATTTCCCTTGTTGCCGGTAGATCCTTGCGAACCGCCATTTTTATTTGCGGATCCTGCTCCTCCCTGACCTCCAGAATTTCCCTGCTGCCCGGAGTTACTTCCACCAGAACCATCAGCCGGCTTCGCCGCTTCATTGACATCCTTATTCGCATCTGCACCACCAGCTGCTGCGCTTTCCTCAGGAGAATTAGTAGCCGGAGATTCGGGGGCTGTTGCCGCATCCGTGAGCGTGGGAGCATTCACGGCTTCACCTGTAGTATTACTCTCGGCGGTTGAAGAGGGAGTAGCATCCGCAGGCTCGGGGGTTGCGGTTTCAGTCGCCGTCGCAGAAGGGGATGGACTCGCCGAGGAACTGGGACTTGGAGACTTAGATTTCGTGGGAGAAGATTTTGAGCTTGAGGAGCTGCTGTTGGGCGATAACGTTACGGAGGAAGACGCCTCATTTGAGGAGCCGCAGGCGCTCAGGGCAAGAATACTCGCCACAGCCACCGATACAACGGCGTAGGTTCTCTTCATGCTCATTGCATTTCTTTCTATAAACCGGTGATGACGTCCCGTTGCGACCACCCAGACGTTCAGCATGAGCGCACCACAGCACCGAAAAATATGGTGTTATAGCGATCCCCACTGAAGAGCGTCGTTGCGGGATAAATAGTCCTTCCGGAAGAAGGGATACATCTATTCTAAAGGTGTTCCGCTTCTTGAAGCTATCCATTAACACGTTTCTTGAAAAATATCACGTTAATTTCTGCGGGTACCCTCAAGAATATCTCAGGAAACACTTCAAAATCTCGGATGTGAAACTACAGATTAAAGTTAATCATCATTTTTATATACATTTTCTTTACACTTACGAGAGTTCTATGTGAAGGTCTCTATCCTCCCGACACGCAAACCCCTGCCCCACAAGGAAAAACTTCATTCGCGCATCAAGAGGCATACACCCAACAACAAGAAATGCCGAAACACAAGAAAGCTCAGCTTAGTAGAGTATCACCCGAGCAACCGACCGCAGAGATCTTTGTGCAAGAACTGTTTGATTTATAGATATTTTGAGAACAGGGTGAAACACTTATAAAGTTTATATATAAAGTATTTAATAATACTTATACATTTATATCGTTCATAGTTATATGTTGTGTATACCAGTTTTCCGCACAGAACCGCGTCTTAACGCGGAGCTGCAGGGGTTACCGGAGTTGCCGCCTCCGGATTATTGGGTTTTCCGGGAGTTGTAGGGGTTTCAGGGCGGTCTTCTTCATCCTCAACAATGCCGTTCTCGGAGACTGACCACGAGCCGTCGGCATTAACCGTAATAACCTCGCCGTCATGGTCGGTCTGGGTCCATGCGCCGCTTGCGCTCACTCTAATGACCTCGCCGTCGC
>QWCZ01001474.1_pt1 | contig 10366 bp, 13 predicted proteins | sample 1972651 | NCBI WGS metagenome assembly QWCZ01 (sample SAMN09866695, study PRJNA288562) | Human oral metagenome isolate pre1_saliva, whole genome shotgun sequencing... | isolation source: mouth | host: Homo sapiens | place: USA: California
GAAAGAAACGTAAAGTAGATGTGGAATTTATTATTGCAGATACACCTGCTTTAGCAATTATTGAAGTGTTTAGACGAGCACATAAATGGCAACCGGATTATATTGTTGGTTGGAACTTAATGGCGTTCGATATTCCAGAGATACTTAAAAATCTTGAATACGAAGGTTATAATCCAGCGAATATTTTATCTGATCCTAGTGTACCACCTAAGTATAGAAAATGCCAATACGTTAAAGGTACAACAACTAAAGTAACCTCTTCTGGTAAAGAAACACCTTTAGCGGGTTATGAACAATGGCATTATTTAGATGTACCCGCATCTTTCTTCTTTATTGATGCCATGTGTAGTTTCTATTGGATTCGTAAAGGTGCAGCTTTAGAAGAAAATTACAAGTTAGATACGATTCTTAATAAATATGCAAATATATCTAAATTACAAATAGAAGAAACTAAACATTTAGATGGCGTTGATAAACACCGTATTGAACAAAGTATGCACAAGATCGAATATCTCGTGTATAACTTATGGGACTGTATTTCTTTAGAAATATTAGATGAAACAACCAATGACTTAGAAAAGAAATTTGGTGTTTTATTAGGTGTGTCTGATATTGCTAACTTTACGTCTAACCCTAAACGTTTAAAAGACGCTTTACATTTTTACGTACAGGAAGATGAAAAGTTCAGAGGTGTATTAGGTACTGCTTCTGACCAAATGTCTATAGACTTAGATAAAGACGTACCTAGTTTATCTGGATGGATTGTTGCATTAGCGACAGAACGCTTAATAGACAACGGTTTACGTATGGTAGAAGAACTACCTGATTACCACACGAAAGCCCACGCGCATAGTTCAGATATCGATATCAGTAGTGGTTATCCTAATATCGAAATCACAATGAATGTAAGTAAAGATACGACTTATCATGAGTTAGCTAGAATCGAAGGGTTAACAGAAGATGAATGGCGTATAGCGGGTTTAAATATGTTGGGTGGTAAAGTAAACAGTTTATCTTTTGCTCATACGGTATATAAGTTACCTAAGGTAGATGAAGTCTATCAAAAATGGGTTGAATCACAAAAAGCGTAGGGTATATTTATATACCCTATTTATAGGAGTATATTAAATGTATATTAACTTTTGGTTATTTTTATTATCTGGTACGGTTATGATCGGTAGCCTTGCTAAGATCATCATGTGTGAAGAAAATGGTAAAGTAGTAAAAACCTTATTTACTATTTCTTGTATTGTATTTCTGATAACCTTTGTTATCGGCGCTTACTTTAGTCATACTTAAAAGAGGTGTCCATGTTATTTAGTGAAATATTACCTACAGTATTAAATGTACCTAACGATACAACAATACAGCTTATAAGCTTTCTTGCTGCAATAAGCATAATTGTATCTATACCTTTTATAGTTGTATTAATTATGACTTCTTATAAAACTAAAACACCAATAGCTGTTATTATAACGGATAGTTTTGGTACTTCACCGATACCTGGACCATACAGATCTTCATTTGTATTGTTTTCGTTATTTGTAATATTCTCAACATTATTAATAGCGATGGTATTGTTGTTTTACATTATACCACTTATAGCTATTTTTGGTTATTGGTTATTTAGTGCGATATTTGATCTATTAGTTTCTATAAGACCTTAAAATATTAACATATATCCCATACACAATGTGTATGGGATATATGCCTTATTCTCAACTTTTCTATTTTTAGGAGTACATCAAATGTCCAACAAATCAACCAAAAATGTTAAACGAGTATTAGTACATATAATAATAAAAAATATATCTCTTATAAAGCATCAAAGATGGTTATATTTTGATGCATTATGCTCTATATACTAGATTTTTAAAAATGCATCGAAATTATAAACTTATATAATCTATTTGAAATAACAGCAGAGATGTTTATTTATTCGACATATATCCTAGACCTCAAATGGTCTAGGATATATGCACTTCCGTAAAGAAGTAAAACTAAGGGATTACTAGGACTGTGCGACCAGTCCTAGTAATATAACATCAACATAACGTTAAATAAGGAGCCGCTTATGCGTGTCATATTTAACCAATTTCTCGAACCATTGAAAGTGGTTTGGGAAGCCGATTTTCAACAGATGTTGAAAGATGGTTTGGTTAATGAAGATCAAATAGTGATTGATTAACCATATTAAAGTACATAAATTTTACAATTTTACATAATAAAAAGTTTCACTTATATAAGGGTGTTATTAAAATAGCACCCTTTATTAAGGCGATTAAGAGTAAATATCTTAATCATAATAAAAAATAAAAGAGGTAAAAAATGAAATTAGAAATCGTAACATCTAACCACCAACATCATCTAGTGGTAGACGTGCCTGTGGAAGGCGCTTTGCCAGAGAAAGTAGTAGCGGCTTTCGCTGAGTTTAGAAATAAACTCGGTGAGTGGCCATCTCTTCACTATCGCTTAGGTCGTGGTAAGAAGAGAGCGTATGGTTCGTACTCTGCACCCTATCCGGACAGCATTTTAAAATGCGTTGACCGTGTTAGAGCCGAATATGTGCAACGCTACTGCTAATGGCCGGACGCTACCTTGTCGTCTGTTACTCAAACAAGGAATATTAACAGCTTGTCGTGAGACACCTTAATATTAAGTTTAATAAGTTCTTTTAAGTTATACCAAAAGAGACTTAAATGACTAGAAGAGAATTTATTAAACTCTCTATCCATGTAGGATGGAAGTTTACATGCTTATAATTCTTCACCATAAATTAAAAACCCAAAGGAGGGTAATTATGATCAACTTTATCAATTTTAGTTCAGAGAACATTAAAGATACCTTAGATGTGTGTACATCACATCTAAACATCGATGCTGTCGTCACAGAAATAAAAGATGACCAGTATAAATTAAACATTGGAAAAAGAGAATTTTACGTTACTGATTTAGAATCGGTAGTACGTGAATTATTTGAAACTGCAAAAAATAATTAATTAATCACAACAGACCAAAGGAGGTCAATCATGTTAACTGATATCTTAAATTCAGTAATCTATCTACTAACCGCTCAACTACTACATTTAGGCGGTTGCCTTATCGCGGACGTTAAACTCCGCACTCGTAACGACCCTCAACTATTAGAATGGGCCGGTTCCTACTGTAAGGAACATCACTCACCTTCTGGAGCAGGTAAACTCCAAAATTTCCTGTTTTATATAAAAGCAGGTATCATTGGGGCATTTGCTCTAACGCCCGCTAAAGCGGTAGCTGTACTACCAACCACTGCCTTAATGGCATGGTACATCACTCCAGTTGACATGGAGTTCACCAAAACGCTATTACTAATCAACTTAGTATATAACGTAATACTAGGTGTTGGTGCTTTAGTCACACCTAAGTATAAACCCTTAACTACGCACTAACAAAAAATTCCTAGACAAGAATTAAAACTGTCTATATACTTTATCAATAAATTTGATTAACCTTTAACTAACAAAAGTCCTGAGGAGGGCAAAATGATCTTAATTAATCTAACACAACACAATTTAACACAAGAACAATTAAAAAACGCCGTGGAAGTCGGTACTGACGTTCGTGATGAAGTCATTAAACTCATCACCTTCAATGGATTGCCTACTGCTGGGGAAATCAAAGACAACGCAAGTAGACTAGCTGAAATCTGCCGTGATATGCATGCTAGTCACGCAGTGATCGGTGGTGCTCCATACTTCATGGGCCCATTGGAACAAGCGCTTCGTCGAGTGGGTGTTACCCCACTCTATGCGTTTACTGAACGTGTAACGGTGGAAGTAACTGATCCAAATACTGGTGAAGTTACAAAAACCAGTAAGTTCAACTTCGCCGGTTGGATTGAAGGTGTTTTATAAAGGCGAACAATAACAGAAGGGGTGTCATTTCGATGCCCTATTTTTAACTCATAGATCTAAGGAGAATAAAAATGAGTGCACACTGGATTTGGAGTATCCCTGCTGATGTAGCAGAGGAGAAATGTAAAGAATGGACAACTATTCAGCAATTCGAAGGTTATGAATATAATCATGATTACGATGAAGATCAACCGGTATACCGCGAAACACGCGTACCGGTGGTTAACGGAGTAGTCTTTGAATACTACAAGGATGGAGACGAATTTATCGCTTTTGGTTCCAAACGAGATCATAAGAACTACCTGGAAGAGTACGATTTCGTAGACTCCAAGTTTATTTATTAAAGTACTAGCACCCGAAAGGGTGCTATATAAAATCATCTTATTTTTTTCATTTATTATCGAGCATATATCCCATACCGATTAAGGTATGGGATATACAACGGAGCACGTATCTAATATCGCAAATTATTAGATACACTTTCTATACTATTTTAATTAACCAACAACGCCCTAAGGACATAATATACATAATGGCATATATCCCTACCTTTTACAGTAGGGATATACGTTTTACGTTAATACAGCCAATCAAAAAACAACTCTGATTTATTTACGTGTGTTTACTTCAAATATACACTTAGTTTAAGGAATCACTAGAAAAGAAAAATTAAGTGTATATTTCGGTAAACGATAAGTTAGTCTCATTGTCAATCAATCAACTATATCAAATGGTATCGATGTAAAAAATTACATTATTTTATCTTAAACGATTAATTCTCATTTGTTCTCGTTTTTTCTCTTTGATATCGGCTAATAAACCATCGATGTTTCTAGGTTCTATACCAAAGTTAACGAGCTTATCGTTTAATCGTTTAACCTGATGTTCTAAAACAGTTTTATAAATACTGGATTCGTTTTCAGCGAGTTTAGTAATTAATCTATCAAGTTCATCTTGATATTTTTCGATTAATGCATTCTCTCTATCTTGAACATCATCCATTAATTTACCATCTTCTTGTATATGGGACATCACTCGTTTACTATCTATTCCGTAGAAAGAAAGATTCTTACCATACATCAATAACCACATGCAAAGTAACCATGCCATTACGTTATCGTCATGACCTTCAGCCGTATGGTCGATACGTCCTGATTTACTATCCACTTCTAATGAACGTAATTCAGCTGATAGTGTTTTATCATAAATGATATTTCTACAACGTTTAGCGGCTAACTGTAATACTTCTTTATAAAGTAAATGTCTTGTACCGCCAGTTTGGTTAAAACCAAATTTCTTTTTATTTCTTGTATAGAAATAATTATTACGTTTACCTGGTGCAACGAGTTCTTTGAACAACTCAGGATTTTTATCTTTTTCTTGAACGATAGTGTTATACATGCGTCTACAAGGATCTATCCCATGTAATGGTAATTTATTGTAAAGTGTTTCAATAAAAGTACCACCTGTAGATTTATGTTCTATAATCAACGTTGTTCTTGGAAATGCTACCATGAACTCTACTAAGAAGTCAGCCAATTTAATCACATCAGCTTCACAAATAGAAACAGCTACTACCGTTTCTAAAGTAGTTACATTAACCACAATAAAAGAAGTCGCATCTCGGTTTACCGCTTCTGAAGTATCAGCACCAATGATACAATGATTAGTACGCATATAGTTACCAATCTCTTCTTGTTTAACGTACCACTTCACAATGTAACCTGATTTTGTAATCTGTATATAGTCAGGTTGTTTTTCAGACATCAAGATATCTTGAGAGATTTCTGGTGCTAATGGTGATAAGGTTGCACCAGAAGTCCAAACGTTAAAATAATCTCTATTAATCTTATCTTGGTCTTGCGTTTGTGTCGCACGAATCTTTTCTCTTAACCATTCATCGGTATAACCCAATTGTAAGTGATTAAAAGTCGCACCCACCATTAATGTACCATTTTTACTATTCTTACGAACGACATTGTGTAATTCTTCTTGATTAGGTAAATCAAAATAGTGTTCAGTCCAAGATGCCGCATTTTGATAAATATCATACATGAATCTACCACTACGAGACATCTTATCACCTGCTGTAGTTGTAATGATAGTACCGTATGGTTCACCACGTTCTTTTGCTAAATCTCGAGCTGCACCTGTTGCCGCTGTTGCTGCTGGCCATACCACGTCCATATAGTTAATAAATGCAGCCTCATCGTATTGTTGTACTGGTGTGGTACATCCACGACCTACGTTATTCGCAGTTACTTCAGAGTTTTGAGATACACGAGTAATCAATCTATTACCTCTAGCAGGATACGTATAAGCTTCTTTCGCTTTAGTATCTTGAGAGGTACGTGCTATCGTATATTGAGGAAGTAAATCACGCATCATCTTGATACGCTCGATATTCTCAGAGAGCAGTTGTTGGTTCAATGTAACCAAGATGGTTTTTGAGTTCCACATTCTGTAGTGAATAAGGTAGTTATTAATCATATCCGCTACAACCGATTTACCTGTCTGACGAGGTTGTAACAAGAAGAATGAAACGTTATTCATGAATAACCAAAACATACCCATGTTAGCACGATGTGCTCTAAATTGCACGGGTTCACTACCAGCTGCTGGAGGTACTTTAGCTGCTTCTCTTAAATAATACCACGGATTACTTAATAACTCTTGACCGATACGGTATTTTTGTTCAGCAGTTAAATCTTCTGAAAATGGATCTAATCCTTGTATAGATGGGTCATGTAAGGCTAAACAAAATGCCCAGTTCTTTATACCCATCTGATGTAATAATGAAGCATAAGCTAGAAAAGATTTATTTGCGGTTTGAGCATCCACGATAGGACCTAATCCTTCTGGACCGCTGTTCTCTGGCTTATACCAATCTTCTTCAAATAGTATCATTTTTATAATCGCCTATAATAGTTTAAATATTTACATATTACATCGAAATTATAAGCTTACATTATCTTTTTGAAATAACCGAATTAAACAACTGACATATATCCCACACCTTAACGGTGTGGGATATATGCTGTCCGTAAAGACATTAAACTAAGGGGTGCAAATGTTGACGTATTTGCACAAATCTTAATTTTTGTAAAAAGGAGGCAGTATGCCCGAAACATACCCCACCGAAACACGAATGATGGAAGATAATGAAGGTGTACCTTATTACATCCATATTCAATGCGACGGATATGGTAACCCCATCCGTCGTCAAGTTTCTAGGTTTGCAAAACCTAGCAATAGTATAGACTGGCTATACTAAAACAACCTCTATAAAATAATGTAATAAAAATATTAATTTACATAAAGTTTTATAGGGTAATTATTATAATAGTGCAGGTAAAATAACTTGCACTATTTTTACATCAATCTAGGAGAAACAAATGGAACTTAAACTAACCCCAGTAAATAACATTGAAATTACCTTTACTTTCTCTCTTGTAAATAAAGAAAAGAATTTTAACGGTACTCTAACTTATAAAACTGTAGCTAATAAACTAAACGATTCGTTAGTTACCGTATCAGCTGATAATGCATTCTACAATGCTTTATTCGGTGGTTTATTTAATAAACAACTTACCGAAAAAGAAGAGATGGAATACAATCATCTCTTTGAACAAGTTAGTGGTTTAGATTTATCTATCGTGGATACCGAAACAGATGAAGCTGTAGAATACTACTTCACTACATTATACAGTAAAGAAGCAGTAATGAATTGTGATGACAAAATTAAAGAAATGTTAAATGAATTCAACTAACAGTTAAATCAATTAAACATATATCCTACACCGTAAGGTGTAGGATATATGCCCATCTGTGATGATGTAAAACTAAGGTTCTTTACTGGTAGTGGCAACTACCAGTAAAGGTGTTATCAACACACTCTAAAAGAGGAGTTAATTATGGTCAATAAAAACCATGTTAGCTACGATTGGGAACGATTTTTAGAAACCCAATCGTTAGAGGCGATAGATAATTTTATTACCTATATGTCTCACTATCGTAGTGATTCTGAAAACTACGAGAGTTGGATGAACGCAACTAATGCAGTAAGATTCCAACGAGCGGAATTAAAAATTCCACAAATAGCCGTTCCATACCATAGTTAGGACGGTTAACCCTAGTATAGTCAGAGTTTAAACTCTGACTATACTATTTATAACTATTATTTTTTTTTTTACCAACTAGCACGTGATTTCGTAATTACATTTTCATGTACTAAATTGATATCTTTTTTAGAAATCAAAACCGTTAGAGTTTCATCTAGAGATTCAGCAGAAACTTTTACATCTCCATCATTATCTTCAATCGTATAAGGCGATTTAACCCCTGTGATCATTTCAACTTGTTGTTGACTCCAAGTCATGATATCTAAACTTCTTGAAGAAATATTAGATTGATTACCTGTATCAAGATAACATTGAATAACACGAGTTTGAGTATCTTGATTAAGTCTATGGATACGAGATATCGCTTGTTCTTGAATGTACGCTCTAAATGGAGCATTAAGCATAATCAATGTATCTGCCATAATCAACGGTACCGCTGTCGATAAACTATCGTAAGTAGCAATGAGTGGATTAACACGTTTATCGGTTTCAAAAGTTTTTATCATCCCATTGAGATTATTATTCGTTTTACCGTAAACTAAAATAGGATTTAACCCTTGTTTCTTACACGCATTATTAGCATCCTCTAAAACGTCCACAAACGACGTAAACACGACTGTTTTCTTAGTAGTACTATCACATATCTCAGCGAAAGGAACGTGCTCACACATCGCTCTATGCGCTTCTATACGACGTTTACCTACCACATTACCTAAACACTCACCTTGTATCTTTAAAGCTAAGTATTTAACGATAGAACAAACGTTTCTAAACTCTTTTACTTTCTCTTGAGGTAACTTACTTGAGATATTATAAAACTCATATTTCTTACAGTAAGTTGTTTCAGTGGTAAGAAGACGAATATCGTTACTACGTTGAATCGTTTTAATATAACTTTTATAGAGTTCAAAAGCTTTGAGTTCTTTACTATCGTCTCTGATAGCATTTTCATAGATTTCTAAACACTCTTTATAAAAAAGAATATCTTCTTCTTCCCTTGCTTTATAATAGATTAAACGCTCTTCAATATACTTTTTCATATCCTCACGGATAGTATCTAACGTAAAGCGTTTAAAGTTAGGCACTTTGATACCAAGCGTTTCAATGATAGGTTTATCTAAACCAAGTTCTTCCTTTTTAACCACAAAAGAAACAATACCTAAACGATTTTGAAGTATGTCTAAACCACGTTGTGCTGAAGTACCGTATATTTTCTTATACTTCTCTTCAACCACTTTACTAAACATTGGATCAATTGCTTTAAATAAAGGAATTGATTCGCTACCTATGGCTTTAAATGGTGTACCTGAAGAATGGATGATGTTTTTAGATTTACTGTAAAAACAAATCTCTAACCAGTTCTGAGTACGTTGAGATTTAACATCATTTAAATTGTGGGATTCATCTAAGATCAATCCATATTTAAATTGATTAAATAGTGGTACATGATGATCTAATATCTGACCCATCGCTTCATAATGGTAAACGTAGATTTTAGTATCCTCATCTGGTGTTCCACCCATAGCGGTATTCCAGATTTTAGGCGGATTCTTATAAAACTTCATTGGGTCATTATACCAAACACGTTCTAACGCATTCTTAGGACAAACCACAATGATTTTATCCATGCCAGCAAGTTCCATCGTAGCAGTAGCGGTAAAGGATTTACCAGATCCAGCTGCAGCATTTAATAACGCACCATTTAGTCTATAACGAGTAGGTGTTTTATCGTAGTATTCGAAAAACCTTTGTTGATAGTCTTTAGGGGTAAAATTAAATAAAGATAATTTAGAGAAATCTAATGTTCCTTTTATATCTTCATTATTGATATCCTTCAACCATGTCTGAGTTTTAAGTGCATCTACTAGTTCTTTAATCTTTCTAACAGGTAGATAGTTATTACTTGCTCTAAACTCTACCATCTTTGAAAAGATATATAGAACATCAACAGCAAAGAATTTATAAAACTCAATCTTCATCCCACGAAGTGTTTTAAACATGTGGGTATTAAGAACAGAGGTTTTCCAAATACGTGTAGCTATACTCGCGATATCGTAACCGTTAATTCCATGAATAATAACGGTATCGTTCGTTTCTTCTATTTTGATTCCGGTAATGCCGTTAACTATTCCTGAAAACATTTTTTACACCTTTAATTTATATTCTAATTTAGATAATGCTTTTACTTGTTCAGCGATTAAACTTTGTAAGTTACGCATTAGCTTAATATCATTTAAAGCGGATTTATAGAAATTACTTGTCACTAATTGAATAATCTCTACGCCTGCTTGCATGTGAGGTTCAGCATTAGGGTTAGTTATTTTTAATAAATCAACGATATCTTTATCTGATT
>QWCZ01001953.1_pt1 | contig 10355 bp, 9 predicted proteins | sample 1972651 | NCBI WGS metagenome assembly QWCZ01 (sample SAMN09866695, study PRJNA288562) | Human oral metagenome isolate pre1_saliva, whole genome shotgun sequencing... | isolation source: mouth | host: Homo sapiens | place: USA: California
GGCAGGTCCTGGGGGATGGAGAGTTGCTGTCCGGGGTAGATCAAGTGCGGGGTGGCGATGGATTGGGCGTTCGCGACGTGGATGGCTTGCCAGACGCGGGTGATGTGGGCGTCGTCGGAGCCTGGCCGCAGGGAGGCGGCGATGGACCAGAGGGAGTCGCCGGGGGCGACGGTGACGGTGTCGGGCAGGTCGGCCTGGCCGAGGGGTGGCGGATCCTGGGATGTGCCTTCCCGCGGGGCCGAGGCCGGGGTCGCCTCCGTTGCGCCCGTTTGCTGCGGCGTGGGGGCGCCGGGTGCGTCCGCCCACGTGAGGGACACGCCTGGGGAAGCGGTGTCCTGCGGGGCAGCCTGGGCGGCGCCGAGGGGCGCGGAGGTGATGAGCGCGGACCCGATGAGGGCACCCGCGCCCGCCCGGGAGAGCAGGGATCTCGACAGTCGCGTGCCGTAGCGCGAGACGAGGGCGTGGGCGCCCCGGCGCAGCGGCGGCGGCGCCAGGCGCAGCATGGCCAGGTGGGCGACGGCCGAGCACAGGAGGTTCCAGAACAGGAGCGCGAGGGCGAGGATCGCGAGGATCCACACGACCAGCGTCTCGGGAGCGTCGGGCGCCAGCGTGGGCGCCGCGTAGGCGAGGTAGAGGGCGTCGAGGGCGGCCGCCGGCGCGCCGACAAGCCACAGGAGTGCGTCGGTCAGGGGCGCCTGACCTCGTAATGAACGTGAATCGTGTGTCATGGCGAACTCTTCATTGAGGAGACGGATTCGATGGATAAACTATCCGCTTCATGCAAGCAGATGTCAATCCGTATCAGTTAATGTGATCATAGTGTGATGTGCGGCGCTCCAGCCGTCGTGTGTGGCATGGTAGGTCCATGGATATGCATGCCTTCATGGATGAGCTAGAAGCGCGCTTCGACGAGGAGAGGGGGCGTGAGATCGACGAGCTCATCGATGAGCTCACCGACGCCGAAAGAGCCTCCATCACGCTGTCCGCGCGGCTTGCGGGCACCGACGGGAGCGTGAGCCTCGCGCTGCGCGGGGGGAGTGTCGTCGTGGGCGAGGTGCTCGACGCGACCCGCTCGTGGGTGCTCCTGCGAGAGGGCGCCGGAGATAGCCTCGTCATGCTGCCCGCCGTCGTCGGCGCGTGGCCGCTCGGCCGCAGCGTCGCGCGCGAATCGTCGATTCGCGGCGGCGTCGGCGTCGGACACGTCCTGCGCGAGCTGTGTGCCCGCGCGGTCAGCGTCGCCATTGACTCGGACTGTGGTGACCACCGGGGAGTCATCGACGCGGTCTACGCGGACCATGTCGATGTCACCCTCAGTGGAGCGGCCCTCGGCTATGACGGCCGCGATGAACAGGAGGGGCAGACCGTCTCGCTGGCGCTCGCGGGGCTTCGTCGACTCCGCGTACTCGGCCAGCGCTGGTCGCCTGCCTACTGAGCGTGCTCCGCCTTCTGACGCTCACGCGTCGCGGCGTACTGGTCCTGGATGAACTGCTCCAGGACGGACTCTTCGACCCGCCAGACGTGCTTGCCGCCCACCTGGATGGCCGGAAGCTCGCCGGAGGAAACGAGGGCGCGGGTGGCTGACATCGTGAGATTCAGGGTCTCGGCGACGTCAGCGAGAGTGAGGAATCGTGTTGCCATGGCAACAACGATAGATAGTCGATAACCTACCGCTTTTCGGCGGAAGCGTGCATCATGGAAGGGTGAAACGCGTCTCAGCTTCAGTGTCGATTCCGGCGCGCGCCCCCGGCTCAATGGACCGGCGACTCCTCCTCGGCGTCGTCCTCATCATCGCGTCCGTGATCGCTTTCAGCCTCCTCGGCGGCTTCCTGCGGGGAGGAAACCGCGTCTACACCGTCACGACCAGCATCGCCCCGGGCGAGGCGATCACGGCCGACAACGTCCGTGAGGTCGTCGTCCACGTCGACCCGACCGTCTACGCTCCGACCACCGAAACCCCCCTGGGCACGCGCACGACACGCCTCCTCACCCCCGGTCAACTCGTCATGCGCACCGACCTGGACACCGGCTCCCAGGCGGGCGCTCGCGACCCTGACGGCATGAACCGCGTCGCCATCACCGTCACCGCGGGACTGCCCGACGGTGTCGCCGACGGTACGCCGATACGTCTGTGGACCGTGCCCACCCGCTCCGCTTCACCCGGAGAGACGAGCGCGCGCGAAATCGAGGGCACCTTCACCTTCGTGCGCACGGTCGACACCTCGGGCTCCCAGGCGCGCAGGGGAACACGCATCGAAATCATGGCGAACGGGGCTGCCCTACCCACGCTCCTGGCCGCCCAGACCTCGACCGACGAGCTCGCCGCCGTCCCCGTGGGGGCGCCGTGAGCGCCGTTCACGGGGTCGTCATCCTGGCCGATCAGCGATACGAGGCCCCGATCATCCAGGCGATCCAGTCGCGCGCCGACGCGCTGGCCATCGTGCGACGCTGCGCTGACCTCGCCGAGGTCATCGCCGCCGCGCGTGCCGGCGTCGCAGACCTGGCCGTCATCGACGGAGCCGACCCGGATCTCACGGCCGATGCCGTGGGCGCCCTGCGCGAGGCCGGCATGGAGGTCGTCGCACTGGCTCAGCACGCCGAGCGCTTGCGCCTGTCAGCCCTCGGCGTCGCCTCAGTCGCCGCGCCCGCCAGCCCCGAACAGGTCGTCAACTCGCTCATCGCCGCGACCCGCACGCGACGCTCCCAACCGGCCACGGCCTCGTCGCCGCCACCGCCTCCCCCCACCAGCGCGGGCTCCGTCCTGGCCGTGTGGGGGACATCGGGGGCGCCGGGGCGCACAACCCTGGCCGCGGGCATCGCGACGATGCTCGCCGCGCGCGCCCCCACGATCCTCATCGACGCCGACACCTCCAACCCGACCCTCTCGCACCTGCTCGGACTGCCCGTCCACGCCTCCGGCCTCTCCGTCCTCGCGCGCGCCGCCTCACGAGGGGCCCTGACCCCCGAGGACCTGGTTGGCGCGTGCGCGAGACGCTCCGAGGGGCTGCGCATCGTCACCGGCCTGGTCACCCCCCACCGGTGGCGCGAGGTCAGCCGCACCAGCATCGAGGCGATCATCGCGGCGGCCCGTCTTTGCGCGCGCTACAGCGTCATCGACCTGGCGGCAACCTCCCTCGAGAAGGCCTCTCGCGGCGCGAACCGGGACGACGTCGCCCTCGGCGTCCTCGCACGGGCCGACCGCCTCGTCGTCGTGGCGCGCGGGGACATCGTCGGCGTCAACCGGCTCTCCTTCCTGGCGCGCTGGTGGGAGGAACACGGGCGCGACATCCCCGTTGACGTCATCGTCAACCGCGTCACCTCGGACGCGATCGGGCCCCGCCCCGTCGCCGCGCTGCAGGCCGCCATCGGCGCGTTCATGCCCGGGCACATCTTCCACACCGTGAGCGAGGACGGCGGGGTGGGACGGGCGTCCCTGCGCGCCAAGGCGCTGGGAGAAAAAGGCGCGGGTTGCCTCGCCGCCGACGAGTTGGAAGCCATCGTGGCCCAGTGGGTGCCTACACTGTGAGCATGCGCGTCTACATTCCCGCCCTCTTGTCCGACCTGTCCGTCCCGCTGCCGCCCGTGCGCGGCGGCGTGCTGTGCGTGCCCGACGTCGCGATGAGCGGCGAGGACGTCGAGGTTCTCGAAGACGACGCGATCACCGAGGCCGCCCTGTCCAGCCTGGAGCTGGCCCGCGAGAGCGTGGGGGCCGCGCCCGCGCGCCTCGTCCTGGCCGTCGACACGCCCACCTCGACGACGCTGACCCCCGGCGATCAGATCGAGCCCCACATCTTCGCCGCCCCCGCCTTCGAATACACGTGGTCGGACGTCGCCGCGATCCTCGCCGACCTACCCGACGCTGCTCCGGCCGTGTCGGCCGTGCTTGAGGCTTCCACCCAGGAGGAGGCCGACGAGGCCGTGGCCGCCCTGTGGGAATCCTCCCTGGCGTGGTTCGACCGCTCCGAGCGGCCCGCCGTCCTGGCCATGCACAAGGGCTGACACGTCCGCCCCCTGCGCGTTCACGACACTCAGCACCCTCGCGGCCGTCGGTCGCGAGGGTGACGTGCTTTCTAGGCGCGCACCTGCAGGGTCGATCCTCCCTCCGGCAGCGGCCGCACCTGGATCTGGTCGGCGATCTGGGTCGCCATCTCTTCGACGTGCGAGATGACACCCACCGTGCGCCCCGCGCAGCGCAGAGCCTGGAGCTGCTCCATGACGAGCGCGAGGGTGTGCGAGTCCAGCGAGCCGAAGCCCTCGTCGATAAACATCGTGCGTAGCTCGACCCCTCCCGCCTCGGCCGTCACGACGTCCGCCAGGCCCAGGGCCAGGGCCAGGGACGTGTAGAAGGTTTCCCCGCCCGAGAGCGTGCGGGGGCTGCGCACTGCATCCGTGTCGTGGTCGACGATCGCCAGGCCCAGGCCCGACTTACGCGAGGAGGTGCCGTCGTCGGAGACCGCCACGAGCTGGTAGCGGCCCGACGAGATGCGCTCCAGGCGCGGGTTTGCCGCCGCGAGCACGTCCTCCAGGCGGGCGATGAGCACCCACGCGGCCAGGGGAGTGGACGCCAGGTTCTCCGGGCCTGAGGCCGCCGCGATGTCCGCGAGGCGGCGGATGGGACCGGCCTGCTCCCTGGCGCGGGCGAGGGCGTCGAGCGCCTGCTCGAGGGACGTGCGGGCAGCGTCGAGCTGCGCGCAGTGCTGCTCGAGGATGCCCGATGCCCGGGCGGCCGAAGCGGCGTCCTCATCGGCCCTGCGCGACGCCTCAGTGAGGGCCTCGACGTGGGGAGTGGGCGCCGATGCGGCGCGGGCCAGCCGCTCGGAGGCGAGGGCCTCGCGCGCCGCAAACAGCTCCTTGTCGTGAGCCTCCACGCGCGCCTCGAGTGCCTCGAGACGGGGCAGGGGAAGCAGGAAGGAGCGCCAGGAGTCGGCCTGAAGCCCCTGTTCCTCAAGCGCGTCCGCCAGGGAGCGTTGCGCCTGCGCGTGCGCGGCGCGGGCGTTGTCCCAATCGGCGCAGGCCCCGGCCAGTGCTGCGGTGCGATGCGCGCACTCATCCAGGTGTGCCGCGCGCTCGGTGAGGGACGCGAATCCGGAGCGTTCGGCTTCCACGCGGGCGAGGGCGCCGCTCAGCGCTGATTCTCGTTCCTGGAGGGTGGAGGCCAGGGATGCGGCCCCTTCGCGGGCGCGAGTGAGAGCATCCGTAAGACCGTCGAGGCGTGAGCGCTCCTGCGCGAGGGCCGCCTCGATGTCGGCGATCTGCGGGGAAAGGGCCTCCAGCGTCGCCACGAGCTCGGCCGCCCTATCCCGCTCGGTCTCGAGAGTCGGAGTGGGGGCACCCGCCACCTCGTTGAGCTGGGCGATACGCCGCACGAGGTCCTGGTGACGCGCCTGGGCGTCGCGCAGCGCGGCCTCCGCGCGGTCGCGCGCCTGGTCTAGCGCGGCGACCTGCTCGCGCGTGATCTCCCCGTCCGCGGCAGGTGCCGGATTGGGGTGCTCAGTGGAGCCACACACGGGGCAGGGTGCGTCTTCTTCGAGTTCGCGGGCGAGCACCGAGGCACTCTGGGCGATCCACAGGTCGTGGCCATCCGCGGCCGCCGCGTTCGCGAGCTTCGCCGCCGCCGTGGCCTCGCGCAGCTCGTCCGACGCGCCGAGCAGGGCGGCGCGCAGCAGGTCGGCCTGCATGGAGGCGTCCAGGCGCTCGTTGATGGCTCGCAGCGCGGACGCCGCCTCAGGCAGCGTGTCTGCGTCCGCCCGCATGAGGCGCAGGGCCTGGGCCCCCTGCTCGATGCGCTGGGGCAGTTCCTCGCGCTCTGCCTCGATGGAGGCGATGCGCGCCGACGCCTGCTCGCGGCGGGAACGCAGCGACTCGATGCCTGCGCGTGCCTCGGGCAGCGAGCGCTCGAGGGCCAGGGTCTCCTGAAGAGAGCCGCGCGTGCGCGTCGCCTCGTCGCGCATCTCCTGCGCCCGCTCGCCGAGATCGGTCACGGCCTGGGGCGTCAGGCAGGCCGGGTCGATGGAGAGCTCGTCCCCGAGGGCGGGGGACAGGGCCACGACCTGGTCTCCGGCGGCCTCCAGGCGAGCCGAGGCCTCGGCCTCGGCCGCGTCGAAAGGCGCCACGGCCAGGGCCCGGCGGGCCTGGCGCGCGAGCTGCCGGTCGGATGCGATCGACTCGGATGATGCGGTGAGCGCGGCGAGCGTCGCGCTCACACGCGCGTGCTCCGCCTGCGCCTCTGCCAGGGCGCGGCCCTGTGCCAGGGCGTCCGCGGCCTCGCGAGCGGATGCCGTCGCGGCCTCGGCGAGGCGCACTGTCTGCGCGTGCGCTTCGTGTGCGCGCTCGCACGCGCGGCGCGTCCACAGAGTCACGGCGCTGGAATCCTCCGCGCCCGCGTCCAGCCCGGCTTCCTCCTCGGCGGCGGCAGCCACGCCGTCGGCCTCATCCGTGGCTGCGTCATCGCCAAAGGCCGCGTCCAGCGAGCGCACCCGCTCGAAGGCGCTGAGCGCAGTCGTGCGCCGCTCCTCGATGCCGCGCTTCGACGAGGCGGCCGCATCGGTCAGCGCCTTGGTGAAGTCGGAGTAGATCTGCGTGTCGAAAATGTCGCGCAGGATCTGCTCGCGCGCATCCGAGGTGGCGGTGAGGAACTGGGAGAACTTTCCCTGCGGCAGCACGATGGTCTGGAGGAACTGGTCCTTGTCCAGGCCCACGATCGTGGGGATCTCGTAGCCCACGTCGCGTGGCCCCGACGCGACCGCCTCGATGGTGCGCCAGCCGTCCGGAGCGTCCGGATCTTCCACGACCCGCGCGAGCGTCGACTTCGAGTTACGCTGCGACTTCTTACCCGCCGGCGTGTACGCGGGTGTGCGCGTCACCCGGTAGAGGCCCGTGGCGACCTCGAACACGAGATCCACTTCGGAGGGGTCTGAATCCGAGATGTGGTTGGAGCGCAGGCGGTCCTTCGACGCGTCCTTTGTGCGCGCCACGTCCCCGTACAGGGCGAAGGTAATCGCGTCGATGAGCGTGGACTTGCCCGCGCCCGTGGGCCCTTCCAGCAGGAAAAGCCCAGAGTCCTCAAACGACGAGAAATCGACCGTGTGTGCACCGGCGAAGGGGCCGATGCCCACAATACGTAGCCACCGAATCTTCACTGCATGTCCTTTCCTCGAAGCCCGGCCCACACATCCTGGGCGAGCTCGCGCTCCCGCTCCGACAGGGGCCGCCCGCCCACGGCCTCGTAAAACTCCTCCGCGACCTCGCGCGGATCCCTCGAGGGGCGCACCGCCCGCGTGGGTTGAAGCGAGGGGGCCCGGGCGGGGCGGTGCACGACGACCAGGGCGTGCGGGTAGGCCTCCCGGATGCGCGCCACCATACGCTCTGGGCGCGCGTCGTCCGTGACCGTGATCGACACGTACGAGGCTGTGGTCGCCTGGTCGGGATCGGTGAGCAGCTCATCCATGGTCCCCTCGAGCACCGCGATGCCCCGCAGCGTCGGGATGGGCACCACCTCGATGCCGGTCACCGAGGTGGCGTCCGTCGTCACGAGGGTGACGGACTTGGTGGCCCCGGCCTCGGAGAACGAGTACGCGATGGGGGAGCCCGCGTAGCGGATTGGGACGCACGCCCCCGACACATCCTGCGGGCGGTGCAGGTGCCCGGCCGCCACGTAGTCCAGGCCGTGGGTCAGGGGGGCGGCGCCCCCGAGTGTGTCGAACAGGTCGGCCGACACGGAGGGGACGCCGCCCACCTGGATGTCGCGCTCGGAGTCCGAGGGCTGCGCGCCCGTGATGAAGGCGTGCGGCATCGCGATGGCCGGGCGCTCATCGCCCGCGCCGCGCCGCGCCTCCAGGTCCTGACGCAGCCTGCGCAAGGCGGCCGCCAGGACCGCCTGGTGGGAGCGGGGCAGGGGAGCGGGCAGAGCGGATTCCCCCTGCGCAGGCAGGTCCGACAGCGCCTGACGCACGAGGTCGGGCTCCAGGTAGGGCATCGGATACACGAGGGCGCCCCCGGCCTCGACGGGCATGCCGATCGCCTCCGGATCCGTCACCACGTGCAGAGAAGGAGCCAGCATGTCGGCGAAAAGCCCCAGGCGCGCCGCCCCATCGTGGTTCCCCGACGTCAGGATGACCGTCGTGAGCGCGGTCAGCTCGCGCAGGGCGCGGCGCATCCGCGCGAGCGCATCAACGGGCGGAACCGCGCGGTCGAACACGTCGCCCGAGATGAGCACGGCATCCACGCCGCGCTCACGCACCAGGGCGACCAGCCACTCGATGAACGCGTCCGCGCTGTCGCCCAAAGACGCGCCGTGCAGCGTGCGTCCCAGGTGCCAGTCGGAAGTGTGCAGAATCAACATGCTCCCAGTGTGGCAGAGGGCGCCCACATCTGCGTCCGTCACACACGCTTGGAGGGCGGACACCTTCTGCATACGCGCAGGTAATCGATAGCATGGAGCCATGACCAAGCCCTTCCTCATGCTGACCTCCCGCGACGACGGCCCGGTCCTGGCCGCGGAGAGCGCCGACCTGCCTCGCTTCTCAGGACTGAGCCCCGACCAGGTCCGCCAGGTGCGCATGGAGAGGGAGCTGCCCGACCTGGACCTGTCCGAGTACTCGGGCGCCTTCGTGTGCGGGTCGCCGTGGGACGCGAACGCCGACGACCACCTGAAGGACGAACGTCAGGTGCGCGCCGAGGCCTGGCTGCGTTCCTTCTACGACCGGGCGCTGGGCGAATCCTTCCCGATCCTGGGCCTGTGCTACGGGCTGGGCACCCTCACCCTGTACCTGGGCGGCGTCATCGACACCCACCACGGCGAGGAAATCAGCGGCATCGCGCTGACGAAGACCGACGCGGGCCGCGAGGACCCGCTCCTGGAGGGCACTCCCGACCGCTTCCACTCCTACGTCGGCCACCACGAGGCCGTGCGCGAGCTAGCCCCCGGCATGCAGGTCCTCCTGGCAGGCGATGACACCCCGATCCAGATGGTGCGCGTCGGCGAGGCCGCGTGGGCGACCCAGTTCCACCCCGAAATGGACCTCGAGGGTGTCAATGTACGCATCGACCAGTACGCGGGCCGCTACTACCCGGCCGACAAGGCCGAGGCCATCCGCGCCCAGGTCGCCACCGTGGACACGGACCCCTCGCGCCTCATCCTGCGTAACTTCGTGCGCCGCTTCCAGCGCTGACACTCGCCCGACGGTCGAGGCCGCGTGCCTCGGCCCCCGCTCTACCGGGCCGGGGGAATCAGCCCGCGGCGGCGCGCCCGCTCCTTGGAGATGAGGAGAATCGTAAAGAAGCAGAAGGCTACAAGCGCAGCGCCCATGGCAACGTTCGACGGCGTGTTGTAGGGTTCGGGGTCGATGCCCCCGTCCGTGACATCACCGACGATGACAGCGGCGGTGCATACGAGGGAACACCCCATCACCGCCCACTCGCAGGCCCGAAGCGCCCAGTGCGCGCCCGGAATCGGACGCGAATAACCAGGGGCCAGGGAAGCGAGGAGCAACGCAGCGTCGGCGAGCCCGTAGTTGGTTAGGCGGTTGTCCTTCCCGAAGAAGGTGCCGCCAATCGAATAGACGACCGTGCCGATCAACAGCGCGAGGAAGAAGTAGCGGAGGACCTTGTCGACCCGCGAAAGCCCTGCGGTGTTGCCGATAAGGTTCTGCTCGATGGTGGACATAGCGATCATGACCTCGTGAATCAAAAATAGCGACCATCGCTATTCCTCAATTATCCGCGCAGGGGTGGCGCTGTCAAGCACTTTCAGCGCCCACTTGTCGTTACCGAGCCGCCTTGCTGGCGGCCTCCGCCGTCGCCACTGCCTCGAGGAGCCTGCGCACCGACGCCACGCGGGATGCGCGCCCCTGCCGCAGTTGATCCACATCCTCAGCCCCGGCCTCGTCCATCGCGAAGGGGCCGGTGGCGCGCGCGTAAGCGTCAAGCGCGCACGAGGGCTCCTCCTCGCCGTGCGAGCACAGCGGCAGGCACCAGGCGGCCGCCTCCGCGACGTCCGAGAAGACACCCAGCACGTCTGCGACGCTCACGTGCCCCAGCCCGAAAGAACGCACGCCGGGCGTATCCACGATCCAGCCGCCCTCGTCCAACTCGAAGGCCTCCGAAGACGTCGACGTGTGCCGCCCGCGCCCCGTCACCTCGTTGACGTGGCCCGTCGCGCGGCCCGCGCCCGGGACCAGCAGATTGATGAGCGTGGACTTGCCGACCCCCGAATGCCCCACGAGCACCGACCAGTGGCCGGCCAGGAGGGCCCGCAGTTCGGCGACGCCCGGGTCGGCCTCCCCGGCCTCGGCGCTCGTGAGCACGACGCGCACGTCGAAGTCCTGGTAGGCGGCGATCAGCTCGTCCGCGCTGGCCAG
>QWCZ01002139.1_pt1 | contig 10344 bp, 10 predicted proteins | sample 1972651 | NCBI WGS metagenome assembly QWCZ01 (sample SAMN09866695, study PRJNA288562) | Human oral metagenome isolate pre1_saliva, whole genome shotgun sequencing... | isolation source: mouth | host: Homo sapiens | place: USA: California
CGAAAAAAATCGGAAACTTGGAAAAAAATTAGCTGGGACTGGTGGGGGACGTTGCAATGTAACCAACAATGGAACTCTAGATGACCTACTAGCTGGAATTCCTGGGAACGGGCGCTTTCTCTACAGCGTTTTCTCCCAATTTGATAACCATGATATCATTAACTTTTTTACGGAAAATGGGGTCAAACTTAAGGTCGAGGATCACGGGCGCGTCTTTCCTGCTAGTGACAAGTCTCGAACTATTATCGAAGCCTTAGAAAATAAAATCACTGAACTAGGTGGTCAAGTTACTACTCAAACCGAAATTGTTTCGGTTAAAAAGATAGAAAATCAGTTTATCCTTAAGTCAGCTAACCAAATCTTCACTTGTGATAAACTCATTGTCACAACTGGTGGGAAATCCTATCCTTCCACTGGCTCAACTGGTTTCGGTCACGAGATTGCCCGCCATTTTAAGCATACCATCACCGAGCTTGAGGCTGCTGAAAGTCCTTTATTAACAGATTTTCCACACAAGGCCTTGCAAGGAATTTCATTGGACGATGTGACTTTAAGTTATGGCAAGCATGTCATCACTCATGATTTACTCTTTACCCACTTTGGTTTGTCAGGCCCTGCTGCTCTGCGTATGTCAAGTTTTGTCAAGGGTGGGGAGATTCTCTCACTAGATGTTTTACCTCAACTTTCCGAGAAGGATTTGGCTACATTTCTAGAAGAAAATCGGGAAAAATCTCTAAAAAATGCCTTAAAAACTTTGCTTCCAGAACGCTTGGCAGAATTTTTTGTGCAGGACTATCCTGACAAAGTCAAACAATTGACTGAAAAGGAACGAGAACAACTTGTCAGTAAGCTGGTCCCTGGACTCCACTTCGCTGGCGAGGTACTGGACATCAACGCCCATACGGGTGGCTTTAACATCACTTCTGCCCTCTGTACCGGCTGGGTGGCAGGATCAAACCCAATCTAAATCTAAATTATTAAATGGCTAAATCAGCCCCAAAAGAAAGGAAGTCCTTTGGAATATATTATTTTACTAAGAGGCGTTACTCCTAATGGAAAAAATGCTATCCCGAAAATGTCTTATTTGGTAGATATTTTAACAGAAGCTGGTTTTCAACAAGTTCGAACCTATATTCAAAGTGGGAATATCATTCTTGAAAGTGACTTAGATTTAGAAAAAATACGAGAACGTGTTCATACTCTGATAAAGGAAAATATTGGGGCTGACTTAAAAATGGTAATCAAGAACAAAAGTGATTTTAAAAAAATTGTCCAAGAAAACCCGTTTGGAGAACACTATCTTTATGACCGTATACATGTGATTTTTTATCAAGAACCTATTCAAAGTCTCCCTTTAGAAAAATTGAAAATTGATTACGATGAAGAAGAAATTTGTATCGGTAACCACTGTCTCTACCTCTATCTCCCTAGAACTGCAAAACAAAAGAAACTCCATACCAACTATCTTGAAAAGCTTTTTAATGTAGATTTGACCATGCGAAAACTAAATGTGGTAGAAAAATTACTAAGCAAGTAGTGCTTGAATTTAGTAAAAATCGGAAGATCTCTCCTCCGATTTTATTTTGTCTGAGTCTGGACATAGTGAGCAATGACATCTGATGTGTACTGGGCTGTACCAGGTCCAAACTTGTCAATATTTTCCTTAAACTCAGGGTTATAGACGTATCCTTTCCCGATATGACCGAAGACTTCAATAGTACAGTCGAATCCATAAGTCCGAATGGCTTGCAAGAGTTTAGCGGCTTCTTCTTGATTTTCTGTTGCTGTTACAGGTAGACCTGCTTGAAGATTTTGTGCCAAGGCTCGAAAGACTTGATTGAAGGCAGCCGTAGCTTCGTCTTCGTGACCTTTCTGGCGCTCCAGCGCTTGATCCATGACTTCTTGTCCATATTTCTCTACCGCCTCTTGGTGGTATTTTTGATGGTCTTGGTAGTTAAATCCAGTGAATTTTTCCTCAATGGTCATTTTTATTTCTCCTTTTTGTTCTTGAATGGTTTTTTGCAAGGTGGAAATCAAGCTATCCAGATGTTGCCTTTCTCGAGTCAAATAGTCCAACTGTCTGGTCAAATGAGGCAATAAATCTGTCCTTTCTTCCTTTAATAGCTCTGCTATTTTTTCTAAAGAAAAACCTAGATATTTGGTCTTGACAGAGACACCTGAAAGCTGGGCAGCTTCTTTTATATGGTACATGATTTCCTCCTTACATTGATAGCATAACCCCTCCCCTTAGGTCAGAGTCAAGCGTTTGATGAACTTTTTTAATTTTATCATAACATGAAAATGGCGAGTTTTAAGCCCCCTTATCCGCTATATACGCCTTACTATCACGTTCCTGTTCGTAGAGCTACGATTTCGCTATCCCTTCCTCTCCCCGCTACCTCACGATAGTCAGAATTGGGAATCGCTATTGGGTTCACTGGTAGCGGGTGCCCCTGAAGGACTTACACCTCAGATGAACGACATGCCCGTCGTACTTAAAAATAATCATTCTTCTTTATGACCTAATCCTTGTCTATAACCTTTTTGGAGCAGAGCAACTGTAAGTATGAAAACCACACATAGAACCAAGATACTGCCCTCAATCCCAAAAACACTGCCGGTATATAAATCTTGACCCGTTAAATTTGTACTAAGTAAACTAAAAGGAACTTTTACCCCGCTCACATTCATTCCTAGAGCAATACACGGTACGCTATTCCAAATAAAATGAAATCCACTACTAAAAGAGAGGCTTTTTGTAAAAACACTGAACAATGACATCAATATTCCGAAAAAGAACAGTGTAAAAAACGAGATAATTGTGAAACCACCATTCAAAGAATGAACAAATGTAAAGGTAAAAGCTTGGATTCCACTGCTGATATACCAGTTAAAATTTTTCGATAAAATCGCTAAAATTCGACCTCTGAATAAGAATTCCTCTGCGTAACTTTGTACAACAAATCCGACTATTACTAATAAATATACTGTTGAATTAGGTGTAAAAGAATAGCTAATACTTACTTTTGATACTGTTGTAATAAGAAGTAACCCAATTGATAATACAATTGTTCCTACCAACATGCCAAATATATACTTACAAACATATTTCCATATATTTGTTGTTTTACACAGTCGGAATTTATAGGAAAATGGAGTTCCTGGGAAAAGAAGTAACAAATTTGAATATTGAAAAAACAATATATCTAACAAAAGCGACCTAGAGTTCCCACAAATAGTAAGATAGAAAAAACCACTAATTATTTTACAGGACATGGCATAGAGTAATACCAAAAAAGCTGCTCTTAATGATTTTCTACTTTCCATTTTTTATAGGTGTATTCTCTATCAAATCATCTTTTTTAACTCTATCAATTAAAATACTAATTGTAAAACAAACTAAAACTGCTACACCTAGAGTCAGAAGTACGATAATAAAATTGTTCAATTGATATAGATAAGCTACAAAATTCCCCATAATTGATACAATTATTATAGATACAATAATGGGAACATTAATTGATTGTGTCATTTGGCCTACCAGAATTGAAACTAACACTACGATAAGTACAAAAAAGCCTGCAAACATAGCTACGAAGATAGCTTTCAACACATAAACAAACAAGCTAGTTGATAAAATACCAAGAGAAAATCCTACAAAATAAAAAATAAGATTTTCAATCAATAAAACAGGAACTATACTAAATAAACAATGAATAGACAAAGAAATAACTTTACTTAGAAATATCTCAAATCTACCACCTGGAAACAAAAAGATAATTTCCCTGGCATTTCCAATATAGTCTTTTAATAACAAGCGATTTAGAATTACAACACCATAAATAGCAGCTACTGCTACTGTTAATGTTGAAGCCAAAGTCATTATGCCTGCAGAGTCAGTTAAAATAGAGTTTTGATCAGATGACTCAAAATGTCCTACCAAACTGAAAAAAATCAAAGCTGATAAGTTGACTAATATATTTGTCCACATAATGCCCCTAAAATGACGACCATGGGTAGTGAACTCATAAATAATCTGTTCCTTCATACACCGTATTCCTCTTTTATTTTTCTATAGAATTGTTCAAAAGTTTCAAAACCTTGTCGCTTAATTTCCAAAACATCTGTATCCACTAAAATTTCTCCTTGCTGAATAAAAATAAGGCGATCAGTTATCTTCTCTAATTCAGCAAATGAATGGCTTGAAATAATAATCAACTTCTCTTGTTTTTTGAAATCTAGCAAAAGATCCTGAAGGAAAAGAATCCCATCTCTATCCAAACCATTAAATGGTTCATCTAGTATCAATATCTCTGGATTATGCAAACATGCTAAGGCAATATTAAGGCGTTGCTTCATACCTAAAGAAAATTTACAAATCATATCTCCTAAGTAAACATTTAGTCCAAATTTTTTTAGATAACTTTCAACATCCACAGATTGACAAGCATAATAACGTGTATGATTTTCAAAAACCTCTTTTACAGTATAAGCTCCAAAGCTATCTGGAAAAGGAAATACAACACCGACTTTTTTAAGAAATTCGTTATAATTGAAAGAATTTACGATTTTATCGTCAAGAGCAACGGTTCCAGTAGGTTGACTTAATCCCAAAATACATCGGAATAGTGTTGTTTTTCCTGCACCATTATCTCCTATAACACTATAGACTTGCCCATAGTTCAAGGAAAGGCAGACGTTATTTAATAGCGTCTTGTTCTTTACAACTTTTGTTAAATTAGAAACTGTTAACTTACTCATATCTATTTCCTCCTAGATAATGTTATTAGTGATAAAAAAAATCCAAGGCAAGCCCAAACTATTAGTGTGGAAAAATTCTGGCCGTCAACATACTCTAGTCTAAAAATGGATGAACGGATTATCTGACTAGCTGGTACAAAAGGAAAATACTTATATAAAGTTATTGTCCATGAAGGTAGTCTATCTGTTGCATAGATAATTGGAGAAAACATCAATCCACCAATCATAATTAGCTGTGTTACTAAGGGAACAACATTTGTTGGTAGAATATAAGCAATCGCAAAACCAACTAATAACAAGGAGAAAATAACCAATAATACAGATAAGATTGAGTTAATTCCAATTGAAACATCTAAGCCAAAACCAAATTTGCTAATCAATATACTTGATAAGATTCCTGGTAGACATAATAAGCCCCAAATTAATAAATCAGACAACAGTATCTCTACTCTCGAAACAGGCAAGGTTTTCTGATATTCGTAAACACCATTTTGCTTGGCTTCACTAACAATTTGAGGTGCTAGTACACAAGTAACAGCGATTACATTTATTGCCATAGCTCCTGTACAAAGATAAGACTTCTCTGTGTGATTAGTTGAATTAGTAATGAATAGAAAACCATAAATTACTGCAAATGATAAAACAATTTGAACAACAACAAAGACTGGAATATAAAACCTGTGACGAAGTAAGCTCCATTTTACCAATCCACTAAATTTAGATAATCTTTTTTGACTATTATTCATTTATGTACTCCTCGTAGTCATCAGAGAGATTTCTCAACTTTATCTCATAACTGACAATTCTATCTGTTTTCAGTAAATCAAAAATAACCGATATTACCTCTGTAAAACAATCTTCCCTGACTGTAAAAATCAAACGTTTTTCAACATCATCATATTTCAGGTTATTATAATTCATAAAATGAGAAAGTTCCACTTCATTAACACCTGATAGCGATACTTGATGCTTTAACTGACGAGCATTTTTAGCTTCTGATACAAGCACATCTCTTTTAATACGCCCTTTATCAAATAGTAAGTATCTGTCAGCATACCTCTCTACCTCAAATAAATTATGACTGACAATGATAACTGTTGTGCCTAAATTTGCAAGAGAACGCAAGTAACGCCATATCAAAGTCCTTCTAAATGGATCAACATCATTAGTTGGCTCGTCCAAAACTACAATAGATGGAATATCAACTACTGACATCGCAAAAGATGTTAATCGCTGAAGTCCACCTGAAAGCTTTTCGCCAGCTGTATGCTCCCATTTGTTAATCTCTAAGAAATCAATTAATTCTCTGGTACGACTTTCAACCGCTGAAAAATTCATTCCTTTTACAGCACCAATGCATTTAATTGCTTCCTGTACTGTGACTCCCTTAATTGGTACTTGAAACTGCGGCATGGAAGAAACAAGCTCTCTCGCTTTTCCAGGTTGTTTGGTTACATCTACTCCTTTAATATGTATTGTCCCCTCATCTGAGGCTACTGTACCATTTATTTGATTCAGAAACGTACTCTTTCCAGCTCCGTTATGACCTACAATTGCAACGATCTGACCACTATAGAAAGTAATACTAATGTCATCTGTAACATTTTTTTGACCGTAAGACTTTTTCAAATGTCTTACAACAATAGTTTCTTGTTTCATGAATACCTCACAATCTGTGCTACAAAAAATAAAAGAAGTAATAATAACAAGATAGTTATAATAGTGCTAAAAATACGACATGCTCTCCATACTATCTTTTCTTTATTTGTTAAAGAATCTCTATTATTATCAAAATTATTTTTCAAAAATGGATTATCAAACAACATATATATCAGTAAGCGACCATCAGTATGTTCTGTCAATCGTAATTGCCACAATAATCTAAAAATCATAATATAAATGGATATTGTTATATATGGACTAAAAAAATAATCGCTTATTAGGTAAAGACAAGACAAAATAATACTGTCAAACAATGGGCCTGCTAAAATAGCCATACTTCTTTCAAAAAGTGGCCAAATCCAAACATGTGTCAAATCAACTGTTGCCACTGATTTCTTCCAAGAAAAACGTAGAACTCTCCCTATATCTGTAACATTATTAGAAAACAAAATATGCATTCCTTCATGTATTATTGTGGTAAACAATGAGAAGAACACTCCAAATATTAAAAGCAAAATTTGGTTCTCTCTACCAAAATCATATTCAAGAAAAGGAAGATTCGTTATACAAAATAAATTGTAAACTATAGCACCTCCTCCAAAAATGATTGCTAAAATTCTAATAAAAGGTAGGTAGTTATTATCAGAATTCGGGATAGAGTTACCACTTTCAAAGAAATGATTCTCTTTCAATAATTCAAATAAAGGCTCCCCAATTAATTGATGACGTAACGATTCTATAATAGATTCATCCCATGTAATTTCATCAAATACTAATAATTTCGAGCCTGTTGAATAAAGTAAGTAATCATTTTTACGAGTTTTCCTAAAGTAAATTTTTTGATTGAGCGACTCTATAACAATTACTTCAGTGTTATTTTTTGTCATAATACCTGAAAATTTCCCATTTTTGAGCATCCCCATTCCCACATGTTGGACAATCATCAGCGTATCGCTCCCACGATGGGTGAGTAAACGAAGAACCATCTTCGTAGTTAATCTCGTATTGTGTACTAAGGCTACTTGGTCTCGCATAGCCTGTCAGGACGCGAACTGCCTCATCAACAATAGCTGCCGTCAATTGAAAAATAGCTGGGGCATAGGCAATTGTCGGCGGATTAAAATCAATATTTCTAAATCCTACAAACTGCTCGACAAATTTATCATCATGCAAAGTATAATGGATATTCAAACAATCAAAGCATCCCGTCACTTTTGGAATGACAGAAAATACCCTTCCTCTACTAACCTGCGATGCACCAAACACACAAGGCAAACCTGCTTTTATAATTGCTTGATTTACCGTTTTTTGTGCTTGGAAAGGCGGTTCGTCAATAACACAGATGACCAAATCAATACCTTCTGTAAATTCTAGTACATCTTCTGGTGTCTCAATTTTCTTGTTAAAACCTTCGACATTAATTGTAGAGTTCATTTCCCGTAATGCATTAACAGCTACATCTACTTTAAGTTTCCCTAAATCAGATTCTCTATATAGCAACTGCCTACCCAAATTACCTCTTTCAACTCTATCATAGTCGACAACCCGTACTGTTTTTGTCCCTAATCCAGACAGTAATGTCAAAATGTTCGAGCCGCCACCCCCGAGTCCAAGTAATAAAATCGAGCTGGAGCTGATTTTTTCTTGTATATCCATTGGATTTCTGTCATATGGCATGTACCGACTGAAATAACTAATATTTGGATGGTAACGCTCATCCAAATATTCCAAGACTTTATTAGGTGTTTCTTCAATAAGATTCTCTGCACTAAGAATATCCAATCCATCTACGACATCTTCTGGAGTTAAATCTGGAAAAGTATTAATCATGTGCTTGACTATTTCAGCCATCTCTCTACCATCGAGAACCTTTACCAACTCAAGCAACTTTCCTTCTGGGTCTTCGAACTCAGTTGTAATAGAAAGTTGGGCCCCTATGCGAAATAACTCATCATTTAACTGATATACTGGATAAATTGGTTTTATTCTTGGTTTAATATATTGAAAGTTCATACTTTGCCTCTTCTATAAATCCTGTAAAATGAAAACGCATGAATATTCTTCCATGCGTTTAACAAAATTTTGTACAAAATTTTTTAACAAATAGCTAGCTATTTTAGCACAATAAAGGCACTTCTACAAACTAATAGCTTGCAGAGGCACATGTAATAACGTCACGATAAATCAGATGATAATCCACCAAGCTGTAGCATTGGCACTTTCAGCTTTACGTACTTTGATGTTTTTCATACGCTTTTTATCTCCTTTTTAATTTATCTGATCGATCATTTTAAGTAGACATGTCCTACTACATACCATTAGTATGTAGTTTGATTTTAACATACCTTAGGTATGTTGTCAACTACTTTTTTAGATTTTTTAATAAAAAATGGTTACCGAAAATAATTTCAGGTAATTTCAAAATGCAATGAACAAAAATTATTAGGCAAGCTATGTATAAGTGTGTTATAATGATTAATTGGTAACTCTGTCAACAGTAATTGTGTACTAATTCCATTGTCATAAATAAATTGAAAGGAGAGTTATTTTCTAAAATATGGAAAACACTAAAGAAAAAATACTTGAAGTCGCAACTAATCTTTTCTTAACAAAGGGATATGAACAAACTACCATTTCTGATATTATAAATGGCTTAGATGGTCTAACAAAAGGAGCAATTTATCACCATTTTGAATCTAAAGAGGATATTTTTGAAGCAGTTGTCAAAAATATAGGTTTACAGAATAAACTTATTTTTGACAAAATCAAATTTTCCAAAAATATAACTGGATCTGAAAAAATAACACAGCTAGTTTCTATTAGTTTAGCTAATACTAATATGGAAACTATAGTTACAATTTCTCCTAAGTTACTGGATAGTCCTAAGTTATTTGTTTCATTTTTAAAACAAATGCAAAAACTCACAATCCCCGATTATTTTTATCCAATTATCGTAGAAGGAGTTGAAGACGGCTCAATAATGACAGACGAGCCTCAACAACTTGCAGAATTAATAGCTATTTTACTGAATATTTGGCTAAATCCTTTGATATTTGAAAATTCTAAAACTACTATTGTCTCAAAAATAGATATGCTAAACAAATGCTTGGAAAGCTTCAACATTAAATTTGATTTAAATATGTAAAAAATAATTCTCTTAGTCACATTCTAAGATGATTTCTACTTTCTCATATCCAGATACCTTGACAAAAAAGAAAATAAATCTTCAAAATCTATTTGAGGCCAAATTTAACTTTATTTGAATAGTCTTTATGTTAGAGTGAAAATAGTGAATGACTAATCATTTACACAAATTTCACTAATCATCAAATTTCACTAATCATCAAACTTTATATTCATAATCATCAGTAGACTTTATTATTGATTGTTTATGTTGTCTATCTCCTTCTCGACCTACTCCAGTTTGAAAGGCAATCTTAAATCAATCTTGGAATAATCATACCAAACTAGTCTGCGATTTTCAGGAACTGAGTTATTAACCCAAATTATTCATATCTCACATAGACTAACTGAACAATTAAAAACCACCAGAAAAGATAGTTGAAATGCTATCCTCTCTAGTGCTTTTTATACTAACATCTTCTATATTTGTTAGTATAGTAGATTGAAATAAGATGTGAACAAATCGATTAGGAAAGTCAAATTAATCTCTAGAAATGTTTCAGTACTAGTGCCGTACTATTCTAGAATCAATCTACTATATTTTATTTCTTTATGAAAATGGTTTTCTTGACAGACCTTAGAAAACATGATAGGATAGTCAAGTCTATCAATCAAAAGAAAGGCTCATCTTGAGTACTGATGAGGCTATTTGCCAAGGGCAGTAGCTTTTTCTTTTGGAACACTAATTTTAGGAGTTTAACTATGTCTGAAAAATCGCAATGGGGTTCTAAACTGGGC
>QWCZ01002872.1_pt1 | contig 10340 bp, 8 predicted proteins | sample 1972651 | NCBI WGS metagenome assembly QWCZ01 (sample SAMN09866695, study PRJNA288562) | Human oral metagenome isolate pre1_saliva, whole genome shotgun sequencing... | isolation source: mouth | host: Homo sapiens | place: USA: California
TTGAGGGCTTCGGCGGTGAGGGCGTCGACGGCGGTGCGCTCTTCGGGCAGGACGTAGAGGGTGCTGTCGGGGGTGACGTAGTAGCCGTCGAGGAAGTCGGGCAGATCGGTGCCGAGGTCGCCTACCATGCGGCCGGCGAAGTAGCTGCCGTCGGGGAAGACGTGGAGCCCGACGCCGAGGCTGTCGATGACGTTGCGCGAGTTGACGATGGTGCCGCCCTGTCCGCCGCGGCTGAGTATCTCGCGTTGTCCGGCGGGGCCGATGTAGATGCCTCCGCCTTCGATGGGTTGGACGATGCGGCCGATGAGTGCGGTGTCGCGCCCCGTGGGGGCGCCGCCGGGGGGCACGATGAGGCCGTCGACGAGGGTGGCATCGCCGCCGACACGCCCTACGAAATGGCCGACCGTGAGGGTGCCGTCGGCGGTGAGGCTTTGGGCGAGTCGAGAAGAGTCGATGCGCACGTCGACATTGGGTTCGAAGAGGTCGCCGGCGGAGAGGGTTTTGCGGTCGGCGCGCACGGCGAAGCCTTGCCACGAGCGTACGGGGCCTTTGGCGGCGGTGTAGGTGAGGAAGTTGCCGGGCTGCGATTCGCGGGGGGCGAGTTGATAGGTGAACCCGTTTTTGGTTTGCGAACTGCTCCCGCCGCACGAGCTGAGCAAGAGTCCGAGCGGGAGGAGAAGGGCGAAGAGGCGGGAAAGGTTGTGCATGTAGTGGAGATTATATGGGGCAAAGGTAGTGATTTGCCATCAAAGTACAAAAAAACAGCCTCACTTACCACTGTAAGCGAGACTGTTCGGAAACTATAAATACGAGAAATGCTCGAAGTAGGGGGGCGGGACGTCGCGGTGCACTGTGGCGGTGCGACTTGCGCCGAGGTGGCGGCAGGGAGCGGGAGCCGAGGGGCTCGAGGGGCCGATGCCGCGGGGAAAGGAGGGTGGCGCGTGGCGTTTACTTCGAGAGTTTCAAGCCGATGCGCATGCCCTGGTAGTTACCGAGGAGCGAAGACACGAGCGAAAGGTTGTTGTTGCCCATCTTGCCGAGCAGGGACGAAGCCGTGCCGAGGATGCCGAGGAGTTTGTCGGACTCGAAGAGGAGGGCAATGCCGTTGCCGTTGCGGACCACTTGGGGTTGGAGGTTGAGGAGTCCGCCCACGAATTGGAGATGGAGCGTTTTCGACTGGGTGTCGAGGCTATAAGTTCCGCTCATGTTGCGGCCGCCGAGTGTGGCGGTGAAGGTTTTGTCTGCCTTGAAGTTGAAGCGGGTCACACCTTTGCGGATGCCGTAGTTTTTGAGTTGCTCATCTACTTTGGTTTCGACGGCACTGGCTGCTGCCACTCCGCCGGCTTGTGCCAAAAGGTTCTGACTTTCGAAGGCACACTTGACGCCATCGTAGGTCCAATTGCCGACGAGATCGCGTTCTGTTACGCTGCCGCCGCTGAGGACGTTGGAGAGAAGATTGGTGAGCATCCCGCCGCCGGTGTTGAGAGCCGAGAGTGTGTTGGCGGTGTTGCTTTGTCCTGCATTGAGTACGTCGCAGGAGGTGGTGAGAAGCAGCGTGGACGCGAGAGCGAAGGCTGCGATGATTGACTTGTTCATGTCTGTTTGTAGTTGCAAAAATAGGGAATCGGAAGTGGAAATGCAAGCGAAGTGGCTGATTTTCTGCTACTTTTGGGGAATGTATCGACGAATGGTAGTTTTTTATCGACGAATTTTCTCAAGAACGGACGTTTTTTCGTGCCTTCTTGGGAGAAAACGTGCGAAAATCGCGGGATTCTGCGCGAAACACGGAGGGCCTTCGTGATGTGGGGGAAGGGCAGTGTGAGAGAAGGGAGGACGGCTCAAAAAAAGGTGCCGATCGGGGGGCAAAAGTACAAAAAAAGCCGCGATCGGTTGGAACTGATCGCGGCTTTTCGTGGGGTTAGGCGTTGAGTTTCTGCTTGATTTCGACTTCGCGGTAGGTTTCGATGGTGTCGCCTTCCTTGATGTCGTTGCAGCCTTGGAGGGAGATACCGCACTCAAAGTTGGTGGTGACTTCTTTGACGTCGTCTTTGAAGCGTTTGAGGGCTGCAATGTCGCCGGAGAAGACCACCACGCCGTCGCGAATGAGGCGGGCTTTGTCGCTGCGCGAGACTTTGCCGTCGACCACGTAGGCACCGGCGATGTAGCCGACCTTGGAGATGTGGAAGACTTGGCGCACTTCGACCATGGCGGTGATTTCTTCCTTGACGATGGGCTTGAGCATGCCTTCCATGGCCTCCTTGACTTCTTCGATGGCGTCGTAGATGATGGAGTAGAGGCGGATGTCGACGCCTTCTTTCTCGGCGAGTTTGCGCGCGCCGGCCGAGGGGCGAACCTGGAAGCCGACGATGACGGCCTTGGAAGCGGCGGCGAGGGTGACGTCGTTCTCGGAGATTTGACCCACGCCTTTGTGGATGACGTTGACGGCGATGGACTCGGTGGAGAGTTTGATGAAGGAGTCGGAGAGCGCCTGCACCGAACCGTCGACGTCGCCCTTGACGACGATGTTGAGTTCCTGGTAGTCGCCGAGTTTCAAGCGGCGGCCGATCTCGTCGAGCGTGAGCATCTTGGAGGTGCGCAGGTTTTGTTCGCGCTGCAGTTGCATGCGTTTGTTAGCAATCTCGCGGGCTTCCTGTTCGGTCTCCATGACGTTGAACTGGTCGCCGGCCTGGGGTGCGCCGTTGAAGCCGAGGACGGTGGCTGCGTGTGCGGGGGGCACTTCCTCGACGCGGACGCCGCGCTCGTTGAAGAGGGCTTTGACGCGACCGGCGTGGGTGCCGGCGACGATGACGTCGCCTTGGCGCAGCGTACCGTTGGAGACGAGCACCGTGGAAACGTAGCCGCGGCCCTTGTCGAGCGAGCTTTCGATGACGGTGCCCACAGCGCGGCGCTTGGGGTTGGCTTTGAGGTCGAGCATGTCGGCTTCGAGAAGCACTTTCTCGAGGAGTTCGAACACGCCCTCGCCTTTCTTGGCCGAGATGTCTTGCGATTGGTACTTACCCCCCCATTCTTCGACGAGGAAGTTCATCGAAGCCAGGGTGCTCTTGATGGCGTCGGGGTTGGCGCCGGGCTTATCGATCTTGTTGATGGCGAAGACGATGGGCACACCGGCGGCCACTGCGTGATTGATGGCCTCTTTGGTTTGCGGCATTACGTTATCGTCGGCTGCAATGATGATAATGGCGATATCCGTCACTTGGGCACCGCGGGCACGCATGGCGGTGAAGGCTTCGTGGCCGGGGGTGTCGAGGAACGTGATTTCGCGACCGTTTTTCAGGCGGACATTGTAGGCACCGATGTGCTGGGTGATGCCGCCGGCCTCGCCGGCGATGACGTTGGCGTTGCGAATGTGGTCGAGCAAGGAGGTTTTACCGTGGTCGACGTGGCCCATGACGGTGACAATGGGGGCGCGGGGCACGAGATCCTCGTCGCTGTCCACTTCTTCGACGATGGCTTCTTGCACTTCGGCGCTGACAAACTCGGTGCTGAAGCCAAATTCGTCGGCCACCATCTCAATGGTCTCCTGATCGAGGCGCTGGTTGATGGAAACCATGATGCCGATGCTCATGCAGGTGCCGATGACTTGCGTGACGGGCACGTCCATCATCGTGGCGAGCTCGTTGGCGGTCACAAACTCGGTGAGTTTGAGCACGCGGCTCTCGGCATCGCGACGCATGAGGTCTTCTTCGTGGCGTTCGCGGGCGGCTTCGCGCTTCTCCTTGCGGTACTTCGCGCCTTTGCCCTTGCCGGCGCCTTTGGCTTGCAGGCGAGCCAGCGTTTCTTTCACCTGCTTTGCTACGTCTTCGTCGCTGACGGGCTGTGCGGGAGCGTTGCCTTTCTTGCCCTTCTTGCCTTGGCCCTTGGCGGCGTTGCGGTCGTTGCGATTCTGGTTGTTGCGGTTTTGGTTGCCGCCTGCGCCGTTGCCGCCGCCTGCGTTGTTCTTTTTGGCTTCGGCACTCACGTCCACGCGCTCATTACCGATGCGCGCACGCTTTTTGCCGGCGGGGTTGCGCTTTTCGTTGCGCTCTTTGCGGAGCTCTTCCTTGCTCTTTTTCTTGGGGCGCGTGTTGGCGTTGATGGCGTCGAGGTCGATTTTGCCGAGCACCTTGGGGCCTGTCAGGCGGGGTGCGCCGCCCACGGCGGGCGTGTCCTCGGCGTTGCCTTCGGTTGCGGGGGCTTCGGCGGCCTCACTCGGTGCTTCGGCGAGCTTTTCTACCTGCTCGCCGGTTGTGGCAGCGGGTGCTGCCGAGGCGGTTGTGGATTCTGCTGCAGGGGTTGTGGCAGTTTCGGCAGCGGGTGCCGGTGTTTCGGCCGGCGCTTGGGGCGCTTCGGCTTGGGCAGCCGCTTTTTCCGTGGCGGGTGCCGCAGCGGGGGCTTCTTCAGCGGACGATTTTTCGCTCTTGGCGGCAGCGCTGCTCTTGCGCGAGGTGCGTTTGCGGCCGGTGCCGGTGGCTTCGAGGTCGATGTGGCCAACTACTTTGAGCCGGGGCTTGTTGTCCTCTTCGTTTTCGGGCGCATGGGTTGCGTCGGCCGGTGCAGCGTCGTCGGCAGCGGGCTGGGGCTGTTCGGCCGCTGCGGGCGCGGGTGCCTCTGTCTCGGCCGCCTCCGCCGTCGGTTGGTTGTCGGCCTCGGCTTTGTCGCCCTTTTCATTGCGTTTCTCCTCGCGTCGGCTGGGGAAGAGCTTTTCGGCCTCGTCCTTTTGGGCTTTGTCGCTGGCAAACACCTTTTTGAGGATCTCGTATTGTGCGTCGTCGATTTTGGCATTGGGGCTGGCTTCGACGACGTGACCGTGCTCTTTGAGCGTGTCTACGGCTCTTTGGGTTGCGATGTTGAATTCTTTGGTGGCTTTGCTTAATCTCATTGTGTGTGGGTTGGTGGCCGCGTGCCGGCCGATGTGACGAAAGGGAAACGCTGTGGGGCCGAAGCCCGAGAGGTTAGCTTTCGCTGTCGTCAAACTCTGCGCGGAGCACAGAGAGGAGGTGGTCTACGGTGTCGTCTTCGAGGTCGGCCTTTTCTGCGATCATGTCTCTGGGCGCATTGAGCACTTCTCTTGCGGTGCGCAAGCCCATGTTCTTCACGGCGTCGAGGACCCATTGGTCGACTTCGTCGGCAAATTCGTCGAGATAGATGTCGTCGATGGGTTGTTCGCCCTCCACTTCGCGGAATACGTCGATGGTGTAGCCGGTGAGCATCGAGGCGAGCTTGATGTTCTGGCCGCCTTTACCGATGGCCAGGCTCACTTGGTCGGGATTGAGGAAGACGTCGGCTTTTTTGAGCTCTTCGTTGATCTCGATGTTGTTGATGTGTGCCGGATTGAGGGCACGTTGGATGAAGAGCATCGTGTTGGACGAGTAGGGGATCACGTCGATGTTCTCGTTTCGCAGCTCGCGCACGATGCCATTGATGCGACTTCCGCCCACGCCCACGCACGATCCGACGGGATCAATGTTGGGGTCGAAGCTTTCGACGGCGATTTTGGCGCGTTCGCCCGGGATACGGGCCACGGCGCGGAGTTGAATGATGCCGTCGGCGATTTCGGGGATTTCGCGCTCGAGGAGTCGACGAAGGAAGAGGGGGCTGGTGCGCGAAAGATAGATTTTCGGGTTGCCGTTTGTGTTGTCGACGCGATCGATCACGGCGCTGATTTGGTCGCCCTTGTGGTAGAAGTCGCGGGGAATCTGTTGCGTCTTGGGCAGCAAGAGGTCATTTTTTTCCTCGTCCACCAGCAACGTTTCGTTTTTCCACGTTTGGTAGACTTCGGCCGTGATGAGATCGCCCTCGCGATCCTTATACTTATTATATATGGAGTCGTGTTCGAGCTCAAGTATCTTGCTGGCCAGCGTTTGTCGGAGGGTGAGGATGGCGCGGCGGCCGAAATCCTCAAATTCGATATGTTCGCTGCAATCTTCTCCCACTTCAAAGTCGGGTTCGATGCGGCGGGCTTCGCTCAGCGCGATCTGTTTGTTGGGATCTTCCACCTCATCGTCGGCCACGATTTCGCGGCTGCGGGTGATTTCGAAGTCACCTTTGTCGGGATTCACCACGACGGTGAAATTTTCGTCCGTGCCGAAGATTTTGGCGATGACGCTGCGGAAGCTTTCTTCGAGCACGCCGAGCAAAGTGGTGTCATCGATATTTTTGGTTTGGTTGAAGTCTCTGAAGGTCTCCAACAAACTGGGGGTTTCGGTTTGTTTTTTGGCCATGGTGGGGTCGCTGTGATAGATGCGCGTGAGGTATAGGCCGACTGTGCGGGGCCGGTGGCGGCGGGTGCCGCGGGGCAGTGCCCGAAGTGGGACGTCTCCGGCGAGGGAGGGAGCCCCTCGGCGCCGAAACGGGCGCCGTGGGTGACAACGGGTGCGCCGACACACTGCGCGTTGGGCGGGTGATCCCGGCGGCGGGTGCGTTGGTGGTGCGCAGTCGGCAAGGGAGTTATTTAAAGTCGATGTAAAGTTTGGTCCACTTCACGTTGTCGAAGGGGAGAACGGTTTCCACGTCCTGCAAGTGGGGGCGTTTTTCGCCCGGTGCCTTCACTTTCACGGTCTGTGTGAGGGTGATTTGGCTGTTGTCGACCGCGGTGAGTCGGCCGATGAGCTTTTTGCCTTCGGCGGTGAGCACTTCCACGTCGTCGCCGAGGTGGATTTCATATTGGCGCAGCACTTTGAAGGGCTGTCCCAGTCCGGCGCTGCCCACTTCGAGCTCGAAATCGGTCTCGTCGCGGTCCAATCCCTCTTCGATGTGGCGGGAGAGGGCCACGCAGTCGTCGATCCACACTCCTTCGGCGTGGTCGATTTCCACGATGATGCGGTCGTCGGGCGTGATGACCAGGTCGGTCAGGAAATAGTCTTTGCCGACGAGCCAGTCGGCGATGAGTTGTTCTACGGCTTCTTTACTGATCATGTGTCAGTGGGGGGGTGAAATGGGTGAGAGGTGCCCCGACTTCTACGGCGAAGGGCGGAGGCACGACTAATTAAAAGAAGTGAGGAGCTTCGTTTGAGCCCCTCACGTCTGTTTGAACGCTGCAAATGTAAGCAATTCGCGGGGACTGTGCAAGTTTTTGAGGAGAAAAATCTCATCTTGCGGGACTTGTGTCTCCCTTTTTCCTTGATTCAGCGCTTGGCAATCAATGCTCCTCCTTGTCGGAATCTTCTTTGTCTTCCGGATTTTGTAACAACTTGTAGAGAATCCACAGTACGAAGCCAATTGTAACCGGAATCCAGCCCGGTATCCCCATTATCTCATGCCTGAAGAGATAGCGTAGGACATCGTCGCTGAAAAAACTTGAGAATAGCTTTCATTGACTGCGGTTGGTGTCGAGGTCTTGCAATCGGTCGTATTCGGGAAGTCGCTGTTCCTTCACTTCTTGGTGATGCGAATCACGTTGGCTTGGTTGTCGATTTCCACTTTGCCCAGTCGGCTGAGCACGGACTGGCCGAGGAGGAGCGGAGCAGCCTGACTGTGGGTGATGGAGGCGCGCACGTTGTTGAGCGTCAGCCCGCCGAAGGTCACGGAGTGCAGGCGCACACTCGTGCCCTCCACCACATCGCCCGAAGCCGTGAGGTAAGCCCGGCGACCGATCACGTCGGAGGGTTTGAGATAGCCGTTTTTGAACATGAACTGCGCTTCCACCGACGAAAGTGTCACTTCCGACGCACCGGTGTCGAAGACAAAGTGGAGTGGAAGCCCGTTGATGGTGCAAGGCACCTGCGTGACGCCGCCCGAATGGGTAAAGGCGATTTCCGAAACACCGTGAGGAGCGGCTGCCGTTGCCGTTTTGCCCGTCTTTTGTGCGGCGGGCTTCGCCGAAGTGTCGGCGGCCGATTCGCTCTTTGCGCCTTCAGTGGCGCGCGGGTCGAGGAGTTTGCGTTCGGCCGCGAGGTGGGCTTCCCACGCATCGCGATATTGCTTGACCAAAGCCTTGAAGTCGGCATCGTTGCGCAGGCCGTCGAGGTCAGTATCCGTGTCGATGTGGTCGAAATCGGTGTATCGTCGTCGCCCTTGGCCATGATGGAGTCCATGCGCGCGGTGGCGGCTTTGGGCTGCCCGAGGAAATAGAGGGCAAAGGGCGAGGTGAAGTAATCGTCGGGCGTTTTTTCGAGTTCCAACTCGCGGCGGAAGTCCGCGGCGGCACGCTCTTTCTGTCCCATTTTCAGGAGAAAGCGCCCGCGCAGGTCGTGGAGGAAGGCCGTTTCTTCGTTGAGCGAGAGGGCCATGTCCATGGCTTCCAAGGCGGCGTCGTTGTGCTTTTGCTTGCGATCTATCAAGGAGCGCAACATATAGAGGCGGCTATTCTCGGCATCGAGGGCCTGTGCGCGATCCAGTGCCGCCTTGGCTTCGTCATAGCGGCGGAGTTCGATGAGCTGTTGCGCTCTTTGCAGCGGAATGTCGATGTCGGTCGAATCGCCCGCCCCGGCGCGCGCATTCCAGCTCAGGGCGGCCTCGTGCAGGTTGAGCGAAGCCAGATCGGCGGCTATATTATAAGTTGTGCTGTTGGCCGGTTCCAGGGCATAAGCTTCGAGGCGGTAGTTCACCGCGCGGCCATAGCTCATTTGCACCCGCTCGAGGGCGGCGAGCAGCAGAGGCCATTTGGGTAGGTTGGGCTCTTTGTTGCGGAGCACTTTGAGGCGTGCCCGCAGCGGGGCGGCGGCAGAGTCGCAGAGTATGCCGAAGACTTGGAAGGCCTTGTGGTCAATGTCGTCGTCCTCCATGAGCGAGAGGGCTGTGGTGCAGTCCTCCACGGCGCGCGGATATTCGTGACGCCGCAGGTAGGCCTCGGCGCGGAAGGAATAGCCCTGCCCATATTCGGGAGCGAGTTGCACCACGTGGTCGAAGAGTGCGATGGCGCGGTCGTAGTCTTTGCGTGCCACTGCGTTGCGCCCCATGCCCATATAGGAATAGGTGTCGCCTTTGTCGAGCTTTTGCATCTGCTCGTAGTCGCGGTCGGAGAGATCGTAGCGCTCCATCTCGTAGTAGAGGTCGCCGCGCTGTTGGATGTAGTCACGATCGTCGGGCGTGAGGCGAATGGCCGTGCCGATGTCGGTGAGGGCGGCCGTGGTGTCGGCGAGCGCCAGGTGGACGAGTGCGCGTTTGGAGTGGGCAAGGGCAAGCGTCTCCTTGTCTTTCTTGGGCAGATACTTGAGTGCCTGGTCGATGGCGGAGAGGGCGTTGCCGTTTTCGTCGTTGTCGAGGCGGATGAGCCCAATGAAGAAATGGGCGTAGCCGTTGCGCGGGTTCTTTTCGAGTGCCGTTTCGAATTGCTTGAGCGCTTCGCCTTTGTCTTCGTCGTTTTGCAGCATTTCGAAGCCGCGTTTCACGTTGTAGTCCTCGAAGTCCTTACCCTGCTGCGCAGCGAGGGGCAGGAGGGCGAAGAGGAAAACGAACAGCACGCCGAGCAGGCGGGGCAGTGGGCGGGGAGTGAGGTGTGTCATAGTGGGGCAGAGTTTGAGGTGATGAGGTGTTGTGGGGGGATGGCGCTGCGCCTTTGTGGAGCGGCGGGGTGCTTTGTGTGAGCTCTCGGAAATAATGGTTTCACTCGGGGGCTGAAGATTTTGGGGTGGGTAATTTTGCGGGGCGAGCGGCCGTGGAACGCTGTGTGCGTGTCGGTGAAGTCGTGGCGCACTGCCGTGCCTCTTCTGTTTTTTTGCTGCTTTCCCGCGCAGGGCGCGAGGTGGGCGCATTATTTGTCGCCATAATGCCCTCGCATGGAGAGCACGTAGACACAAACGGTCTCTTCGTAGATGGAATAGATGAGTCGGGCTCCTTTGTCAATGCGTCTGGAGCACGTAGACACAAACGGTCTCTTCGTAGATGGAATAGATGAGTCGGGCTCCTTTGTCAATGCGTCTGCTCCACAAACCGGCGAAGTCGCCTTTGAGGGCTTCGGGTTTGCCGGTGCCGGTTTGGGGGTGCACTTTGAGTTCTTCGAGCAGTGCCACGATTTTCTTCAATACCTTTTTCTGTCCCGATCGTTTCCAATAGGCAAGATCTTCGATGGCTTCCGGGAGCAGCTGCAGATCGTAGTTCACAGGTCGACCAATCGTTTGATTTCTTCGATCGAAAAAGTCTGCGCCAACCCGGCAGCCTGTTGCTGCAAACCGCGGCGCACCGCGGCGATGTTTTGCGGATGGTCAAACCAGGCATCGGCAGAGGGTGACACGCGTCGGGCGAAGGACGGCGCGTTGGCCTCCTCGATCAGCAAACCTTCGATGTAGGTTTTTAGCGACATCCCGTTGCGGAGCGCCTTGGCGTAGAGCTTTTGCAGCGCCTCTTCGGGCAGGGTGATGTTGGGGGGCTGAAGGGTGGTGCGCATTTGGAGTTTCTGGGTG
>QWCZ01001481.1_pt1 | contig 10331 bp, 9 predicted proteins | sample 1972651 | NCBI WGS metagenome assembly QWCZ01 (sample SAMN09866695, study PRJNA288562) | Human oral metagenome isolate pre1_saliva, whole genome shotgun sequencing... | isolation source: mouth | host: Homo sapiens | place: USA: California
ACCTGCTCATGCGCAGTTGGGTTGGATTTTAACAACCTTAAGTTCCATCGGTGAATTAGAGCGTATGACGCAATACAAAGATAAATCGGCGAAACAAGGGGAAACCATCCCAGCTGGTTTGTTGACATACCCACCATTGATGGCGGCGGATATTTTGTTATATCAAACCAACTATGTGCCGGTAGGAGATGACCAACGTCAACACATCGAGTTAACTCGTGACTTGGCGCAACGTTTCAATTTCAAATATGGCGAAGTATTCGCTATGCCAGAAATTAAAACTACCGTAGGTGGCGCTCGTGTGATGTCCTTACAAGATCCAACGAAAAAAATGAGCAAGTCCGATGATAATAATTGGGCTACTATCCGCTTATTGGATACACCAGATGTAGTGGTGAAGAAGATTAAAAAGGCGGCTACTGACTCTGAGGGCGTTGTGCGCTACGATAAAGAAAAACAGCCAGGTATCTCCAATTTGATGGGCATTTACAATGCTTTAACAGGAGATTCCTTTGAGGCTATTGAAAGCATGTATGCTGGCAAAAATTATGGAACTTTTAAAGGTGACATTGCAGACCTATTAGTAGGAGCATTAACACCAATTCATGAACGGTATGCAGAATTAATCGAGAGCCCTGAGCTAGATACGATTTTGACAGAAGGCGCTGAAAAAGCTGCCTCTGTGGCGAATGTAACATTGGCTCGTGTAGAAGAAGCTATGGGCCTACGACGTAAGTAATAGTAAGATGTAATGAGATGCGTATATAGCATTTCATTACATCTCTTTGATAATATTTACTTTTTTAATACTTAATGTAAAAAGGGGGATTGTAAAATGAAAAAAAATATAGTTTTTATAATGATGCTATTCTTAGGTATATTAAGTACAGTCAGTGCAAAAGATTTTAAAGATGATCGTTGGCAATGGTTTTATTCTGATGCAAATTATACGGGAAAAGTGGATTTACAAACCCTGTCGTATAATCCGGCTCAAGACATTGCCGAGGTTTGGGCAGTTTGGATTATTCCAGCAGAAGGATTTCAAGAGTTAAGATCTTATAAAGTAAACTTCAAGAAGAATAAGTTAGATACAAAAGAAGAATATCTTTACAGAAAAGGCTCAGATAAAATAGTAGGTCAAAGAACAATAGATACGTCTAAAATTCCAGTTCCAGGAAGTGGAGATGAAGCACTGATGATTGCTGTAAAGGGGTTGGTTGGACGTGATGCCAAATTGGCAGAGTACAAGAAGAAAAAAAATTAAAAGCTTTCTTTAATAAGTAAAAACGTAGAAATCTTAGATTATATATTTTGGGAAATAGTAAACACTGTTTCCCAAATTTTTTTATAAAAAATTCTATTAAAAAATTAATGAAGGATTTATTAATACGAAAAATTTACATATATAATCTATCTAATGTATAATATAATAAATATATACAGTATGAACTAGGTGTGAGTGATAACTAATTTCTTTGTTAAAAGGGGCAGTTTGATGTTTATATTATTAATGCTGATAATAGATTAAAGTGGTGATAGGCTATATGGGCATTGGAGAAAAAAATAGATAAATTAAACTATATTATATTGTATATAAAATGGAGGATATGATGAGTAAAGAGTTAGAACAGAATTTGGTTGATATGATAGGTAAGCTGTCTACAGATGTTAGTAATAATGTTATCAATAACAATATTATGATAACTTTAAAAAAGTTTTCAGATACTGCAGTAAATATTGATAAAGATTTATCACTTTTAGAGAAGAATCTTGAAGAAGCAAGTTTTCTATATAAACAAATTGATGAAAATACGAAATTAGCTACATCAGAATATTATGATAAAATTACTAGTGTATCTGTGGCAGCACAAAATTGTTATGAGTATGCAGAAGAGCTACATGAACTAATAAAAAAAGATATACAAGAATTAGGGACTCAATTTGATATATTAAATAATTCACTACAAGAGTTTGGAATTAATACCACGGAATATATAAAGGGAATAAATCAAATTGAGGAGGATATAAAAAAATATATTTTAACTCATGAAAGAATTTTAAATTCTATACAGAAAGAGCATAAAGTGAGCTTAGACTCAATACGCGAATACCAAGCGATACTATTTAAAGAATTACATGATGATTTATTGGATAGCCTAAATAAAAAGTTTCTTATTGTTATAGCCATAATTTTAGCCATGTTTTTTTTGAGATTTTAATTAGTGTTAGATATAAGTGGTGAATTATGCTGAAAAAAGAGTTAGAAGAGTTAACAGAATCATTTAAACTAATCAGAAATATTGTAGAAGATAAATATCGAGATGGGCAAATTAGGTTAGCTAAAAATGAAATCGATAAATCTAGAAATAGTATTAGCGATGTTTTACAAAAAATAAAAACTAAATTACCTAAAGGCAAAGTAGCTTTGGAACACATAGATTATATTTATGATGATGTCTATCAAATGAATCATTTAAGTAATGCTCTGCAAGGAAAGTTTATGCTTTTTATAATGGGAAGTGGTAAAAATGGCAAATCAACACTTATCAATGCTTTAATAGGTCAGCCGGTAGCGGAAGAAAATATCAATCCCAAAACATGGAAAATTGATGTTTTTGTTGATAAGGTTGGTAATAAAGTAAAGTTAAAGTATAAAGATGGTAGTATAAAAGATGTTGATATTAACGTTGCAAAAAAAATATTAGAAGAAGAAGATCAAAAATTTGAGCTTGGTAAAAAGAAATTTAGAGAAGCTAAACAAACAGTACCAAAGGGACTTAGTAGCCAAGCTTTGAAAGAGATGAATGAAGAATTACGTAAGAAATATACATATCGATCAAGTCTTGCTGAGATGATACATTCTGTGAAAAATAGTTCATTATTAAAGAAATATAATGTGGTAGATACCCCGGGATTAAATCAGGAGTTTTCAGGAGAAGTATCAGCTAATGCTAAAGAGTATTATGGAAAGGCAGATGGAATTATATGGGTCCTTCCTGGAGATAAACTAGCTGCTAAGGGGGATAAACAAGAAATAGTAAATATTTTAGAGGATTATGGTATACGAGATAATATAATCGTTGTTATTAATAAGCTAGACAATATTCTAGCGAATGGACAAACAATAGATGGTGTATTAGCTGATGCTGAAAAGTTCTATGGAGATATTTTTAAAGAATTTATTCCTATTTCTGCAAAACAAGCTAGTAAAGCCAGAGCAGTTTTAGCAGATATTAATAGTACTCAAGAAGAACTTATTGAAGCAAAGAAATTATTGGAAATAAGTAATTTTCCACAGTTACAAGATCGTTTAGAGCGCAAATTGCTTAACAATGCCGTTCATTTACAAATCCAAGGGAAAGTAGAGAATACCATATTACTATTAAAGAATATAAATAGAAAAACAGAAGACTTAAAAATTATTTTGCAACGGGTGAAAAATAGATATGATACTCAAATAATAGATTGGGATAAGATTACAAACATGATATATGCAATGATTTCTAGTCAAAGACAAGCCTTGGAAACAGAAGTTGTAGCAAGTGTATATTCGAATGCAAAAGAATATGAAGATACATTGTGGGAAGTTAAAAATAATAATACTGAATGGAGTAAGATTGTAAAAAATGATATTATTAAATCGTATGAGATAGAGCGCTATTTACGAACTTTTGCTGATAATATTATTCAAAATCTTACAAAACATTATGAGTATCAGTTGAGACAAAGTACGTTTAATGAATATGAAACTTTAGCTAAAGAATTGGAGAATCTTAAGGGGAGACCTCAAATTCCATATTTAAATTATACTATTGATTTAACTAATGTATCGACTGGACTTGCTTTAGGTGATGATATTTTTTCTACAATTGAAGATTTGTTTAAACGCCTTTTTGGAAATTCTATGGCTACAAGAATTAGAAACTCTTTTCAAAGTAGATTTTCAAAAATATTAGATGATCTTGAAGAAAAGTTAAAGCAACAAGTTTCATATGCAACTGAAGAGATTAATAAAAATCGGAGGGCTACTTTTTCGCCATTATATGGAAATCCAAAGAAAATTGAAGAAATAGTAAAGTTGTTGAATAACATTCAGCAGGAGTGTATTTGGGTGGGCGTACCAGATATTACGTTACGACAAGTACTAAATGTCGATTCACAAGAGACTTATCTTAAATTGTGTAGAAAAATTGAGAACTCAATTATTTCGTCAAAGAAGAAGGAGTGTAATATATGAGTTGCACAGAGTCGTTAAAAATAAATGAAAAGATTGAAATGTATAAGCAAATGGCATTAGATTCACCGTTGGGAAAAGCTAAAAATGAAGTAATCAAAAAAATTTCTTCAGAGCATGACATACTATTATCTAAATTAAATAGTTCACTCCGATTAGCTATTATTGGAGAAGTCAAGGCAGGGAAGTCGACTTTATTAAATGCTATTGCAAAAGGGGAGGTATCACCTACTAATGTAAGTGAAGCAACTGCAGCGATTATTAAAGTTGAGTATTCAGAAAAGGAATTGGCTAGTATTCATTTTTTAGATGGAACTGTTGAGGATGGTAATGTAGAAGATATTTTCTCCATACTAAAGAAACATTTAAATGATCAAGAGTATTTTTCTAGATGTTCTCATGTAGATATTAAAAGTCCTTTAGATGGATTAAAAAGTATTAGTATTATTGATACTCCCGGTTTGGGCACTATTACGGAAGAAAATGAAGAACGTACATTGGGGTACTTCCAAGATGTTGATGTAGTGCTATGGGTATTTAATGGAAACTATTTAGGACAGTCTAATATCAATGATAGAGTACGCACAGTTTATGATATGGGGAAAAAAATAATAGCAGTAATTAATCGTATTGATGAAGTGGATGGAGATTCAGATGAGCTTATTGAATTTTTAGATGATTCGATGGGTAACTATTTTGAGGCTATTTTTCCATTGAGTGCTAAGATGGCTTATAAAGGAAGATTAGAGGGAAATATAGAACTTATAGACAAGTCAGGATATACTGATTTATTTACTTATATTCGCGATCATATTGACTCTAAATCGGCTAATGTTCAAATGGAGAGCATACAAGAGTCTAATGAAGCATTAAAAAGAAAATTATTGATGGTACATGATGAAATGCAACGGCTTTTACGAGAAAAGCTTAGCTTATTTAGTAATATTTTGGATGTAATAGAAAATGCACATCATAGACAGATAAATGAAGCAACAAATGATCTTATGAACTGGATTAATACAGAATTTTTAGTTGAAGAGAAGGCGACTTTGTTGTCTCAGGCTAATACTATGGGTGCATTTTCTGGAAATAGTGCTGAAAAATCTATATTGGATTCACTTAATAATTTGATGAAAAATCCTTCAACAAAACAAAAGATAGATTCGTATGTACACTTACTATCAGAAAAAATTATATCGTCTTGGAAACAAAAGCTGGAAGTATTAGATGAACAATTAATGGAAAGGTTTGAGTTAAAGGTGAGAGATATTAACTCTCCCACAGCCGTTTCTACAAATGTTGTCATGATGGATAATCAGCAAGAGGGATTTGGAGATTCTATGACTACGGCAGTTGTAGCAGGTGGTGCGATAGCAACTTATGTAGCAGTAGTAGGACCAGCAGCGGCACATGTCGGGTTAGGAGCTGCTATGGGCGGTATTATGCCACCTTTATTATTAGCTGGGGCAGCTGTTGGTGTTGTCAAAATGTTCAAAAATAATAAAGAAAAAAAAGAGCGAGTTGCTTTATATATTAATTCTGGAATTGAACAATTGCGAAATAGCTTGTTTAAAACAATGCAACAGGAAGCAACTCGTTTATGTGATGCGTTAAATGATAAAACATTAGCAGAGGTTAAAACGAGCTTTGGAATGAAAAATCTAGATGGACGAACTATTGAAGAAACATCATTTTTAATTCAAGAAATTAATTTATTTTTACAAAATACCGTGGATAATAGTTTGCGTTAGGAAAACATATGAATGAAAATAAACTAAAAAAATTTTTCGACCTCTTTTAGAAAGAATTGAAAATTTAAAAGAGAAAGACAGACTTTTTTATATCAGTGTTGGAGTGCTTCTTGTGGTGTTAATGGTTGGAATTATTATAAAGGTTAGCTCTACAGATTATAAAGGCACCTTTAATAGAATGATTTCACATATAGAAATGACTTCATTTTTGGAGGATAAAGATAAAAAGTTAAATAAAAAAGAATCAGAGCTAGCAAAAAAAGAAGAACAAGCTGATGATAAACTTAAAAGTTTAGAAAAAGAAAAAGAAGAACTTCGTAAGGAACAAGAACGCGCACAAAAGGATAAAATTAAAACCTTAGAAGAGAAAAGAAACTCTAAAACAAACTCAAATTATGGGGCCTCTTTCCAAGCTAATAAGACTAGTTCTAATACAGGGGCAAATTATTATACATCAAATGATGATTATATTGTAAATAGTGCCCGCAGAGCATTGAATGATTATCATAATGCAATCACTAATGGAGATATTAGTAGTGCTTATGATATGTTGTCAAGTAGTAGACAAGAGTCAATGGGTGGTATATATGGAATGAGAGATGGATACAGGACGACGGTTTCTTCCTCTCTTACTTATGCTAGGCCTAAATATGTTTCGGATGATAGCGTAACGTTTGATTACAAATTGGAGTCTGAAGATATTATAAATGGTAGACGACTATATAGAACATTTGTGGGTGATGTAACAATGATAAATATAGGAGGCGTATGGTATTTGGATGATATGTCGGGTAGAGAAATATAGTTATACATTTGGATAAGATATTTTATTTGAACTTTTATATATTGCCCTATATATTCACAATGTAAGTATAGAAAGGTAAGTAGATGAATATCTGTAAAAAAGCATGGGTAAGTATTGGCGGAGCACTGATATTAATTGCAGCATTAGGGTGTGCCTTTACTGGAGCCAATTTCTCAGAGAAGGTTGATAACCAAATAATTGCGACGAGTACCAAGTCAACAGTGGAGGAACGTGCTAATGAGATTGTAGCAGCTATGTCTGATGGCGAAAAAGTTGGACAATTGCTTGTTATAGGAATTCATGGAACTTCTATTAATGATGATATTAAGTATATGCTTGGAGAGTACCATTTTGGTGGTATAGTTTTATTTGATCGTAATATGCAAACAAAAGATCAAGTTAGACAATTGTTAAGCGATTTACAAAGCTATACAAAAAAAAATAATAAAATTGGATTATTTTTAGCAGTTGATCAAGAAGGCGGTATTGTAGCCCGGATGAAAGATAGTCTGGTAAATGTACCTTCAGCGCAGGATTTAGGGGCAGAAGATGTATCGGTGGCAGAAAATTATGCACGACAGGCTACTTATGAATTGGCAGATCTTGGGTTTAATTTAAACTTTGCGCCTGTAGTTGATTTGGGACTTACTTATGGTCGTTCTTTTAGTCAGCACGATCCAGAACAAGTAGTTAAATATGCAGGGGCCGTGGCAAAGGCTTATGAAAATAATGGGTTACAATTTTCGTTTAAGCATTTTCCAGGAATAGGAAAGGCAGATGTCGATCTTCACGAAGAAGAAAATACAATTAATGTAAGTAAAGATGTTTTACTGGAGGAAGATATAAAACCTTATAGGGATTTAATTCCACAGTTTTCAGAAACCTCCTATATGGTGATGGTATCACATGCAAAATATCCAGCCTTTGATAAGGACAACCCAGCTAGTTTAAGTTTTAATGTTATGAATTTATTATTGCGCAAAGAACTTGGATTTAAAGGGGTTATTGTAACGGATGATATGGAAATGGGGGCTGTGGCAAATCATTATACATTTGGGGAGATGGCTATAAAAACAGTTCAGTCTGGAGCGGATATTGTTCTTATTTGTCATGAGTATGCCCACATGATAGAGGCGTATAATGCGTTGCTGAACGCTGTTAGAGATGGAAGGATTACGAGAGAACAGTTGGATACTTCTGTAAAACGCATTGTAAAAATGAAATTAGCAAATAAAATTTTAATGCAATCGTGACATGATTACTAGCATTTGTAAAGTTGTTGCAGAATTAATTGACAGTCCGGAACTAGATACGATTTTGACAGAAGGCGCTGAAAAAGCAGCCGCTGTGGCGAATGTAACATTGGCTCGTGTAGAAGAAGCAATGGGTCTACGACGTAAGTAATAGTAAGATGTAATGAGATGCGTATGTAGCATTTCATTACATCTTTTTAATCATCTATACTAAGACGTTGTGAGGAAGTATAGTGGGATATGTATGAAGCAGACAAGTAGATGCTGTCTATAGAGGTGTTGAGTGGAAATACATAGAGGTTGGAGTGCTGTTTGGGAGAGGAACTATGAAACGTGAAGAAATAGAAGAACTGTTTCCTTGTGGAGCGATTCAAGAAGAATTACATAATTCCTCTGTTATGATATGGGGGTTTCAGCTAGTGTATGCAGCTATCGCCGCTTGGGGGCTGTATCGTGGAGTACTTCTATATCGAGAACTGGGTCATAGCTTCAATATGTGGATGCTTCTTCTTCTGGTGGTATCTGCCTACGCATTATTGCGCATGTACCAGCAAGACGATGTGGAGGTCTATATTGCTACAGAAGGGCTTATTATAAAACGAACGCCTATATTGGTAAAAGAACGAATTGAACGTTTCTTCGCACCAGACTTATATTTGACCTTTGTTCATTATCAAGGCATCATGGGATTCGGAGAGGACTGGAAAACCTTGTATGTGCAAACAGAAACAGGCGGTATATATATCGTGCCCATTAGCTTACAGTTTTTGAGCCATCAAGATAAAATGAAAGTCTTAGAGGCACTGAATCGATATAAAAATACTTGAATAGGACTAGAAAAAACCACTTGGCAAGGTGCTGGGTGGTTCTTTTTTTTATTTTTTGAAAATATTCACTGTTAGGAAACTTTAGAGGAAGGATAAGATTCAAAGAGAAGTGCAACTATATGGTGGAGGTATATCTACCGACCTAGCACGTAATTGTGGTATAATTTTGGTAAGAATGAAAGCGAGGCGTTGTATGCGTATTAAATCATTCGATGAACTGACCATTCAGGACAATTTTATCTTTCAAAAGGTCATGCTAAAGAAACCCATTTGTAAGGCAGTATTGGAACGGTTGCTGGATATTTCTATCGAGGATATCGTTTACATTCAAGAGGAGAAAACTCTGGATGTAAGCTTGGAAACGAAAAGTATTCGTTTAGATGTCTATGTGAATGACGACAGAGGAACTGTATTCAATATCGAGATGCAAACCAGCAAGGATATGGAAGAATTGGTAAAGCGCACACGCTTTTACCAAAGTATTTTGGATATGTATCATTTACAAAAAGGGCAGAAGTACATGACATTGAATGATTCGTATATTATTTTTATTTGTACATTTCCTGTGTTTACTGGAAATCGTCATAAGTACACATTCAAAAATGTTTGTATGGAAGAACATGATATTCTGTTGAATGATGGGGCTACAAAATTGTTTTTAAGTACCAAGGGTAAAATGGATGATATTTCAAAACCGCTGCAACGGTTCTTGGATTACGTAGATGGTCATACTGCATCGGATGAGTTACTACGAGAAATTGAAAGTGCCGTAGATGAAGCAAAACATTGTGAGGCTTGGAGGGAGGAATATTCAATGCTATCAATGGATCATTATACATATTGGAAAGAAGGCGTGGCTGAAGGTCGGGCAGAAGGTAAAGTTGAGGTTGTCATTCAGATGTTGCGTAAGCATTTGTCCTTAGAAATGATTGCAGAAGTCACTAACTTTACTGTAGAAGAAGTAAAGGCTATTGCGAAAGAGCATGCATTGATATAAAACATATAGGTAAAGAGAAAATCAGCGATATGGTGAGTATATAACTTACTATATCGCTTTTGTTTTGATAGTTAGCTGTTGGGGGATGTCAGTATAAATTACTTTCATAATACATGATAAAATTTTTGTAATTTATCTCTTTACAACTTTAATTAACTAAAGTATAATGTAATCATGAAATAGAGATTACATAACTGTAGAGAGGAGAAAATATTATGAATTGGTTACAAAAATGTTCTAAAACAGTAGTAGCAGCAGCTAGTGCATTGGTAATTGTGGGGTTAGTGGCAGGTTGTGGGGCGTCTACAAAACAGGCGAACACAGAGGTGCCGAAAAAAATTGTCATCGGTTTAGATGATAACTTTCCTCCTATGGGATTTAAAGATGAAAAAGGTGAACTCGTAGGTTTTGATATCGATCTTGCGAAAGAAGTGGCAAAGCGTATTGGTTCTGAAGTGGAATTT
>QWCZ01002037.1_pt1 | contig 10317 bp, 8 predicted proteins | sample 1972651 | NCBI WGS metagenome assembly QWCZ01 (sample SAMN09866695, study PRJNA288562) | Human oral metagenome isolate pre1_saliva, whole genome shotgun sequencing... | isolation source: mouth | host: Homo sapiens | place: USA: California
GTTCTGCATTATACTTGACAAGTTCGCCTAAAAGCAGCTTATACTCTTCGGCAATATGCTCAGTATCGGCAGGAATCATGAATAGAAGAAGCGCATTTCGTTCAATATGTCTTAGGAATCTCAATCCTAAGCCCTTTCCTTCTGATGCTCCTTCAATGATACCAGGTATATCTGCCATAACAAAAGAGCGGTTATCTCGATACAACACCATACCGAGATTAGGCTCAAGTGTTGTAAATGGATAATTCGCAATCTTAGGTTTTGCTGCTGTCAGAACCGATAGCAAAGTTGATTTACCTGCATTAGGTAATCCTACTAATCCTACGTCCGCCAGCATCTTAAGCTGCAGAATGATTGTACGCTCTTCGGCAGGTTCTCCTGGCTGAGCATAACGAGGAGCCTGATTGGTAGAAGTTTTAAAGTGTGTATTTCCTTTTCCGCCTCTACCTCCACGAAGCAAGATGGCTTCTTGTCCATCCTCCTTCATATCCATGATAAATTCTCCTGTTTCAGCATCGTAAACGACTGTACCTACAGGAACCTCTATCACTCTATCCTCTCCATCGGCACCAGTAGAGCGTTTTCCGCTTCCACCCATGCCTGGAGTAGCTATGATATGTCTATCATAGCGCAAATGCAACAAGGTCCAATAGTTGCGATTAGCCCGAATGTAGATATGACCACCTCTACCGCCATCACCACCATCAGGGCCTCCCTTTGGTATATACTTCTCTCTTCGGAAGTGTGTAGATCCCCTGCCGCCCTTACCTGAGCGGCAGTAAATCTTCACATAATCGACAAAGTTTGATTCTGCCATTAAATATTAAGAGTCTATTTCTTTAGAGCGTCAATGACAGAAGATATGCGAGCTGTAATATCACTGATAGCACCCGAACCCTGCAATGGGAAATGTACCCCACGTTCTGCATAATACTGAGCAAGTGGAGCTGTCTGAGCATGATAAACAGCTAAACGCTTTTGGATAGTTTCTAGATTGTCATCGCTACGACCGCTATCCTGACCACGCTTCAAGAGGCGTTCTACTAGTTCTTCATCTGAAACTTGAAGGTCAAGAACAGCATGAACCGATGTGTCATACTTAGCAAATAACTCAGCAAGGGCATCTGCTTGTGGGATAGTGCGAGGGAAACCATCTAGAATTAGTCCAACCTTAGGCTTACGTTCTTCTAGTACTTTCTCAATTAGACCAATAATAAGTTCATCTGGCACAAGTTGACCAGCATCCATATACTGCTTTGCAGCCTTACCTAGCTCAGTTTCATTCTTAATAAACATACGTCCGTACCCATCATAGTCAAGTCCATGACCAAGGATAAAACGATTCTCAATAGGCATAGCTACATACTCGGCTTCCAAATCCGAAGTGTGCGCTTCTGGTTTTGAGAACATTGTAGCTACGTACACTTCCTTCGCTCCCAGTTCCATAAAACGCTTGCGTACACACTGCATAGTATAACCTGTATCAATCAAATCTTCTACGATTACGACTGTACGCCCAGTTAAATCGCAATCTACAGGCATGATTTCTTTCAGCTCGTATGTACTTTGAGTACCTAGATAACTCGAGTAGCGTGCAAAAGCAACTTCAAAGTCCTCATCTATAGCATACATAAGTTCTGCTGCAAACATGAATGAACCATTCATGATACATACGAATAGCGGATTTTTACCTTTAAAATCTGCTTTTAGGCGAGCTCCTAATGCACTCACCTTCTCTGTAATGGTTTCTGCCGTTAGATATAGCTCGAACGTTCGTCCGTGGACTACAACTTCTTTCATGATTTAATTTATCGCATTCAAATTATCTTGCAAAGATACAAGAAAGTTCTCAGTTAGGTTACCTTATATTTAGCTAAAACAACTATCAACAGAGCGAAATGCTAATCCCCACTAGAGCTATAAAATTGCTCATAAGGAACTATTAGAGGAAAGGGCATTATAGAGAGGATGAGATGTAAGTATATGGAAATGAGAGGTATTTGCGCGATATCTCTATGGTTTGTGTATTGATATAAAGAGCAGAAGATGTGGATTTCTGCAGAAGTTTCGTTACCCAACCGTTAGTCCATTCCTCGAATGGTAACGAAGAGGAAGAAGGTAACCGATAGAAGAGTATTCGGTAACTCATTTTCTACAATTACGGTTTTTATGCTCTGTACCACAATGTTTTGCATAGCTAAAAACGCTTCAAAATCGAGTAACTTTACCCATAAAAAAGAAGCGTATGGAAAAAGACAAAATGAAGGTTTTGCTCTACCTGAAAAAGAGCGGATTGGACAAGTCGGGGCAAGCTCCGATAATGGGGTCTATAACCCATAGTCGAACCATCACCCAGTTCAGTTGTAAGCTGTCGTGCGCCCCCTAGTTGTGGAATACTTGTGAGAGCAGATTGAATGGCAAGTTGTTGGAACGCTTGCTTCTCTCGGTACAGTCGGCTTATAGGGTTCTTTGTGAGCGAGGGATTGTCTTTACAGCGACAGAGATTAAAGAGCAGTTCCAAGGAAGTATGCAAGCTCAAATCACCTTTTTGGAACGATACGACCGAATGGTCAAGGAGATGGAGCAAAAGGTGGGCATCGAAATAAAGGCTGCGACTATGAGAAGTTACCACACTGTTAGCAAGCACTTGTATGCTTTTATCCGAGAGAAGTACCGCACGGCAGACATTCCTTTCGGACAGATAGAAGAAGATTTCTTGGAATGCCTGCGACACTACTCGGTCGGGAAGTTGGGACATTAGCAAGGTTATTATCGTAAGATGGCTTTGGCGGTGAAAAGAGTCTGTTGTTTGGTGTATCGTGAGGGCTTGACAGAGCGACAACTATTTGCTCACGTAGAGATAGAGCGAGGAGAGAACAAACAACCTCGTGCATTGGACAGAGCCTCGCTGAACAAATTAGAGGAGTTGGCTTTCGAGCCTTATGAAGTGGAGTTGGAGACTGCTCGCAATCTCTTTCTCTTCTCTTGTTATACGGGTGTTGCCTATTACAATATGGTTGCCCTTAACAGGGAACATCTCTTTACGGATGATGAGGGAGCTTTGTAGCTGAAGTTTCGCAGACAAAAGACCAATACCCTTTGCCGTGTGAAGCTCCTGTCTGAAGCGGTGCGTTTGATCGAGCGGTTTCTCTCTTTCACTGAAAACCTAACCTTAACTCTATAAGACCTATGCGCAGTACATTCAAAATTCTATTCTATATCAATAAGAATAAAGTCAAAGCAGACGGCACAACGTCAATCCTTTGCCGTATCACTATAGACGGAGCGAACGTAGTGATAACCACAGGCGAAAGCACAACTCCTCACTATTGGAGCGTGAAGCAAGGAGAAACAACGGACAAAAAGACCAACCAACGCCTGCAAACCTTTAGAGAGGGAATCATCGAACAGGGGTACAATACTTTGCTCTACAAATATGGAGCGGTGAGAGCCGAGCTTCTGAAGAACTACTTGCAAGGCATCGGGAGAACTCCAGCGGCACTACTTGCCCTTAGTGCGGAGGGACTCAAAGCCCAACTAGAAACCAAGAGCGAGGAAACATATAGTAACAATCGGCGTTCCGACAGACAGCTTAACGCCTTTGTGCGAAGTCGTGGCGAGGAGGATATTCCCCTAATGGCTATCACGATAGATTTCTTTGATGATTACCGTTTCCATTTGAAGAAAGAGGGCTATGCCTCTGCAACGATAAACAGGCATTTGTGTTGATTGACTCGATTGATGTACCAAGCCGTCAATCAGGGGACAATACGCTTCAATCCGTTTGAAGAGGTGAAGTATGAAGCCGTGGAGTGCAAGCCTCGTTTCCAGAGCAAAGGCGATGTGGTAAAGCTCTTGGCATTCCCGTTGCAGGAGGAAGGAGCGTAACTGAGCCGAAGAATGTTTCTTTTCTCTGTCTTTACCGGTTTGGCATTTGCAGTCTTACAGAGCCTGCGAGCTTCGCAAATCGAAATAAACAATGAGGGGAAGCGGTATATCCGCAAAGCAAGACAGAAAACGGAGATACAGAGTTTGGTACCCCAGCATCCGATTGTAGAGGAGATACTTTCGCTTTACACGAAAGAGGAAAGCAAAGGTGATTACAAGATATTTCCCGACACGATGAGCAAAGGCAAACTATCCACTCACCTCAAAGCCGTTGGTTTGGCGTGTGAGATTCGCACGCCGCTGGCTTGGCTCGGAACAAGACATAGCTTCGGCACGCTAACTTTGGAGGCAGGTATCCCAATTGAGAGCATTGCCAAAATGATGGGGCATTCGACTATTACCAACACGCAAATCTACGCTCAAATCACTGAGCAAAAGATTGCAATGGATATGGAGAGGTTGATGTAACGATAGGTATAGTATATAATAGAAAAAAGAGCCTGAGCCCTAGGCTCTTTTGATAAGACTTCATAAGTCACGACATAGGGTTATGTGTGTGAAAAATCTTTGAGCTCTATACCCTACGCTTGTTTGGGGCATATATCTATCAAGAATAAACCTCTTGGCTGATTTTTGCGTTTAGTTCCTTTGTAATATCAATGCTTGTCCATTTAGTGAACATGTATTTCTGCTCTTTCATATAATTAATAATTTGCTGTCCTTCTGCATTTGAAACACCTACAGCTTGAAGAAATTTTATTCTCTTACTCGGATAAATATAAGGACAAGCAGCCATGTCTAGTGCAAATATAATATATTCAGCAGATATATATCTTCTATTAGCAGGTATTTCTTTTATCTTTTTCAGAGCGTGGTCAACAATAAGACACTTTAGATCTCTAAACTGTTTAGCATTACCGAAGTAATATACCAGAATCGTAACTGCTAACATATTTAATTTCGGGAATATTTTTATCGTTCCATCGTTGTTATACCTTATTTTAAGATATCGTTCTATTTCAGGTAGGGACAAACGGTATTTGCTATTCATACTGCGTAGTATGATTAAGAAATATAATGTTTCTAGCTGGACATTGTCATCCATAGGGGCTGTTTGTAGTACTAGGTTTATTTCATCACGTATCTTCTTGAACACAATCTCACGAGTGTATTCGGTAAAACGATGAACTATTGATTTATTCTTCCCTACCCTCAAGCTATAATTATTATCCAGATAAATCCAAATGATATTTAGAATTTGCATTACCTTGAGAGTAGTGTTAATACGTTTGCTATCTGCATAGAGGAAGAAAACTGCATCGAGAATATTAAATAGGTATTTCGACAAAATCTTTTCAAGCTGTCTTCTTTTCTTTTCTACTTGTGGATATAAATCTCTTAAATTCAAATCAACTGCCGATAAACACAAGGCTTTATAATATTCATCAAGCTTTTTCAGGCTTCTCTCTAACTGAATAGCTAAGCGAGCCATTGTGTAGTTTAGAACATCTTTAGCTTCTACATTGTTGGTAGATACAATAGCCTTAAATCGTTTATTGAAGTCAGTTGCATTTAGACGGAAATAAATATCAGTAGTTAGACAGTCGAGAGTTTTTTCACGATCAATCTTTAGAAGTTGCTCCTCTGCTTCCATTGATATATCCTGTTCTGTTTCTTCTATTTCTTCTTCAATAGATTGCTCAGATTCCGGTTCGTTAGTATATAGTTTGATAGTATCATTGAGTAAACAGTCTATCGCAATTTTTGCTTTTGTTATATCTGTAACAAAAGGACGTTCAAGAGTCTTACTCTTTTCTTGACTAAGACTCAACTTAAACTCTTTTAGATACATTTGAAATAACTGTTCGGCATCGACCTTAGCTGCTTCGCTATTGTAGAAAAAGAAATAATCATCCACGTAGCGATAACATTCATAATCCACTTTGTTTCGGTAACCCTTTTCATATAGTTGCTGCTCTACCATTTGATCAACATATTGCATAATGACTTCTGCAAATATGCGTGAACACTCTGGTCCAATGACTATGCCATTCGTTTCGTTATAGTTCATCTCTTGCATCATCTTATCCCATAATGCACCAATGGATCCATCACACTTACCTTCAAATGCGTCTTTATATATGTCCACTCCACCACTTATCGCCCAAGCTATTGAATGCGTATATATACTGTCGAAACAGTTCTGTACATCCATTTTTAGTAGATGAGAAAACTTCTTTTCAGCACGCTGATATCTATAATCTTCATAGAATTTATAGATATTAGTGTATTGTTTATAGCTAAAGAATGTTTTGAGATTCTCATATTCGTTGAAATACATTTCCATTTTATCTGTTTTCTTTCCCATAAGCACGTGATGGAGCCGATCTTTATAATAAAAATAGCAAGTTACTTTATTGGGATATCTTATGGAAAAATTACTTTTAGAACAGAGATATATGATGGTATCCTTATATCTGTTGTATAAATCAACCACTTTAATTTGATTAGCAGGATGTATCAATGAAAGATATCTATGTTTCAGAGGTTTGTGTTGTATGCTATACACGAATGGAATACGTTTGAGGTCATGTGTTCTAAGCTCCAAAGAGTTCTTACCTTCGAATTCAGAACTCTTTCGGCAAAAGATTATAGCTAACACACCCAATATACCTTTATCGTCTGTTCTATTCCAATGTAATGTATCTTGCCCTTCTCTACCTATTTCTATCCAGATACCATTACGCACTAGAAATCGATAAAAGTAACGATTACTAAAAATCAAAGGAAGTTCGTATGGTAGTACATCCGAGAATACTACTCGTTCTTTCTTGTAGCGAAGTCTGATTTTCTTTCTTCTCATAACCATTTCTTTATTTCCTGAATACGCTGAATACTGAAGGAAAACATTTTGCGTTCTCTCCATCTATGATTGAAATCTATTTTTGATATACGCTTAACGAGCTTAGCCTTTACATTTGCGTAATCTTTTAATCTCGCATAAGGTTCTATGGGGTGTCCTCTTAGATATGTTGTCAGTTCATCAAGATCTTCCTTGCGATCCAGCAAATCATTATTATAGAACAAACCAACCTTTACGCTATTCTTCGATTTGAATAGCTTGAAATTACCAGTAAGAATATTCAATGAATCAAATAGATCACAATATGCTTGCTTAATATTGTACTTGCAGAGAGTTTCAAAATGGTCTATTACATAATCAATTTTTTCACGGTATCGCTCCTTCTTTTTATCTGAAAGCCCATACGTAACTGACATTTTTTTTGCGGTTCGATTCATGTACAAACAGTATCCTAGATAGTTAATAGGGTTTTCGACATGATTGTCTTTGGTAAAATCCATAATGCGACACTTGCCGGATCTATCTCCAGATGGTTTCAAAGATAAACCATAAGTTTGAAAAAAAGCTGTCATATCGGTATAATACTGGTCTATAGAAGATTCAATAGGCAATGAGGCAAGAATGATAAAAATATCATCAACATACCTTGCATAGAACATCACCTCCTTTCGAGAAGATATTTTAGCGTCAATATCCCTCATATATAACTCACTTAAGTATGAACTGATCCCTATACCGCGAGGAACTCCTCGTGATGGAGGAGCGAATTCATGACCTTTGATTTTCTCATATTCCCCCAATATACCTTTAATAAATGCTTTAGATTTATTAGATAGTAAGGTGTTGTCAAATATCATCGGCATTAGTTTGTCATGAGGTATAGACTCATAGAAATTTGAGATATCTGTTCGAATAACATAAACTGGAATATCAGAATTCAAAAAAGTCTTGATGTTTACCAATATGCTATGTCTGTTAGACTGCTTTACCTTGAAAGTATGTCGAATATTATATTGAAGTTGCTTAATGGCAAAGAGATATGCATGAGATGTCACATCTAACGTATAAACTTCTTTGTTGTCGTCAGCAACAAATTTATTCAAAGAAAACTTGAAGCTATGAGCATTTACCTGTTTGTCGATAGTTTCCAAATAAATGCTTAATACATCCTTTTTTTGCTCTATAAGGTTCTTTAATTCGACTTTTTTTATATCAAGTTCTAATGCTTCCTCCTGTGTTCTATCTTTTTTCTGCCTAAGAACTGACATCGCTTTCTTTAGCTCCTCAGATCTAGCTAAAACATCACGATACTCTTCAGGCATAGTTTGTATGTCTATATTGCCTTTACGACTCTCAAGGCAATAAATGGTTTCAAAATTATGTGCAGAGAAAGATTGATCAAGCATATTTTATTTTATAACAAAGTTGAATTTCTATTTTAATAATTTTGTTGTAAGTTTGTAAGTAAACATAATTTGAGGAAATCCATAAGGAGATTGGTCATACATTGAACTCCGGTTTATGGGTGAAATATCTGTCCCATACTTGTCGCTATCCTTGGTCTTGTAGAGTCATATTCAGATGAGAAGAACTCTAATTTGGGATTGCTATATTTTGTTCTGATTCCGAGAAGTTCTAGGAGTGAGTTTGTAAATAGGTCATTAACAATTGGCCGATCTTTAGCCTGCTGTATTTTTTGATAAAGTTCTGGTGCTTTCTCTCGAAGTTGAGGCGAAACATAAACCACAAAAGGAATCTCAACATTTGATTTATGGGCTACACCATGACCATAAAAATCGGGTTTTCCTTCTATGTCATAAATCGTTTCTCCGTGATCTGAAAAATAAATAACCAAAGAAGGGCTATTGCTATATCTTTGAATAATTCTATACACTACATCATCATTGTAATAGATGCTATTGACATAATCAGCTATGTTTTGCTTGTTGCCATGTGCTCCAATAGATTCTATATCATTAGCATTAAATCGTGCATATTCCTTTGGATAGCGTTTATTATAATCCATATGACAGCCAATTAGATGTACAAATTGAGCTGCACTTTTATTTCTAAGAGTATCCCTTTCATGCAAAAACTCCAACACTTCCGAGTCATAACTGATACGACTAGTAGATAGCATATTATCTGCATCACCAGCTCTAGTTTGAATATACTTTATACTGTCTGAAAAATGAGCAATTACATTGATTGATTGCATCCAAACTCCGACATTATCCTGATTGCTAACCCAATAAGTCAAATATCCACTGCGAGAAAGTATATTAGTTAGAGCAGGATACTTATACCACGGATCTGAAGAATCCACTTGTTGAAAACTAAGCACTCTCTTCAAGGATTCCATAGTTGCTGTACTAGGACTAGTCACATTAGAGAACTTTATTAACTCTTGGGATCTAGACAAGCTATCTAGATGAGGTGTATTAGATAGAGGATAACCATATAGATGCATATACTGACGTCGCAAAGATTCTCCGATAACAACCACAACATTGATTGGACCATACGGCATTTGAACTTCAAGAGTTCCCAAATCAATTTTTGCTAATTTATCTTTTTGTTCAGAAAGAGCATTTACTTCTCTTTGATAAGCATATGTATTCCAGATCAAACGATCTACTGGGCTTAATGTATAATCCATTGGAATTCCGAAGAACTTTACACGGTCATAAGTACGGGGCACAGAGAAAACAACATCATAGGCAGAAACCAGCAACGCAGAAATACTTACTATGATAAACCCTTTAAAAGTTATCTCCTTTAATTTAATACCTTCTATTTTTGATTGACCTATTAACCTGCAAATTCCTCCTACAAGAAGTACTTCTATAAGCGGACGGATAAACACTCCGAGATTCAGAGAAGTAAGGTACTCTGCAGATTCACTTGGGGTAGTTGCAGCAAAAATAGAAACAATTGAAAAAGAATAAGGTACTCCTTGTTGCGATAATAGATAGCTTTCCAAAAAATGTAGGAATACAAAGAAAGCAACTAAAATAATGGTGAGTATTTGCCTAACATATCCTCTTCTCACTAAAGCCACTAAAAACCAAGACAATGAACACCATAAAATGGAACGAATTGTACACTTCACAAAAAATGGAAGCGATGTCATAACCCCAAAACTTGCAAATGGAGACTCCATCAGAAGGTGAATACTCAGCAACATTTGGAGAAGAAGAACAAATACAAACATGCTGAAGGTCTCCATCAGATGCCTAAAAAAAATACTATTCTTTATTCTTTGTATAGCCATACTATTTAAAGTTTATTGCTTGTGTGAAACAATCTCATGAAAAAGATGAGGAACACAATCCTCTATAAGGTCAAGAACTCGCTCAAAACTATCTGCGCCGCCATAGTAAGGGTCTGGCACATAGTCATAGAGAGCTTTATCATGCCAATCCGTCAATAACGTAATCTTAGCCTGACTTTCATCTGTTGGAGCTCGCTTGAGCAATTCACAACGATTGCTCTCATCCATTCCTATGATGTAGTCAAATTCAAAGAAATCATCGTACGTAATAGGACGGCTAATACTCGTTAGG
>QWCZ01003765.1_pt1 | contig 10312 bp, 8 predicted proteins | sample 1972651 | NCBI WGS metagenome assembly QWCZ01 (sample SAMN09866695, study PRJNA288562) | Human oral metagenome isolate pre1_saliva, whole genome shotgun sequencing... | isolation source: mouth | host: Homo sapiens | place: USA: California
TGAGCAAGCCTTCATGATGATGAGTCAGGGGAGTGGTAGAGCCGGTAGAAAGGGAAAGAGGGGAGAGGTGATACTTCAAACCAAGACTCCTGATTTACCCGTTATCCAGTATGTTGTTCATAATGATTACCCGACATTCTTTAAGGAACTATTGGACGAACGACGCGAATTTCATTATCCCCCGTTCTATCATCTGGTGTATGTTTACTTAAAGCATAGGGATGAGAACATTGTCAATACGGCTGGGGTAGAACTTGGGAGCAGGTTGCGTGATATCTTCGGAGTTCGTGTTCTAGGTCCTGATAAGCCTGCGGTAGCACGAGTGAAGACATTGAGTATTCGAAAGATAGTACTGAAATTAGAGAATGGTATTGATTATCCTCGAGTTCGCCAGTATCTTCGTGGGGTATTAGACGCCATGATGAAAGATAAGCGTTATGGTGCTTTGCAGGTGTATTATGATGTTGATCCGTTGTAAGGTGATATGGTTGTTTTCCTAGAAAGGATTACTTAATCGAAATAGGGATACAGCTCCTTAAAACCATTAACAATGTCTGTGATAAGCTGAGGATTCTTCTCCATCTCCTTTTTATTTACCAATAAATAAGCACTTTTCTCAATATTGAATAGATGTTCGTATTCGTTATGTCCAAATAGCGTAAGTGTATATCTTCTGTAAACACGGAATCTACTTGTATTCTTCTCTTGTTCATCAATTCTATTAGCTCCAATAAAACCAAAAGAAGCACAAGAATCTTTATCTGCTATTTCCTTCATGATAGCCATGCAGGTATAGATACATTCCCTCGGTTCATTCAGTCCAGTCATAACATTGTACTTCTTATCACTATCACGATGAGCCTTTAGATGGAATTTAACAGCATAGAAATGATGTCGATACACTTCTATCCATACCCAATAAGTTTGATGTGATTTTGGTGACTTGAATGAATACAAGTATTTATAAAGCAAAAAGCCTTGAGGTCCATCCCAAGGCTCTATGACTTTCTTTACAAAGCGATAAGGATAATGCTGTATACCCATGTTTTTTTTGCTTTATTGTATGAGGTAAGGATATACATCAATCTTCTCTCGTTTTGCTTCTTCGTCTGGGACACGTACAAAACCATCCCCACTGAAGAGGATTTTCTTCTCTTCTTTGGAAAGACAAGAGGCTACTCGTTGCTGATATTCTTCCGTCTTCCGAGCTTGATAGATTCTACGTTTAGCTCTTAGAATCTGTATTTTTTTGTTTGTATCCATAATAGAAACGTATTTTCTGCTGCAAATATATGAATATTACTTGATATTTGCAAGTGTTTAAAAGGAAGTCTTTTCGAATCTTAATGAATTGAAGTGAAGGAAAAAATAAGGCGGAGATAAGTTGAAGTCATTCAATTATCTCCGCCTTGTGGTTAGATTAACCCAGTTGTGAGTGATTGTTTTTAGAAATCAATATCAAGTCCGACACCCAATACTTTATTCGTGCGGGTGAAGATATCTGTATTCTTGGTATTAATTACGATAGGTTGTACCTTTACAGAACCATCAGGTTGTGTGACTTGATCTTTGCCAACCGTAATTGCATCGTTGTATTCCTTCTTAAAGTTAGAATAGTTCGTAAAGAAGTAGGCAACGTTGAGGTGCGCATTCTTAGCAACTTTAATCTTTGCACCAAAGCCGAAGCTGTAACTGCTCGTAACGAAACTGAGATCGGTAAGATACTTACCATCACCGAGTCCATACTTTGTACGTTGTCCGCCAGCACTAACCGTCACTGCAGGAGTAATATCCCACTCAACACCAGCAAGGAATTCCTGTGTATTGTGCGCAAGGAGTTTCTGTTTGTTATTTGCCATTCGTGCTTCTTTATCGAAGTAATAGTTGTAACCAGCCATAACGCGCAGGTTTTTCAATACTTCATATTGTGCGCCGAGAGCAAGAATACCAGGAATATCGTTAGGAGTTGTTACGCCATCTTCATAACTGTGCGTATCATCTGGGTTAGCCTTTGTCTCAACATTGAACTTTGTTGTGAACTCATAGCGAGCTGCAAGATTCCATTTTCCATTGTGATAATCAATGCCGAGGATAGGAGTAATACCCCAACCACGTTGGCTCACCCTTACATAACGATCCTTTACGAGTTCCTTACTGCTGCTGAGTTTGTCAGCTCCAGCACTCACTAACTTCGCTCCGTTACTAGCTTTCTCAGCACCCGCTGCATATTGATTTGCAGCAGCCAATAGTTGTGCCTTGGCTGTTGGATCTGTCGTTGCATTAGCTTGTGCCTGTAAAGCTGCGGCTTGCGTTCTAGCTGCAGTAGCTGCCGCCTGTAACGAAGTAGCTTTTTCGTTAAGAGCTTTTACCTTAGAATCGAAGTAATCGTATAGATTTTGATTGTTTCCACCAACATTTGCAGAGATGTTGGTAAGGTTTCCTTCGTATTTATTATAAACATAATTGAATCGTGCACCCCCATAAACAGCAAGATGATCATTGATTTTATATGCTGCACCGAGTTGCAAACCGAAATCGTATTGCTGTCCACTCATATAACTCTGCATACTATAAGCCGTTGCAGGCGTCTCCTTCTGATCAAGAAGTGCTGCAAAAGTTGGGAGTTTTTGGTTGATTAATGCAGGAAGAAGTGATACCTGGCGTTCAAAACTAGGGAGTCCCTCATTGAAAGTTGCCTTTCCACCGCCACCTGTCAAGCCAAAACCTGCTTGAAAACTCCATTTATCCTTATTATAAGCTACTTGAAATGATGGAAGGATTGGCACAGAAGCCTTACCTTTATAGAGCTTACTACCATCTTCTTTTCCACCATTGAGCTTGAAAGGTTTTGCAAATGGTTGTAATGCAGGTACTTGTTCAAATGCTGGAACAGAGAAAGATGATGTTATTTCACGTGTTTGATAAGCGTTTTGGAAGTTGAGAGATAGGTGGAATCCATTACTTAGGAATGCAACGCCGGCAGGATTAAAGTAAACTCCATCGATACCAATCGCACCAACACGTGCAAAATTACGGTTGAAAGCAATGCTTTGATTAGTATTTGTGAGTAAACCTCCGGCTTGTGTTGTTGTAGTCATTGCTAACATTGTTGCAGCAATGATGATTTTGGAATACTTCATTGGTTGTTTGTTTGTATATAAAAAACCTATAAATTTGGTTGCAAAGTTATATATATTGTTCTAAACTTCCAAATCTTTCCTGTCTTTTTCTCATTTCGTCTTAAAATGTGCATATATATGTTAAGTGCGAAAGTAAGGGAAGTTGTTTGTGAAATGATAGGTGCTTTTATAAGAATATACTTTACATTCTATTTTTTCATTCTAGCGTTTTATAGCAAAGTAACAAGCCAGAAAATGGTATTGATTGTAGGTTTTTGAAAAAAAGTACTATCATTTTGAGTGAAAAGTAGTATCGTTTTCATGAAAAAGTACTATCGTTTTGGATGAAAAGTAGTATCGTTTTTTGCAAAAAATACGATGATTTCGGCTAAAATTAAGTCTATTTTCACAAAATAAGTGGGTTCTTTCTCTTTATATTGTAAGTTGTTTTTAGATAAAAGGTTGATTGTTAATGGGTTGCGCTTACTATACAAAAAGCCACCATAATTTGGCTATTTAAGCCCAAGTATGGTAGCTTTTCAGAATAACGCCAAAACGAGTGGCAGAATTAACAATATTCTATTACAAAATAGGATAGTTGCTTACGCCTTTAACGTTGGATATTGAATACGTGTATGATACATTGATTTGAGTCGTTCGATGAGTACAGCCTTTGCCGCAGTAATATCGCGGAAGGTGATCGGGCAGTCTGTAAAGTTTCCGTCAGCTACCTGTCCATCAATAAGTCTATTGACGAGTTCGCTGATACTATCTTCAGTATACTCCTTCAGCGATCTTGAAGCAGCCTCCACCGTATCACTCATCATGAGAATTGCTTGCTCTCGTGTGAACGGATTAGGTCCTGGATAACGGAAAAGATCCTCATTGACTTCCTCATCAGGGTGCTCATTCTTGTAATGAATGTAGAAGTATTTTGCCATTCCAGCACCATGATGTGTGGTGATAAACTCTTTGATTTCCCTTGGAAGATTATATTTTTCTGCGAGTTTCAAGCCCTCGGTTACGTGACTGATAATAATGCGTGCGCTCTCAAGATCCGTCAATTTATCGTGCGGATTAATACCCGCTTGATTTTCAGTGAAGAAAGCAGGATTAAGCATTTTACCGATATCGTGGTATAGTGCCCCTGTACGAACCAGTTGGCTCTTAGCTCCAATCCTATTTGCTATCTCAGTTGCGAGATTTCCAACCGTGATTGAATGTTGGAAAGTACCAGGTGCAACCTCGCTCAATCGTCTTAGAAGTTCGTTATTCGTGTTGGATAACTCGAACATCGTTACAGTGGAAACGAAACCGAAAGTCTTCTCAATCACTAACATAAGTGGATAAGTAAAGAGAAGGAAGAAAGCATTGACCCCAAAGTGATAATACATTGTGTGGTCGAGCTTAGAAAGATCGTCGGATTGTATGAGTTGTAAGGCTAAATACATAGCAGCAGAACCGATAGTAACCAGTAAAGCCGTAAGGAAAATCTGACTACGTTTGGATAATTCTCTAAGAGAATAGATGGCAATCAAGCCTGCCACTAATTGTACGATAATAAATTCGTATTGATATTTCACCGCCACGGCACAGATAAGAATCATTGTTACGTGCGCTATGAAGGCTGTTCGTGAGTCCATAAACACTCGGAAAAAGATGGGCGCCATGGAGAAAGGCAGGATATAGACACTGAGAATGTTATGTTCCATCATTAGCGAGGTGAGGATAGGGAATATGACTATCATCACATACAATAAAGAAATGGAGCGCGGCTTATCGAAATAATCTCTGCGGAAGAGAGCGAGGTAAAGAGTGAATAATCCAATGAGGATTAAAACATAGATACTTTGTCCGATGATGGTTGATGTAATCTCTGCTTCGGATGCGTTACGTTTCTCCATTGCCTGCTCGAAAGAATTGAGCACACGATACGTTTTTGCATCCACGATATCGCCTCGGTCGATGATTCTCTGTCCTTCCAATACCATTCCTGATGCTTGCGGAATGAGACTGAGCATATCATTCATCTCTGTCTCACTACGATCTTTATCATAAATAAGGTTTGGTTCAATGTATTCGTTTAGATTACATTGTTGTAAGATAGCACGTTTCGAACCTAAAGTAGGATTCACAAAGAGATGCTCATAAGCTCCGAGGGTTGAGAAGGTCTTATTGATTGGAACACTCACTGCTTGTTTACCAGTGACTACACGAATCACATTATCGCTATCTTTCACGAGTTTGGAATATTGCAGTGGGTCAATCACTCCTGCTTGATAAATATCATGCAAGTGTTGCGCAATGATTTCTACATACGATTGCGGTAATCCTGGAATACCATTCTTGTAAGCAGTCTTGAATTGTTCAATCTTCTTTGCTTCGATAGACGGATTAACGTTATAATACGGCTGGAAATGCTTCATCATCGAGTCACGTTCCGCCTTCAATGCTTCATCAGTCTTGAAGATTGGAAAGTCGAATTTGGCAATCAACTGCCCATACATCCATGGTTTCCCCTCATCATAATGGAAGAGTTTTCCCTTTGTTCGTGGTAAGAAAAGCACTATCATAACCACAGCAACAATGACCAATGCCGTTCTTGATGCTATATTCCGCCAATAGTGGTTTTCTAAGTTTCTGAATCTTATCATATTTCTATATTGTTTCTATTAACTTCTAAGGACTTGCGAAAATACTAAAAATATGGCGTATACTCAAAAAAAAGCATTAATTTTGCAGGAAAAATAATAATTAAGACAATGGCAGAGAGAAATGTAAGAGTACGTTTTGCACCTAGTCCAACGGGCGCATTGCATATTGGTGGTGTACGTACGGCTTTGTATAATTACCTTTTCGCACGTCAGCATGGCGGTAAACTCATCTTCCGTATAGAGGATACAGACTCTAATCGCTTTGTTCCTGGAGCAGAAGAATATATCCTTGATTCGTTTAAATGGTTAGGAATAGAGTTTGATGAGGGCGTTAGCTTTGGAGGTGATCATGGTCCTTATCGACAGAGTGAGCGTCGATACGATGCACATACTCGTCTTCAGATGCGCAACTCTCTGACCATGTCGAAAGAAGAGGTTGATAGCTTGATAGACGATGGTCAACAATATGTTGTTCGCTTTAAGATAGAGCCAGGTGAGGAGGTGCATGTCAATGATATGATTCGTGGCGATGTCTGCATTAAGAGTGATATTCTTGATGATAAGGTCTTGTATAAGAGTGCAGACGAGTTGCCTACTTACCACCTTGCTAACATCGTTGATGACCACTTGATGGAAATCTCTCACGTTATTCGTGGTGAGGAATGGTTGCCAAGTGCACCGTTACATGTATTGCTCTATCGTGCCTTCGGTTGGGAAGATAGTATGCCCCGTTTCGCACACCTTCCATTATTATTGAAACCAGAAGGAAAGGGAAAGTTAAGTAAGCGTGATGGTGATCGTTTAGGCTTTCCTGTGTTCCCATTAGAGTGGCATGATCCTAAGACAGGAGAGGTTAGCTCGGGTTATCGTGAGAGTGGATATTTCCCAGAGGCAGTGGTGAACTTCTTAGCATTGTTAGGTTGGAATCCAGGAACCGAACAGGAACTCTTCTCTCTTGATGAGTTAGTAAAAGCATTCGATATAACTAAATGTTCAAAGAGTGGAGCTAAGTTTGATTATCAGAAGGGAATGTGGTTCAATCACGAGTATATCCTTCGTAAAAGCGATGACGAGATAGCAGAACTCTTTGCACCTATCGTTGCTAATAATGGTATTGAAGCTACGATGGAACAAGTAAGACAGGTTGTTCACATGATGAAAGATCGTGTTAGTTTCGTGAAAGAGCTTTGGGAACTTTGTTCTTTCTTCTTTATCGCTCCAACAAGTTACGATGAGAAGACGGTTAAGAAGCGTTGGAAGGAATATTCTGCACAGCAGATGACAGAATTGGCAGAGGTGCTTGAAGGTATAGACGACTTCTCCATTGAAGGTCAGGAACCTGTTGTGATGAAATGGGTAGAGGATAAAGGCTATAAGCTTGGCGATATAATGAATGCTTTCCGATTGACATTGGTTGGTATTGGTAAGGGACCTGGTATGTTTGATATCTCAGCTTTCCTTGGCAAAGTTGAAACCTTAAAACGTATGTGCAAGGCTATAGAAGTACTTGGTTAATGATAGAAATCGAATAGATGAAGTATCAGATAACATGTGATAATTGTGGTACACAATTTATAGTGGAAGCTAGTGAGGGGCAGACAATCGAATGTCAGTGCCCTCATTGTCATGGAACGATGGAGGTAACATTACCTCTTATTAGTGCAGGACAGCAGTATCAACCACAGAATCAAGTGAATGCACAAGTTCCACAAACGGCTCAAACAAACACGAAGAACAATCATGCCATCTTATGGGGTATCTTGATTGGTTTAGTTGTATTAGCGATAGGAATTGGTGCTTATGTTGCCTTCCGTCCAACACCACCAGCGGCAGTTGCTTCAGATAGCTTGTCTGTCGATACAATTCCTTATGAAGCGCCAGTCCAGAACACAGCTCCTCCTGTTGTGGATACAGTTGTTACTGCGCCAGAGCCAGCGGAGCCCGAGGAAGAAGCAACCCCTGCGCCCGAGGAAGAGAAACAGCAAGCTGATACAGCAGCTGTCGAAGAGGAACATCGGCAATAGGATTATGCAGACTTCCTATTAATAACGTAAATAAGAAATAAAGATACATGGGAAAGATTATTTTAACGGGTGACCGCCCAACTGGTAAGTTGCATCTTGGTCACTATGTGGGTTCACTTCGCCGTCGTGTGGAGTTACAGAACCTTGGCGACTACGATAAGATGTTTGTCTTCATGGCAGACGTACAGGCGTTGACAGATAATGCTGACAATCCAGAGAAGATTCGCCAGAACATTATTGAGGTGGCTTTGGATTATCTTTCTGCAGGACTTAGTCCAGAGAAATGTACGCTCTACATTCAGAGTCAGATTCCAGAATTGGCAGAACTGACCACATTCTTTATGAATCTTATCAGTGTAAGTCGTGTGCAGCGTAACCCTACTGTGAAGACTGAAATCAAGATGCGTAACTTTGAAGCCAATATTCCAATGGGGTTCTTTGCGTATCCAGTTTCACAGGCAGCCGATATAGCAGCTTTCAAGGCAACTACCGTACCAGCGGGGGAAGATCAAGAGCCAATGATTGAGGTGACACGTGAGATTGTACGTCGCTTCAATCAGATTTATGCACCTGTATTAGTCGAACCAAATATCATGTTACCAGAGAATGCAACGGCTCGTCGCTTGCCTGGAACGGATGGAAAAGAGAAGATGAGTAAGAGCTTGGGTAATTGTATCTACCTGTCTGATGATGCTGATACGGTATGGAAGAAGGTGAAGACAATGTACACCGACCCAACTCACTTGAATGTTTCTGATCCTGGTCATGTTGAAGGTAACGCTGTGTTTACCTATCTTGATGCTTTCTCAACCGATGAAGATTTTGCTGAGTTCTGGCCAGAGTTCCAGAATCTTGACGAACTGAAAGCTGCTTATTCAGCTGGTGGTATCGGTGATATGAAGTGTAAGAAGCTCTTGAATAATGTGCTCAATAAGATACTTGACCCTATTCGTACTCGTCGCCATGAATACGAGCAAGACATTCCAGAGATCTATAACATCTTGAAGAAAGGATCTGTTGAGGCTCGTGAAGTAGCTGCAAAGACGATGGATGAAGTTCGTGCAGCTATGCAGATCAATTACTTCGAAGACACAGCTTTGATTCAGAGTCAGGCTGAGAAGTTCAGGAAGAAGTAAATCATAAAGTCAAAGAACGTTCTCCTTTTTTGTGAGAAGTTAAACTAATGATAGGGACGTGTTAGAGGTTTATTTAACCTTTGATGCGTTCCTTCTTTTTGGGGAACATCGTCTTGTGTAATTGGCGAGAGTCTTTCCTTGTGAATTGTTGATGTCCCCTTTGAGTGGAGAAGAATTATTAGGTTAACCAGTAATCATAATTTTGAACTCAGGATTTTGATTTATGTTTGATCTTGCCAATGCTAATCTTTTGTTCTACCAACGCTAATCTTTTGTTCTACCAATGCTAATCTTTTGTTCTAATAACGCTAATCTTCAAGCATACGAACACTAACTTCTAAACTTCTTGGGGCAATCTCGCTATCTGTACTCCTCTCCTTCGGGGAGGTCGGGTGGGGTTGTTTCTTTCTGTTTGCAAAGGTAAGCAAGTTTATTCTGAAAACAATCGTTTTTCGGGGTACTGGAGTAACAAGTTCCGCAAACATCATTGCAACTATCTGTTTTACAGAAAGATATGTATAGATAGAGGAAGCCTCCCCAAGCCCCTCCGAAGGGAGGGGATGTGTTCCTACAACGTGCAACACAAAAACAAAGTTCAAAACTATGATTACTTCGATTGCTGGAGTAACTATAGTAATAAACACGTTAACTTGCACGCTAATTATCCGTTATCTATTTATGCCCCTTGTATGGGAAAAGGGCTCCCCTCCTTTCGGAGGGGTCGGGGGAGGCTTTTCCCTTTCGGGGAGGTCGGGGGAGGCTTTTTATTCCCAATCACAAAATCACAATCACAAAATCACAAAAAGGATTTTCAATGTGTAAAAAGGGATTCTTATATAATATAATACCTTATTAATAAATAATAATATATAATGATACATTATCTATGTAAGAAAAAATGCGATATTACCATAATTGATTTTGTGATTGTGTGATTGTGATTTTGTGATTGATATGGTCTGCCATTTAGTCATTTTATCATTCAATTTGTCAATTTCTTCACCAGGTTCTTTTTCAATTTATTTACTTACTTTTAGGTATTGTCTTATATTTTGTTATTCTCTATCTTTGCAACGTTATTTAATTACATTTTAGTTTAATAGTAAGGACTTAAATCAATATTTCCAATTAAGTCCTTAATTAGCAAGTCAGATGGAGAGACAGAGAAAGAAACCTATAGGAGAAGTAGCTTCTAATGTTTATTTGTTGTATAAGAAAGCATTTTGTTTAATATTGTTTTTGAGTCTTAGCCTGCTTACATGCTATGCGCAGGACATTGTTAAGCGTGATACAACCTTAGAGATGAAGGAAGTTACTGTGACAGCACGTAGCGAGATTAGGAAGCTGAAGGAGTCGGCTATGCCTATATCCGTTATAGG
>QWCZ01001492.1_pt1 | contig 10308 bp, 6 predicted proteins | sample 1972651 | NCBI WGS metagenome assembly QWCZ01 (sample SAMN09866695, study PRJNA288562) | Human oral metagenome isolate pre1_saliva, whole genome shotgun sequencing... | isolation source: mouth | host: Homo sapiens | place: USA: California
GCGGTCTCGAGCATGAGGGGATAGCGGAGTTCGAGCGTTAGGCGCGAATAGGCATAGGCGTTGTTGCGCGTGCCGGCGAAGTTACCTGCGATCGATCCGTTTTCGTAACCGCGGAGTCCGATGACGTCGTTGGCATAGGACGAAGAGTAGCCGCTCATGCCGTCACCACCCATGTAGTAGGTTTCGAAGGGCGACTTGCGATACTTGTTGTAGGCTCCGAGAATACCGAAGTCAGTGCGCGTCATGAGGACGGGACTGTGCTTGAAGCTGGAGCTGAGCGCGGTGTAAGTGCGGAATTTGAAGCTCCACTTGTGGTATTCGATCCAACGATATTTCTCCTGCGCCTCTTGCTGATAGGTGGCACTGTAAATGTTTTCGGCCAGTCCCTTGTAATTCTTTCCGTCGAAGAGCGAATAGGGCGGCGTGAGGGTGAGGGTGAAAGAGAAATCGGAACCGCTTCGGGGGAAGAAGGGGCTATCGGTCGAAGAACGTGCGAGGGTGAGTGCGAGGTTAATGTTGTTACTATTCCCGTTGGTGATGAGGAAGTAGTTCCAGTTCTTCAGGTTGTAGCGGGTGTAGCCCAGCGTGGCCATGAAGGTGAAGTAATCGTCGGGCCAGCGCAGGCGTTTACCGAAACCGACGTTGACACCAAAGAGTTGGATGTACTTGTCGGGATCGAGGTAGCGCGAGTAGTTATTGTAGTATTGCGACGAGCCGTAACCGTACAGGCTGCTGTAAAGGTTACTGTTGTCGGTATAATAGCGTGAGGACACGTCGCTCTGTCGGGAATAGAAGAGCGAGACAGAGAACTGGTTGGGTCGCTTTCCGCCGAACCAAGGATCGATGAACTGGAGCGAGTAGCTCTGGTAGTAGCGCGCGTTGGTTTGCGCGGTGAGCTGAAGGGTTTGGGCATCGCCTTGGGGGATGAAGCCGGCACGCTTGTAGCCGTTGTTGCCGAAGAGGTTCTGCATCGAGAAGTTGGTGAACTTCAAGCTGGCTTTACCCACTACGCCCGACTGTCCCCAACCGGCCGAAACTTCGACTTGGTCGCCGCCTTTGGTGACGAGGGGGTAAGTGATGTCGACGGTTCCGGTGGCTTCGTCGGGACGAATGTTTTTGTTGAGTTCGCTTTGGAGCACTTCCGAGTCGAACTGGTTCATGGCGGCGAGTTCACGCACAGAACGCGTGAGGGCATCCATGGAGAAGAGATCGCCGGGCTTGGTGCGAAGTTCGCGGCGGATGACGTGATCGTAGACGCGGTCGTTGCCGGCGATGCGAATGCGGTTGTAAGTGGCCTGACGTCCTTCGCTCATGCGAATTTCGAGGTCTACGCTGTCTTTATCGACCTTGACTTCGACGGGATCGGCACGGAAGAAGACGTAACCGTTGTTGTAATATTGGTTGCGGATGGCGTCTTCGTCGGCATCGAGTCGCTTGTTGAGGAGCGTTTGGTCGTAGACGTCGCCCTTTTTCATGCGCAAAGTGGCTTCGAGTGCCTGCGTGGGATAGACGGTGTTGCCCACCCAGGTGACATTGCGGAGGTAGTAGCGCGGGCCTTGGTGGAGGTTGATGTAGACATCCACGTGCTTGTTGTCGTAAGCCACGACGCTGTCGCTGAGCACCATAGCGTCGCGATATCCCCAACTGTTCATCTTCTCGATGAGCAGGCGCTTGTCTTCCTCATACTTTTCGGCGAGGAATTTGCGCGACGAGAAGGTGATCCACTTTTTGAAGGTGGAGCGGTCGCTGGTCTTCTTCATCGCGTTTTTCAGCGGTGTAATCATTTTGGGATCGACACCGGTGATGTAGATTTTGTGGACGGTGATTTTGTCGCTCTTATCGACATCGATGTCCACAATCATGCGGTTGTCGGCCGTCACATCTTCGTGCTGCGTGATGTTGACCTTGACGTTTTTGTAACCCTTCTCCTCGAAATACTTTTCGATGCGCAATTTGGATCGATCGACGAGGTTGGGGGTGATTTGGTTGCCGGCTTTGAGGGGAATTCGGGCTTCGATTTCCTCGCGTTGCGACTTTTTGAGTCCGGTGAATCGCACCGCCGAAATGCGAGGTTGGGCGGTGAGTTTGACGTGGAGATAGATTTTGTCTCCGACGATGCTGTCGGCGAGAATCTGCACGTTGGAGAAGAGACCTTGCTTCCAATAGTTTTGAATGGCCGCGCTGATTTCGTCGCCGGGAATCTCGTATGCTTTTCCCACTTCGAGGTTGGAAATGCCGATGAGCAGATCTTCGTCGTAGCCCTTGATGCCGTCGACCTTGATGCCCCCGAGCACATAGCGTGTGGGTTGTGTGGTGTAGACGATGTCGGGCTTCGTCTGCGTTTGCGCGCCCAGCGGTGCGGCGAGTGCGGCAGCGCAGAGGAGCAAGAACGGATAGTGCAGATATTTCATAAACGAGAGGGTGTGCGTTGGGGAAGTGGGAGAAGGCAGTGTGCTGCCGTCTTAGGCTTGGGTCACCTGTTCAGAGGTTTTACCGAATCGGCGTTCGCGGTGCTGATAGTCGGCGATGGCGCGGTGCAACTCTTCGGCGGAGAAATCGGGCCAGAAGACGTCGGTGAAATAGAGTTCGCTGTAGGCACTCTGCCACAAGAGGAAATTGCTCAACCGGAGCTCGCCACCGGTGCGAATGAGGAGTTCGGGGTCGGGCATGAAGTGGGTTTCGAGCGATCGCTCCACGGCTTGTTCGTCGATGTCTTCGGGGCTGAGTAGTCCGTCGGCCACCTGTCGGGCGAGTTTGCGCACAGCGGCGGTCATCTCCCAACGGGCGGAGTAAGAAAGGGCGAGCACCATCGTCATGCCGGAGTTGGCGGCGGTGTTCTGCTCACAGCGGTCGAGTGCGCGGCAAACGAAATCGGGCAAAAGCGTGCGATCACCGATGACACGCAGGCGGACATTGTTCGCCATGAAGAGTTCTTCCTCGAGGCTGTCGATGATGAGCGCCATGAGTGTGGCGACTTCTCGCTCGGGTCGACTCCAGTTTTCGGTCGAAAAGGTGTAGAGGGTGAGAAACTTCACCCCGAGGTTTGACGCCTCTTCGGTGATGTCGCGCACCGTGGCGGCCCCTTCTTGGTGACCGAGGGAGCGATCGAGTCCGCGGGCTTTGGCCCAGCGTCCGTTGCCGTCCATGATGATGGCGATGTGCCGAGGTATCCTTTCGGGATCGAGAGTAATCATAGGGGTGGAAGCTAATCAGCTTTGTTACAAGTGGGGCACCGCGGCGAAAAGTCGTAGGTGAGGGTCACCCGTAGGAGTCCGAGGTGATCTTGATTTCTGAAGAAATCGCTTTTCAATCCGTGCGGTGCGTCGAATCCGTCGAGTCGGTCGGAGAGCGAGAAGCGCATGGTCCAATCGAGGCCGACGTTGAGTCGAGGTCGGAGTTTGTATTTCACGCCAAAGCCGAGGGGCACCCACGGAGTGACCGTGCGGCCGGTGGTGGAGAAGGCGAATCCGAGTCCCATCTGCAGATAGGGGGTGAAACGCCGGTGGCCTTGGTAGCCGGGGCGGTAGGCGTAAGAGAAAAAGTTCAGTTCGTAGAGCGCGGCGAGGTCGAAAATGGTGCCCGAATGGCGGTAGAATCGCCGAGCGGTGCCCACTTGGTCGACATAGTCGGGATAGAAATCTTTGACCCCACCGGTGTCACCGCCGATGAAGTGCACACCCATCTCGGTGCGCAGCGCCATGCGCGGATTGAAGAGGAAGCGCACCGAGGCACCCATCGATCCGTGGAGATTGCCCACGATCGAGGAGTTCGTGTCGTCGAGCAGGGAGTTCAAACCGAGGCTGGCTCCCCACTCTTTGGTATATTCCTCTTCCTCGCGGGCGGCTGCGGGCAGTGCTGTCACGCCGAAGCAGAGCAGCATCGCCAAAACGGCGGTTCGCCATCTCGCCCGGCGCTCACTCAAAAGCAACTGTCGGCTCATTGATGTGCTGAACGATAGAAATAGGTGGGCGTTTCCTGCCATGAAAGGCGGTGGAGTCGTGCCTTCCACACTTGGTTGCCGTCAATGCGCAACCAAACGATCTGTTGCGCGTCGATGGCCGCTTCCACTTGCGTGGCGCGTGTGGGGAAGTCGGCAGGGAGCGTCAGGAGCGTGTGCTCGCGCCAAGTGAGTCCACGGTCGGGACTGAAACGCAAGGTGGGTTTTCCGGCGCTGTTGAGTCCGGCGAGGAGCAAACCGCCGTCGTAGGCCAGGAGCGCGGGCTGTGTGAGCGCAGGGGCGGCATAGGCCGTTTCGCGCACGGGGAGCAGGCGTTCCCAGCCGAAGGGGGTGAACTGTCGGGCGTCGACATAGCGCTTCCACACGCGGGGGCTGTTGTTGAGCAAGCCGTAGAGTGTGATTTCGGTGAGCGTGCTGTCGGTCTTCGTGCGCTGCACGCACACGGCGCGCTCGGCGGTGGGGAATTCGGCCGCGTCGGCGGCTGCCACACTGTCGGCTTTCCATACGCCGTTGACTTCCACGCGCGGAGTGGCGCCCGTAAGGTCGAAGCGCAGGCCGCCGGCCGTCCATTGGGTGGCAGAGGTGCGCACGAATTGCTGTGCGTTCCAAGCAGAAGCGGTGCTGCGCGTCCAAGTGACGGAGTCGCTCGGCTCGCGGTGCACGCGCAGTTCGACCTTATAGGTGCGTTGCGTCGTGCGATCGGTGGACTGCACCACCACGGTGGGTTGTCCCGTAAGGTTGGCGGTGAGTCCGCTCTTTTTACTCTGTTGGGTGACGAAGGTCGTTGCGCCACTTTCGCGCAAACCGACACTGCCGCGTGCGCCCACCGTGATGCCTTCGACTTTCGTCAGGTCGGTGTGGGGCGGAAGGGAGTCGATGTTGTAAATCAGTCCGCGCTGCTGGTCGATGGTGAAGCGGTAGAGACTGCCTTTCACCTCGACGGTGGCCACACTGTCGCGCCGGTTGTCTTTCGTGCGCAGATAGATCTTTCGGTCAAGATTGCCGATATTGAAACTCGTGACAACACAGTCCGACGATACGTTGCCGGTTTTTGTGTCGTCGTTCAAGCACGAGGTCAAAGTGCCGGCAGCGAGAAGCAGCACGGCGGCGCGCGAAAGCGAAGGGAGCTTGTGTGACATATAGGATCTGATGGGTGAGCACTCGCACACTGGGGTGCAATGAGTGCATGATACTTCAAAGTGCAAAAATAGAAAGTCTTTTGCCAAGTGCGAAACGAAATGCGATTTTTTCGGCCTAAATAATTCTTTTCGCGCAGAAAAGGCGTTTCTTCGCCGAGGGGGCTCTTGTGCTTTGTCGCCCCCCTTATCGCTCGATCGGGGCGCGGCATCGTCTGCTCCTTCGATGCCTCCTTCACCCATTCCCCTTCCCACAGTTTTCCCCGAAATCGTTTTTTTCCACCGACGACTCATTATATATAAGCCATTTCTCAAAAGAAGAAAAGACTTTTTCTTCCTTATCAGAAGAAGAATGCGATGGTGATGTATATAGGTTGTGGAATCTGTGGAGAAAGTTGGCAGGTTTTGTGTTATAGTCCTGAGGTTTTGAAGAATAGTGGTCTACTTTTCTTTTTGGAAAAGTCTGTGGGAAAGGCCCTTTTTTCGGTGTATAGGGGGCGGAAAACGTTGTTTCGTCCCTTCTTTTGTGCTTCCCTTTGCGGAAGGGAGTTGTACAAGGGTTGTTCACGGGGTTATCGGCTGCTTTTCCACGCTTTTTTCCACAGGGTGGTGAGGGGGCCTATTTCGGCTGAAAAGTTTACCTTTGCAGTATGAACGAAAAATTGAAAGTCGATGAAATGGGTCGTCTCGGTGTATCCGATTTTCGCGCGGCCGCAAAGTTCCCGCTCACGATTGTGCTCGACAATGTGCGGAGTGTTCACAACGTGGGCAGCGTGTTTCGCACGGCCGATGCGTTTCGTCTGCGGGAGGTGATGCTCTGTGGCATTACGGCTATTCCGCCCTCGCCCGAGATGCACAAAACGGCGCTCGGCGCCGAGGATTCGGTGGACTGGCGGCACTTCGATGCGACGGCCGACGCACTGGCCGAGCTGCGTGAGCGCGGCGTGAAGATCTGTGTGTTGGAACAATGTCGCCGTTCGGTGGCGCTGCAGGATTTTGTTTTCGAGCCCGGCAGCGAATATGCCTTGGTGCTCGGGCACGAGGTGCACGGAGTGGCGCAGTCGGTGGTGGATGCCGCCGATGTGGTGCTCGAAATTCCCCAATTCGGCACGAAGCACTCGCTCAATGTGAGTGTGGCGGCGGGCATGGCCATGTGGGAAATCGTGCGCAAAGGGCGCTTTGTGTGAGCCCGTATGATCGACGTTGAGCACAGGGCTTGCGCTTTGTGTGCATTGTCGGTGCAAAGGTGTCGCTTCGGCTCACGCCGCAGTGTCTTGCCGCTGAAATAGAGATACGACGACGGCCGGATGTCCACGAATGGACATCCGGCCGTCGGTCGTTTGTATCAGCGTGTCCGCGGGGTGATGCGGTGCACGGAGAGTTTTCGATCAGAGAATGCGGATCTGCGCGCTACCTCCGCTGCCGTGGCGTTCGACACGGATTTGCGGTGCAATCTGCGTGCGGATTTGTTCGGTGTGGCTCACCACACCCACCTTGCGTCCCTGTCCGGCTTCGAGGGCCGAGAGGGTGGTGAGCACGAGATCGAGCGATTCTTCGTCGAGGTTGCCAAATCCTTCATCGATGAAGAGACTGCCGATGTTGAGGGTGCTGCTCGAGAGCGAAGCCAAGCCCAGTGCGAGCGCGAGGGAGACAATGAAGGTCTCGCCGCCCGAGAGGGAGTGGACAAATCGGTGCTCGTCGAGCATATCGTGGTCGATGACTTCGAGGGTGAGGGTGCCTTTGAGGACATTGAGCTGATAGCGCGGAGTGAGTCGGCGGAGGTGATGATTGGCGTGCTCAACGAGGAAGGAGAAGGTGAGGGTTTGCGCCAAATCACGGAATCGTTTGCCGTCGGCCGAGCCGAACAACTCGTGGAGTCTGCCCCACTCTTCGGCGTTGTTGCGCGCCTTGTCGATTTTCTTATTGTAGTTTTCGGCTTCGCGCAGGCTCTCTTCGTGTCGCTGTATGCGGCGTCGCTGTTCGCCCACGGCTTCGCGTTGGCGATTCAGTTCGTCGTTGAGTTGCGTGCGCTGTGCCATGAGGACATTGAGGTCCATTTCCACGGGATCGCCGTCGGCCGCTTCGTGGTTGATGCGGGCAGCCTGCGCTTCGAGTTCGAGATAGCGCTTTTGGGCGCGCTCTCTGTTTTGCTCGGCGATGAGTTTCGCTTCGCGGCGCTCGTCGAGGAGTCCGCGGAGGGCTTTCCAGTCGCGCGGGTCGGCAAAGATTTCGCTCAACTCGGCCATTTGCAGCGGCGTGTGGTTGCTGTTGAACTGCGTGATGGCGACATCGAGTTCGAGGGCCACGGCACGGCGGTTTTCGTCGTTGCGAATGGCTTCGTTGCGCTGGTTTTCCTGCTGTCCCTCGAGGAGGTGGAGGTTAGATTGTGCCTCTCTGTAAGCCGTTTGTGCCGTTTCGAAGAGAGCGGTTTGTTCCTTGATGCGCTCTTGCAGGCTCTGGGTGAGTTGTGCGGGCGTATATTCTCCGAAGAGTCGGCGGAGGCGGTCGTTTCGTTCGCCGATGCTCTCGCGATAGCGGTCTCTTTCCTCGCGTCGGGTGTTGACTTCTGCGCGTTCGCTTTCGAGGCGCGTGTTGAGGAAGTCGATTTGTCCGTCGAGCAGGGCTTGTCGGTTCTCACCGTCCTCAATGCCTTGGTTCACCGCGTTCCAATCGTTGTAGAGTTCGGCGAGTCGCTTGCAATAACTGTCGACTTCGCCTTCCTCCCAGCCGGTGAGGGTGAGAATTTGGTCGAGGTCCTTGTAGAGTTGCGCCTGTCTGGCGTCGGTCTCTCGGAGGGCATTCTGCGTGTTGTCAAGACTTTGATAGAGCACGCGCAGATCGACTTCGAGTTTCTCGGTGTTCTTTTTGCTTTCGGTGAGTTGTTCGTCGATTTGTTCGATTTCGGCCGAAAGTCCGGCGATGGCGTTGCTGTGATTCTCGAAGTGAACGATCTGTTGTTCGATATCGTCCACTTTTTGTTGCATGGAGTCGAGGAGCATATCGACGGTGGTGAATCGGGCATCGCGGTTCACGCCGGGGGAGCAGTCCTTGAACGAGGGATCGAGGTCGGCAAAGTGCTGCCAGTCGCTTTCGAGATCGGTTTGCTGCGAGGTGAGCCGTTTCATCGTGGTCTGTTCGCTGACGAGTTCGGCTTCTCTCGATGAGATTTCGAGGCTCAGTTTTTCGCGCTGCGCCGCTTTGGCGTTAAAGTTGGCCTTGGCGTCGTTGTACTCGCGTTCGAGTTGTGTTTGTGTCTCGCCGGAATACTGCGCCACCTCGGTGTGATAGGGATGGTGGGCGCTTCCGCAGACGGGACAGGGCATGCCCTCTTTGAGTTCTCGGCGCAATTTTTTGATTTCCGAGATTTGCGAGAGCGTGTAGGCGCGTTCGAGTTGCAAAAAGCGTTCGCGGAGGGTGATTTCCTCCATTTCCACGCGGCGATGTTCGGTTTTGAACTGTTCGAGTTTGCGGGTGTGTCGCTCGATGTCGGCGCGCAGGTTGTCGATCTGCTGGTAGCCCTGCACGATGTGTTGCCAACTGCGTTTGGCTTCTTTGAGCGAAGCGTGTTTTTGCTTGGCTTCGTTGAGCGTGCGGTGGAGATAGGAGGCCTCGAGTCCGCCGATGGCTTTGCGATGTACGAGCACGGCGGCGCGCAGAGCCTCTTTGCGGTCTTCGAGTGCGCCGCGTTTGCGGGTGGCCTCCTCAAAGGTGGCTTGCATCTCCGAGCGTCGGCGCGAGTCCTCGTCATGTTTGAGATGGAGGAACTTGTTTTCGCGCACCACCTCGGCAAAGATCTGCAGTCGCTCGTTGACCATTTGGAAGCGCTCGAAGGTGCTGTGGTGGTTTTCGAGCTCTTGTCGGCGGAGTCTGAGGGCTTCGAGCTGGCGTTTGAGTTGCTGTTGTTCCTCGTTGCGCTTTTGGAGCTCGTTGTCGCGTTCGGCCACCTTTTTCATGGCGACTTCGAGCAGGGCGGCGGCATGGTCTCCGGCTTCGGCGAGGCGTTTGATTTCTCCCTCGATGGCGTGTCCCTCGGCGATGTCGGCTTGTTTGTGGCGGAGCTGTTCTTCAGCGCCGTTTTTGCGTTCGCGCGCCGTGTTGAACTGCTGTTCGGCGCGTTCGAGGAGTTGTCTTTGCTCAGCGGCGCGGCGGGCGAGTTCGGTTTCGGCTTCTTTGATGCCGTCGCCCACCTCTTTGAGAGCACGGAGCTGTTCGAATCGGGTGCGGAAGGGCTGTACTGCGTCATAGCGCTCGAGTTTCAATTCGTCGCCGCGCAGCACGAGGAGTTGTCGGTTGGCTTCGTCGAAAGCCTGTGAGGCGTTGCGCAGTTCAGTCTCGGCGGCGTTGTGCTGTTCGTGCCAACGAATGGTTTCTTCGAGGTGAAGTGCGCGTTTTTCGAGGTGGAGAATTTCGGTGTCGAAGAGAGCGATGCGCTCATTCGTCTCTCGCAGTTCCGCTTCGGGGAGCTGTCCTTGTGCGGTGGCCTCGCGTTGTGCCGAAAGGAGGTTCACTTCCGCTTCGGCCTCTTTGGTGAGCGTGAAGATGCGCTTGGAAATCTCGGAGTAGATGTCCGTTCCGGTGAGTTTCTCGAGGAGCGCACTCTTGTCGGCGTGGCGGGCTTTGAGGAAGTTGGCAAAGCTGTTTTGCGCCAAGATGACGGTGCGCGAAAACTGCGCATAATCCAGTCCCACCGCCTGTTCGATGGCCTGTTGAGTCTCGGTGATGCCGCTGGCGATGAGCGTGAGTTGTCCGCGGTTGGAGACGGTGCTGAGCGAGCGTTCGGCTTTGTTGAGATGGCCGTTGCGATTCACGCGTACTTTCCACTCCGCTTCGTAGCGTTCGCCGCTCGAATTGACAAATCTGACGCGTGCCCATCCCTCGTCGGTGCCTTTTCTGAGGAAAGATCGGGCGTCTTGCGGCGAAAGTTCGGGCAGATTTTCAGCGGCGTCTTCGCGTTGGTCTTGCGAAAGTCGCTCCACGTTTTCGAGTCGTGGGGCTTTGCCGTAGAGCGCCAGACACACTGCGTCGAGGAGTGTGCTTTTTCCGGCTCCCGTGTCGCCGGTGATGGCAAAGAGTCCGGCCGACCTGAGCGGTTCGGCGGTGAAGTCGATAGTATGTGTGCCTGCAAGCGAGGTGAGGTTGTGCAGGGCGATGAGTTCGATGGTCATGCCGGCGTTTATTTGTCGATGGAGTTAACGGCGATGTTGAATCTTTCGA
>QWCZ01004600.1_pt1 | contig 10295 bp, 8 predicted proteins | sample 1972651 | NCBI WGS metagenome assembly QWCZ01 (sample SAMN09866695, study PRJNA288562) | Human oral metagenome isolate pre1_saliva, whole genome shotgun sequencing... | isolation source: mouth | host: Homo sapiens | place: USA: California
TTTCTCGGATATGGTTATTGATGGTGAAACAGGTCTGTTAGCTACTGATGATCAGTGGTTTGACAAGCTAGAAGCTTTAGTTTTATCTCCAGAATTAAGACAAAACATAGCAGAATCAGCTTACCGAGCAGTCCTTGAAAATTGTACCTTAAGCAAGAAAGATGAAATGGTGACTTATTTTGAACAAAATTAAACAAATAAAAGTTGAAAATTTATTTTTCATCTTAGCAACGATTTTTATTTTTTCATTTATGTTAGTATTTCCAATTAATCGTGTGCCAGACGAAACAAACCACGCGCGTATGACTTGGGAAACTGTCCACAAACCAACTCTACAGTCCTTTAAATGGATGAACGAGATTTCGAGTGATGCTCATGTAAACCCTACTGACTATGAAAAGGTTCTTAATAAAAAACTTGATATGGAAAAAGAACCGTATCAAGTCACTCTAAACCTTAAATCTCTTTCCTTTCTTCCTCAGTTGGTTGGTATGACATTGGGAAGTTTGATAAAGCCAACAGTAGGCATGATAATCTATATGGGCAGAATTTTTAATGCCTTAGCTTATATTATAGGTGTCTTTTGTTTAATTAAATATTTTAAATATGGTAAACTAGCTCTATTCTTTATTTCGTTACAACCAATAATGGTTCAACAAGCATCTTCTTTATCTTATGATGTAATGAATTATTTAGAAATCATGCTAGCAATTGGTTTTATAACGAATTTAGCATACAAAAAGACTTTTTCAAATAAAGATGGATTTTTATTAGTACCTATATCGTTATTGCTTTTAGCTACTAAACCAAATAACTTTTTATTACTATGTCTTATTCCGTTTATACCATTAAATTTTGAAGGTGTCTTTAGTTTTTTAAATACGCCCTTAAGAGTAATTAAACAGACTATTTCAAAATTTAAGTATATGTTTTATTTAGTTTTATTACTTGCAATCTTCGCTGTTCTATATTATTTAATGAGAGATAACGGTGGAGTAATCCACTACATTCGGGTGTTGTCGAATACATTATTAAAACAACATATGAACGGTGACCTAAATACTATTTTGACAATAGGTATGTTTGGTTATTTTGGGAATTTCACTATTCAGCTTCCATTATGGCTTATTTTTGTAAATATTTGCATATTATTTCTTGTGTTTTTATCAAGCGAAGAATATTTCTTCACTAAAGATTTTGCAACTGTCTCTTCATTATTGTTTCCAATACAAGTGCTTGCAACTGTAACGGTCATGTATCTACAATGGACACCTATAGTGTTAGGAAATGGGGCGAATATTTCTGTTGGAAGCCAGGGGAGATATTTCACTCCATTTCTCATCTTATTTTTGCCCATAATTGCAAATTTAGGTAACCTTAAAATTAAACAGCATAAGTTGCTAACTATTACTGTAGTTACCTTATTATTCAATTATCTGATTTCTCTTTACTTATTAATTCCATTTTATTGGGTATTTTAGGAGTTGCGATGACTAAAACAATTTTATTTATTTCACCTACTGGAACAATGGATAATGGCGCCGAAATTTCAATTTTTAATTTAATGAAATTTTTAGTTAGTAAAGGCTTTCGAGTCTTAAACGTTTTCCCTGATTATCGTGTACCAGTTCAAAAAAATTATTTGGAGCAGATGAAGAAAGCTGGAATTCAAGCTATTGGTATTCCAGCAGTTAAGTGGTGGTGGGAAGAAGCTCCAGGTGGATTACCTGGGACACATTATCAGCGAGTAAAAAGTTACGAGGATAATATTAAAAGAATTCGAGATATTTTGAATCAGAATAAAGTTGATTTAGTTATTAGTAACACAGCTAATGTCTTCCAAGGAGCTTTGGCTGCAGCTGAAGAAAATATTCGTCATTTTTGGCTAATTCATGAATTCCCTGAGGGAGAATTTGGTTATTATAAAGAAAAACTTGGATTTATTGAATATTATTCTGATCAAATTTTTGCTGTGTCTGGTTCTTTGCAAAAGGAATTATCACAATTATTAACTGATAAGAATATTTTAAGTTTTATACCATACTCTGAAATAAGTGGTACAAATTTAAAAACCTCTAATTCTCATAGGATTATTCAGATTGGAAGAATAACTGAAAATAAAAATCAGTTGGAATTAATCAAAGCTTTTCACAATTTAAATATTTCAAATATTCCATTGATATTTATTGGTGCAGAAGATGAAGAATATGCAAAAAGATGTAAAGATTATGTAAAAAATAATAGCATTCAAAATGTTCATTTCATAGGTTTTCTTGAAAAACCTTGGGAATTTTTAACCGATAAAGATATATGTGTATTTACGTCAAAAATAGAAACGTTTGGAATGGTATATATTGAAGCACTAATAAATAGCATTCCAACAATTGTATCGAATAACAAGGGATATAGATCTGTTAAAGACCTCTTTATACAAGGAGAAATGTACTGCTTGGGCGATATACCTGATTTATCAAGACATATCTTAAATTTATTGACAAATTTTTCTATGAAGAAAAATGAAATGGTACAAAATAAAGAAAAAATAACAGCAATATACAATTTAGAAAATGCTTATAAGTGTATATTGAAACATGTAAATGAGGATGTAGAGATTAATGTAAAAGAAAAAGATAAATTTTTAAATATTAAGGGTGTAAAATCATCTAAAATTGATGTATTTAAAAATTTTATTAAAAAATTATTTGTATTAAAAAAGTTATAGAATGATTGCAGACAAATACCGTCACTACAAATATACAAGCTTTCTTTAAAATGGTATAATTGAATAGACTGTGAATGATCTGAAAGGGAACTCTATGCAACACGTTTTTATTATCGGAAGTCGTGGACTTCCGGCTCAATATGGTGGTTTTGAGACTTTTGTGGACCAATTGGTCTCGCATCAAGTATCTCCAGATATCCAGTACCATGTTGCTTGCCTTTCTAATGATCAAGCCTATCATCATTTTGACTACAAGGGTGTCGATTGTTTTACGATTAAAGCTCCGAAGCTTGGGCCTGCGCGTGTCATTGCCTATGATATGATGGCCATCAACTACGCCTTGAAGCTTATTAAGAAACAAGGAATTAAACAGCCGATTTTTTATGTCTTGGGCAATACAATCGGAGCCTTTGTGGCACCTTTTGCGCGCAAGATACATAAAATGGGTGGTCAATTCTATATCAATCCAGATGGACTGGAGTGGAAGCGGGCCAAGTGGACCAAACCGATCCAAGCTTATCTCAAGTATTCTGAAAAAATCATGACACGCCATGCGGATTTGGTGATTTCTGACAACCCAGGAATCGAGTCTTATATCAAAGAAGCCTATCCTTGGTCCAAGACGACCTATATTGCCTATGGGACGGACTTGTCTCTGACCAGCCTGACCAGTCAGGATAGGAAGGTCAGAGAACTCTATCAGAAGTGGCAGACACAAGAGAAAAACTATTACTTGATTTTGGGTCGCTTTGTCCCAGAAAATAATTATGAGACTGCTATTCGTGAATTCATGGCCTCTTCTACCAAGCGGGATTTGGTCATCATTTGTAACCACGAAGGCAATCCCTATTTTGAAGAGCTTCGAGCTCGAACGGGCTTTGATCAGGATCCTCGTGTTAAGTTTGTAGGAACGGTCTACGATCAAGACCTGTTGAAGTATATTCGTAAAGAAGCCTTTGCCTATATTCATGGCCATGAAGTGGGAGGAACCAATCCGGGCCTCCTAGAGGCTCTTGCTCAGACGGATCTCAATTTGGTTCTAGGTGTTTCCTTTAACCAAACAGTCGCAAAGGACACAGCCCAATATTGGACCAAAGAAACTGGGAATTTGGCGCATTTGATTGACCAGGTTGATCCTTTAGAAGATGTATCTGAATGGGGTCAATTAGCTAAAACCAATATGAAACAAAACTTTACCTGGGAAAAAATTGTAGGTGAGTACGAGGAATTATTCTTATCATGAAAGTAAATATCTTGTTGTCCACCTATAATGGTGAGCAGTATCTAAAAGAGCAGGTCAAAAGTATCCAAGACCAGACTTATCAAGACTGGCAACTCTTGATCCGGGATGATGGGTCAAGAGATGGTACGGTGGAGATCATTCAAGAGCTGGTAGCTCAGGATGAGCGCATTCGCTTTATCAATCAAGGAGCCATCGAAAATCTGGGTGTCATCAATAGTTTTCACACACTGTTAAAATATGAAAAGGCTGATCTTTATTGCTTTAGTGACCAAGATGATGTCTGGCTTCCTGAAAAGATTGCCCTACAAGTGGAAGAAGCAGAGAAACATCCTCAAGAGGAGCCTTTGCTGGTCTACACAGATTTAAAAGTGGTTGATGAAAACTTGAATGTGCAGCACGAAAGTATGATTCGCACCCAGTCTGATCATGCCAATACGGAACTGATTCAAGAATTGACGGAAAATACGGTAACTGGTGGAGTAGCCATGATTAACCATGCCCTGGCGGACTTATGGACAGGTCAGGAACAACATGCGCTTCTCATGCATGATTGGTACCTAGCATTGTTGGCAGCTGCCTTTGGGAAGCTCATCTATATCGATCAACCGACAGAGTTGTACCGTCAGCACAGTAGCAACGTTCTTGGAGCTCGAACCCTAAGAAAACGGGTTAAAAACTGGGTTCGCCCTCATATTCTTTTTTCTAAATATTGGAATCTCATCGAGTCCAGTCAAGAACAAGCAAAAAATTTATTGGATCTGCCAGTCAGTCCTAAAAATAAAGAAATTATTGAAAACTTTGTGACCATCATGGACGTTCCACTAAGAGAACGTTTGAGACGGATTCGTCAGTATGGTTACCGTAAGAATCGAGCCTTTCACACCGTTGTGTTTACCAGCTTAATTCTGACAAAGTTTGCATATCGAGGTAAAAAATAATGTTTGACGTTTTTAGTCAGAAAAATCGAATTTTATTACGAGAGTTAATTAAAACAGACTTTAAATTACGCTACCAAGGCTTGATGATGTTTAGTATCATGTATGTGGTATTTGTTCGTTTTTTGAGGTTTGATGATGGAACTCCACATTATGCAGTTGGACTTCTCTTGTCCATGATTTTTTGGACATTTTTTACAGAGGCAACGAATATGGGTATGTTATCAATTGTTTCAAGAGGAGATTTGCTACGCAAATTAAATTTCCCTAAGCAAACAATTGTTGTTTCCTCAGTTTTGGGAGCCGCAATAAATTTTTCTATTAATCTTTTAGTAGTATTTGTGTTTGCTCTTATAAATAATGTTTCATTTGGTATTCATTCTCTAATAATTATTCCTTTATTTATTGAGATGTTAATCTTAGCTATGGGGTGTGCCTTTATTCTATCGGCCTTATTTGTTAAATATCGTGATATCGGGCCGGTTTGGGAAGTTGTTCTTCAAGCAGGTATGTACGCCAGTCCTATTATTTATTCGATTACCTATTTATTGCAACGAAATCATTTAGCAGTTGCTAAAATGTTGATGATGAATCCAATAGCTCAAATATTACAAGATATGCGTCATTTTATTATTGATCCTGTCAATCCACGTGGTTGGGATATCTTTGAGAATAAAATGATAGCTTGTATTCCATATTGTATTCCTGTATTTATTTTTGTGATTGGTTTAATTGTATTCAATAAAAATTCGAAACGATTTGCGGAGATTTTATAATGTCAAGTAATGTAGCAGTTAAGGTAGACCATGTAAGTAAATTTTTTAAGTTACCAACAGAGTCAACTCAAAGTTTACGCACAACACTAGTGAACCGTTTTAAAGGAATTAAAGGTTATAAAAAGCAAGAAGTTCTACGTGATATTTCCTTTGAAGTCCAAAAAGGAGATTTTTATGGTATTGTCGGTCGAAATGGTTCTGGGAAATCGACTCTTTTAAAAATTATTTCAGAAATTTATGTACCGGAAAAAGGTACCGTCACCATCGATGGAAAACTGGTGTCTTTTATTGAGCTTGGAGTGGGCTTTAATCCAGAACTGACAGGCCGTGAAAATGTCTATATGAATGGAGCTATGCTGGGCTTCTCGACAGCTGAAATTGATGCCATGTACGATGATATCGTAGACTTTGCTGAGTTGCATGAATTCATGAACCAAAAGCTTAAGAACTACTCATCAGGGATGCAGGTTCGCTTAGCCTTTTCAGTTGCCATTAAGGCTCAAGGGGATATCTTGATTTTGGATGAGGTCCTTGCAGTAGGAGACGAGGCCTTCCAGCGTAAATGTAATGATTACTTTATGGAGCGTAAAAAGTCAGGAAAAACTACTATTCTTGTCACTCATGATATGAATGCGGTTAAGAAATATTGTAATAAGGCAGTACTAATTGAAAATGGTCTTGTCAAAGTAGTTGGTGATCCTGATGAAGTCGCGAACCAATATAGTTATGATAATGCAGCCAGCCAAACAGTTTCTAATGATGATGTAACAATAGAGCATGAAGCAGTCACCAATTTAAGTGTAAAACTGCTTTCAGATAAGATGACTCAACCTGAGGCTCCAATAGAGTTTGAGATTTCTTATGATGTCAATCAAGACATACAAACCTATATTGCATTTTCACTGACGGAGATTGATCGAGGTCTTTGGATCTATAATGATAATTCCTTGGATGTTATGACTAAGGGATGTGGTAACAAAAGATTTCGTTACTCATGTAGTTTGTCTTGCCTAAATGATATAAAAGTGAAATTACAGGTTTCTGTAAGAGATAATACTAATACAATGCTGGCATTTGCTAAAGGTGACAATGCCCCCGTGATTTTAATCAATCGGACTGATATTTCAGATAATGATATATCGGCTAAAGACTCTGCTACAGGTTTAGTACAGAGAAACGGTAATTGGGAGACTATTGTCAATGAATAGAATTCTTTTTTATATTCACTACAATAAATCAGACGAACTAAGTGGCCATGTTCTTTACCAATTGGAACAAATAAGACCACTTTTTTCTCGAGTAATTTTCATATCCAACAGTCATTTAGATCAGAATCACATAGAAAAATTGAAAATGATTGGAATATTTGAAATTATTCAAAGAGAAAATATCGGATTTGATTTTGCAGCTTGGCGAGATGGAATGAAATACGTTGGTTTTGATCATTTGGAAAAGTATGATTCTGTGACATTGATGAATGATACATGTATAGGTCCTCTTTGGTCATTGAAACCTTATTTTAGTTCATTTGAATCAGCTATCGATTGTGATTTTTGGGGAATGACAAACTTTAAAAGAACGAAGTATTTTCGAGAACATGTGCAAAGTTACTTTGTGTCTTATTCTCAAGCGGTAGTATCATCTAAAGTTTTTCAAAAATTTTGGACGAGTATAAAAAATTTTGAAAATGTTAGACAAGTAATTGATAACTATGAAACCAAATTGACATCTAAACTAAAAAAATCAGGCTTCAATTATAAAGTTGTTTTTAATACTTTGAACGAACAGTCTGAAGGAATGGTTCATCCTGATTTTTCTTACTATAAACCTTTTAAAATATTAGAACATCGCGTTCCAGTTTTAAAAGTTAAAGCAATTCAGGCGCATCCTCTTCAAGCTGATCAGTTAAAAAATAAAATAAGAGAAGTTACAGAATTTCCAATTGAAATTTTAAATAGTGTCTATTCTTCAATAGAATTTTTTTCTGTTGAAAATGAACAAACAGAAAAATACACTTTATTAAAAAAAGTGCGAAACAAAATTAAAAGAACAATAGGAAGAAAAGGATAATGGATTTAAAGAAGATTTATAGCTTTTATAATAACTATCTTAAAAAACGTATTTTAAAAATTATTCTATTCTCTCTTGCGTTTGCATTATTAATTTTAAATGTTATTAATATGCAGTTTACAGTCAAGTCACATTATCGTATGCAAGAGGTTCCTTATTTTAATAGTTCAATATTATTAATCGGTATTTCTAGTATCTATTTGGGAATGATATTATCAAAAATTTGGAGTAAGAAATTTTTTATTAAATTTGGAGTGATCTATGTATTGTATTTATTATTTTCATATATACTTGATGCTAGTCTAAGAGTAAATGAAAAACAGTTTAATTTTTTTAAGAGCTTGCAATCCTCTTTTCTTCAAACAGATTTCATATTTTATATTGCTTTAATTTTTATATTTGCTTTTGTCTATCATTATTTGATTTCTGTATTTTTCCCATTTTTTGAAAAATATCTAATTCCAATTTCGAATGATCGAGAAATATATACATCTATTTTCTATGCATTTTCTTTAACAGCTTTTTGTTTTACTGATAGTAAATTTTTTAACGCGGTAATGGGGAGTAATTTCATTACTCAATTTCTTGAAAATAATATTATAAAACTCACGACTCCTACTTTAATAGAACTAGATAAACTGATTTTAACTTTGGTTATCATTTTTTTCTTTATTTCTTGTTATATTGTAAAAGGGATAAATGAATTAGAAAATAATAAACCGGGATTTGGCTTGGTGGTTCTTACGAGTGTTGTTTTTTCTATACTATTAAATTATTTTCTTCAATATAGTATACGAACAGATGTAATCGTAATGGAAAAACATATTTTTCCGGGGGCTACACTGTTTCAAATTAGCATTTTTTTTGCTGTGTTTTTGTTTCTTTACTCTATTATCAACGAGTATCTGTTGACTACCATCATAAATGTATTGCTTATTATTGGAATTTCAATTTCAAGTTATTTAAAATATCAGTTCCGCCAAGAACCATTGTTACCAAGTGATTTAAGTTGGTTGAAAAATCCAGGATCGCTTTTAGGATTTGTTGGATCAAGTTCTTATTTATATGTTTTTGTATTAATAGTTTTCTTTTCATTTATTTATTGGTTTTTTAAAGATATAATTCTTTATGGTAAAATATTTAAAGCACAACTGGTTAGATTTGTAACAATTCTTTTTATTCTATTTTTCTTTACTACTGTCTACTATTCCTTTAAAAATAGGCAAGATGGTAAAATGAGTGAACATATTCCAGTATTAGCAAACTTAAATAATCGGTATGATATTGCATGGTTTGGAAATACAGTTAATGCGCAAATGAAATCAAATAGCTATGTATGGTTTTCTCAGATGACATCCGATATTATGCATAAACCTGAAAAGTACAGTAAAACTTCTATTAAAAAGATTGAAGAAAAGTACCATTTAAAATCAGAAGAAATAAATAAATATCGAAATCAATTCATCAATGAACAAACTGTAATTTATGTATTAAGTGAAAGTTTTTCAGATCCATCAAGAATAGAAAAAGTTCAAGTTTCATCAAATCCAATTCCTAAAATTCAAGGAATCAAGAGCAGAACAACTAGTGGATTGATGAAATCTGATGGGTATGGAGGTGGGACTGCTAATATGGAATTTCAAACGTTAACAGGATTGCCAATGTACAACCTTTCTCCGAGCATTTCTATTCTATATACTCAAGTAGCACCTAATATGAAATATTTTCCATCTATAAGTAATTATTTTGAACCTAAGAATCGGGATGTTATTCATATTGCAAGTCCTAGTAATTATTCAAGAAATGTAATATATGGGAATTTAAAATTTAATAAATTTATACATTATGGAAACAAAGGAAATAAAGGATATAATGTTGGTGGGAATTATAGTGATGATTCAACTTATCATTTAATTGAAGAAAATCTAAATAAGAATAGTCAATTTTTCTCTGTGATTACAATGCAGAACCATACTCCGTGGACGGAACTGAATCCTATAGATATGAGTGCGAGTTATCCAGGATTTTCGGATGGACAAAACAAATCTTTATCATCGTATGTGAGAATGCTTTCACAAACCGACACCGCCACCCAATCCTTCCTGGAAAGTCTTTCTAAAATAGATAAGAAAATTACAGTGGTATTCTATGGGGATCACTTACCAGGTCTCTATCCTGAGTCGGCCTTTAAGAATAATCCGGAGAGTCAGTATCAGACAGACTACTTTATTTGGAGTAATTTTGATGCACCGAAATTGAATTATCCTTTGGTCAATTCAAGTGATTTCTCTGCTATGGTCTTTGAACAGACCAATTCAAAAGTTTCACCTTACTATGCTTTGTTGACGGAAGTATTGAAAAAAGCAAGTGTCGATAAAAAGGCCTTAGAAGGGGAAGCACAAGAAATTGCAGAGGATTTGAAAATGGTTGAATACGACCTGATTAGTGGGAAAGGTTACCTTTCTAAAGACTTCTTTAAAGTTCCAACTGATAAATCCAATTAAAAGGAGAGCTAGCAGGTAAAAATCTTTGTGATTTTGGCTGTCTGG
>QWCZ01001496.1_pt1 | contig 10286 bp, 7 predicted proteins | sample 1972651 | NCBI WGS metagenome assembly QWCZ01 (sample SAMN09866695, study PRJNA288562) | Human oral metagenome isolate pre1_saliva, whole genome shotgun sequencing... | isolation source: mouth | host: Homo sapiens | place: USA: California
GAAATAGCCGAGCTCGGAGAGCGCGCTCTCCAGCTGGGTGACGTCCTCGCCGTCGCTCATGCCTTCCTCGAAGGTCCTCCACGCGGGGGTCGCCCCGTGGAGCAGGTAGGTGTTGTTGCCGGCCACCGTGTAGACGTGCGATCCCTGCGTGAGGGTCGTGCCGGGCGTGGGCAGGGCGGTGACGACGCCGTCGAAGGCGCTCTTGAGCGTGTAGGAGTCGGCGTACTGGAGGGTTCCCTGGACGGTGGTCTCCCCCACCAGGTCTCCGCGCTCGACCGTCGCGGTGGCCCCGTCGAAAGACTGGGGCGCGTCGGAAGCCGCGTTCGTGCCCGAGCAGGCCGACAGCGTCATTCCGGCGAGGACCAGCATCGCGAGTGATGCCGCGAGGCGTGGGGTTCGCGGTCGACTCACTTGGCGCCTCCGGGGTTGCCGAAGCACTTGTTGATCGCGTCCTGAGGGATGTCCTGCAGGTTCACGCCCTTGCCCGGCTCGGGGTCCTTCACGTCGTAGCCGAGGCCGCGCAGGCATTCCGCGCCCTTGATCAGCGCTTCGCGTCCCGCCGGGTCATTCGTCAGGTCGTCCTCGCCGGTGAGGTTGGAAACCTTCGCCATGCATTCGTTGAGGGCGTTGTTGAAGGCGTCGGAGTTGTCCTTGAGCTGGTCGGGGGTCAGGCCCGTGTCGGGCACGTCGAAGCCCTTCTCACGCATGCACTGGGCGAACACGAGGTTGGGGTCGTTGGATGCCGCCCCATTTCCCGAGCCGGAGCCGCCACGGGAGGATGAGGAGCTTGAATTGCCGCCGTTGGTCGAAGAGGACGAGTTCTGCGTCTGCGATCCGCAGGCGCTCAGGGCCGCCGCCAGGGTGAGAGCGATGACTGCAAGGACGCGCGTCTGCGTGCGAGTCTTCATTGAAACTCCTTGAAGAATTTTAGGGTGTGGGTCTCACTTCCGAGATAGATTACAGCCCTCTATCCTGAAAGCTACCTGAAAACTATCGGGGAGCGCGCGCAGAATTTCATCAGACAACCCTGGGAACACCGGTACGAGGCCGTGGCGGCCGTGTACGCACAAGGCTGAGCCTCGCGTGGGGCATGGTGAGAGCGAGGCCAGCTCCGGCCTTGTCGATCCTTGACACAAAGGGGGGGGCGGGGAACGCCCGCGCGTCCCCCGCCCCCCTTTCCTCACCCAACAAGCCTCTTGTCAGGACCGCGAGAGCTTAGCCCTCCGTGATGTCGGCGCGACTCATGTTCTGCTTGAGGTTCTCGACGATCTCGCCGTGCTTCTTCTCCGTCAGGCTGACCTTGAAGGCGAAGACCAGGAAGGCCAGGACAATGACGCCGAGGGGCGCGTAGAAGGCCGCGGTCTTGAAGGTCTCGATGTTCGCGGTGGTCAGCAGGTCGGGATCAACGTCGTTGGTCATGGCGGCCGCGATGGCGACAAAACCGACGATGGAGTTGGACAGGGCGCCGGCGATCTTGTCCAGCATGGGTCGGACAGACAGGGTCACGGCTTCGTTGCGCTTGCCGGTCTTGAGCTGGCCGTACTCGACAGAGTCCGTGATTGTCAGGATCGCGGTCATCTGGATGCAGGTGGCGGGCAGGTAGAAGAGAACCAGGGCGATGAAAACGATCGTGAGGTTCGTGGAGAAGAGGATGAACAAGATGTAGGCGATAGCCATGAGCACCATGCCGCCGAGGTAAAGGTAGCGGCGCGGCACGCGGCGGTTAATCGCCGGGTACAGGGGCGTGACAATCAGACCGACGACGAAGGCGATGATGCCGACGATCGAGTAGCTGTCGGGCAGGCGCAGCACGAACTTGAAGAGGTAGATCATGAAGCCTGTGGTCGCGACGTTCGCGATTGAGTACAGGACGTAGGACAGGGACACCCACAGCAGCTGGTCGTTGCGACCGATCGCCTGGAACGCCTGGAGGGGGCTGGACTTGTCTCCCGGATCGCGCAGGACGCTTTCCTCCTCGCGGGTACCGAATGCGACGGCGAGGCAGGTGATGATACCGAGGATTCCAACGACCGCGCCAAAACCGCTCCAGCCTGCCTGGCTCTCAGACCCAGCGCCGGCCACGCTGCCGAAGAATGCGACCACGGGGACCACAATGGCGGTGACACCGTTGTAGCCGATCGAGCCGGTGAAGGTACCCAGGGCGGTATAGACGCTTCGCTCCTGCGAGGAGGAAGACAGGGCGGGGATCATGCCCCAGTAGGAGATGTCGCGCAGCGAGTACAGGACGTCGAGCACCACGAAGACGATGATGAAGACGACGATGAAAACACCCTTGTTGACGTTGACCAGACCAAATAGTCCGGTGAAGATCGCGAAGAGCAGGATCGATGAGCCGACGCCGCCGATCACCTGCCAGGGCTTGAAGCGGCCCCAGCGCGTGGTCGTGTTGTCAACCAGGTTCCCCAGGAGCGGGTCGATGAAGATCTCGACGATACGAATAATGAAGACGAGTGCCGTGATGATGCCGATCATCGCCGTGGCTTCTTCGGCCTCGTAGTCGCGGAACAGGGTCTGCGCCGCGTAGTAGGTGACAAAGAAAGTCGACAGCGCGTTGTAGTACGCAGCCTGTCCCAAATTACCGATCGCGTAGCAGATGCGCGATACCCAGCTCTTGTGTGCACCCTGGTTGTGCGACATGGTCCCTCTCCTTCGAAGCAACTCTAAGTTGGACACCTTTAAGTTAACGCATTTACCCAAGTACCGCAACGGTGTTCTTGATTACAGACAGTTTATCGGTTACCTAGTTGCGTTCATTGAAACAACCGGTTACCCTGACTGCAGAGCAAGTTCGCTCCATACGCAACGTCGCACGTTCGGAGGTCACCATGTCCCGCACCGCTCTTATCCACACGCCCAACCCGGCCTGGCTCCACGATCCGCAGGCCTTCGCTGTCAATCGACTGAGCGCCCGCTCCTCGCACCGCTCCACAGCGCCCCGCCAGAGCCTCGACGGAATCTGGGAGGTGGCACTGACCTCGGGCAAGTGCGTGTCGCTGGAGAACCCCACCAGTGCGTTCACTCAGGGGCACGTGCATGCAGTGCCCGTCCCCTCCACGCTTGAAACCGAGGGACTGTGGCCCCCGGCTTACGTCAACATCCAGATGCCCTGGGATGGGCACGAGGACCCGCAGGCCCCCGCTGCTCCCGCGGACTGCCGCGTCGCTGTCTACCGTCGTTCCTTCACACTGGAAGAGGCCGTGGCGCAAACCCTGGATGCGCGCGGCAGCGTGCGAGTGCGCTTCGACGGCTTCGCGACGGCCCTCTACATCTGGGTGGACGGTACGTTCGTCGGCTACTGCGAGGACGGCTACACGGCCAGCGAGTTCGACATCACGGGTGCCCTGGCCGACGACCGGGAGCAGCACGACATCGTCGTCGTGTGCTACGAGCACTCCAGCGCCTCCTGGCTGGAGGGCCAGGACTCCTGGCGATTCCACGGCCTGTTCCGCTCGGTCTGCCTGGTAGCGCTGCCCGCGGCCCACGTGGAGAACCTCGAGGTGGGCGCCGACTACGACCACGCGAGCGGCTCGGGCGGCCTGAGCGTCGCGGCCACCATCGCGGGGGCCTGCGAGGGCCTGACCGTGGCCGCCGAGCTGATGGACCCGGACGGGACGATCGCATGGCGCACCGAGGGGCCCGCGAGCGCGGAGCGCGTGGAGCTGACTGCCGACCTGGCGGAGGTGTCCCCGTGGAGTGCGGAGTCGCCGGCTCTGTACACGCTGACCCTCGAGCTGCGCGGCCCCGACGGGGTGAGCGTGGAGCGCGTGGGCCAGCGCGTGGGATTCCGTCGCTTCGAGATTGTCGATGGCGTCTTCATACTCAACGGGCGCCGCCTGATCTTCCGCGGAGCCAACCGTCACGAGTTCGATCCGCGCACGGGCCGCACGGTGTCGCTGGAGACCATGATCACGGACGTTAAGCTGTGCAAGCAGCTCAACATCAACGCGATTCGTACAAGCCACTACCCCAACGACACGCGTTTCCTGGATCTGTGCGACGAGTTTGGGCTGTACGTCATCGACGAGGCGAACCTGGAGACCCACGGCTCGTGGTGCACGCCGGGCGACATTCCGACGCCCGAGACGACGATTCCGGGTTCGAAGATGGAGTGGGAGGGCGCGTGCGTGGATCGCGTGGAGTCGATGGTACGCCAGGATCGAAACCACGCGAGCGTGCTCATCTGGTCGCTGGGCAACGAATCGTATGGCGGTGAGGTGTTCCGCTCGATGTACCGCCGCTCGCGCGAGCTGGATCCGGCGCGCCCGGTCCACTACGAGGGCGTAACCTGGGATCGCGAGTTCGACGACGCCTCCGATATCGAGTCGCGCATGTACGCGCTGCCCGACGCGATTGAGGAGTACCTGCGCTCTGCTCCCAAGAAGCCCTACCTGTCGTGCGAGTACATGCACTCGATGGGTAATTCGGTGGGTGGTCTTCAGCTCTACACGGCGTTGGAGAGCTACCCCGAATATGGTGGCGGTTTCATTTGGGACCTCGTCGATCAGGCCCTGTACCACGAGGCCACGGCCGCGTCGGGTGGGGAGTTCCTGGCATACGGCGGCGACTTCGGCGACCGCCCGTGCGACTGGGAGTTCTCCTGCGACGGCATCCTGTTTGCGGATCGAACGCCTAAGCCCCAGGCGCAGGCCGTCAAGGCCCTCTACTCCCCCGTGACGCTCACCCCGAGCTCGGATGGGATCGCGGTGTCCGCGGTGGCACTGCCCGCCCCTGTCTCCGATCTGTGCATCCGCGCTCGCGTGCTCGCCGACGGCGAGGTTGCGTGGGAGGAGACGTATGAGGCCGTGGCTGTCCCTGGCGAGGAGAGCGCCGTGGCCGTGGGTTGGCCGAGCGACCTCCTGGCCGACACGCAGCGCGAGATCGTTTTGGAGGCCGCGCTCGTCCTGGCCTCCGATACGCCCTGGTGCGAGGCCGGACACGTCGTGTCCGTCGGGCAGACGATCCACTCGCGTCCCGAGGTGGCCGACACCGCGCCTGCGGGCGGGGCCTCCTTCACGGTGGGCCGCTGGAACATCGGCATGCGCGAGGGCGACAACGAGGCGCTGCTGTCTCGCACGGCGGGCGGCATCGTCCAGTGGAAGCGCGGCCAGACGGCCATGGTGTTGCGCCCGCCGCGCCTGACCACCTTCCGTCCGCTCACGGACAACGACCGTGGGTGCGGCCACGGATTCGATCGCGCGTGCTGGACGACGGCGGGTGCCTACGCGCGCTGCGTGGACACCAGCGTCGAGGAGGGACCCGGCGGCGTTGTCGTGACCTACGAGTACAAGCTCGCGGGCTTGGAGGACGTGATCGTTCCGGTCTGCTACGAGCTGCGCGCCGACGGCACGATCCGCTTGACCGCGACCTACCCGGGCGCACAGGGACTCCCGACGATGCCCTGCTTCGGCGTGGAGTGGGCACTGCCATCCTCGATTGACCACCTGCGCTTCTACGGCCTCGGCCCCGTTGAGGCATACGCGGATCGCCTGGACGGGGCGAACCTCGGCGTGTGGGAGGACACCGCGGTGCAGGGACTCGCGCCCTACGCGGTACCGCAGGAGTGCGGCTACCACCCAGGTACGCGCTGGTGCGAGGTGAGGGACGCCGAGGGCCACGGCCTGCGCATCGAGGCGCGCGGCGAGCTGGGTGTCTCGCTCCTGCCCTACTCCTCGGCCCAGATCGAGCAGGCCGGGCACTGGTGGGAGATGCCCGCACCTGAGCAGCGCGCGGCGACCTACCTGCGCCTCCTCACCGCTCAGATGGGGGTCGGCGGCGACGACTCGTGGGGCTCACCGGTCCACGATGAGTTCCACGTCGACGCGAGTGGCACGCAGGTCCTCGACGTGACGCTCTCGCTCATCTGAGATGAAACCGGTGGCGGCGCGGTGAGTGCCCACCGCGCCGCCACCGGCTGCCTATTGGCCCTCGACGCGAGTTCCGCCCGGCGCTCAGGACTCGGGTTCGGCCGTAGCGGGCACGAAACTCTGGCGCGCAACCAGCTGAGTCGACAGAAGCACGTGATGCTTGTGCGTGAAGCGCCCCACGATCGAGTCGGACAGCAGCATGAGGGCCGTCTCGGCCAGCTCGGAACGTTTTATCGCGTAGGAGCTCAGCGGCGGAGCCGTGTACTGGCATACCTCGAGGTTGTCGATGGAGACGACAGCGACCTGATCGGGCACGCGGATCGCTCGCGCAGATAGCGCCTGGAGGACGCCCACGGCGAGTGAGTCTGCGGCGACCAGGATCGCGTCGGGCAGGTCCTCACCCAGGGACTCAACCAGCTCGTCGACCTGGCGTCGGCCGTTGTCCACAGAGAAGGGACCAGAGGCACGGACAAGACCCTCGATAGGCATAGCCAGCAGGCGCGCCCACTCGTCAAAGGCGACGGTACGCGGGTCCTGGCCGAACACGTGGCTGCCCATCACGTGCCCGTCGCCACCGATGAACGCGATGCGCTCCCGGCCGCTCTCGCGCAGCGCGTAGATTGCGTCGATGACGGTCTGTTGCAGGTCGGGGCGCACGGAGTGGAAGAGCGTGGGAGCGGGATTGATGTCGATGAACACGCCGTGGGGCAGCGCCTCGTGCAACGCCTCCAGGTTGTCCCGCGTCAGGGGCGCGGGGCCAAGGGACACGAAGCCAGAGTAGTCTTGCCCGGCCTCGACCAGGGCACGCACGTCCGGGAAGAACGTCAGAGACATCATGTTCTCGGCTGCTCGTTCGCGCAGCGCCTCGCGCACGTCGGAAAAGTAGGAGTCTTGGGGCCCGTTGGACGGGTCGAAGTTTTCGAGCACGGCGATGGTCAGGGGGATGCTGGAGCGGGATGTGCGCAGTGCGTAGCCGAGCTCGTTGGCGACCTGAATCACTCGGTGTCGGGTGGATTCTTTCGCAGTGAAGCTGGGGTCACCAGATAAGACACGAGACACGGTCGCCTTCGAAAAGCCCGTCGCCTTCGCGATATCGCCAAGATTAACCATCGATCCTATCCCCAAACACCCTTGAACCAACTCGTGACAGTCTAACCGATGCGAGCCACGCGAACGCGAATGAGCGCTGCACCGACCGGGGCGTGTCGATGAACGAGGTCGGGGCGGGGTTTGCCCGCCCGCACTTAGAGGCGCGAACCCTCGTCGTACTCGGCCTTGATGTCCTCATGGTGGCGGATGACCTCACGGACCATGAAGCCCAGGAACTTCTCCGCGAAATCGGGGTCGAGGCCGGAGGAGGCGGCCAGCGTGCGCAGGCGCTCGACCTGGCGGGCCTCGCGGGCTGGGTCTGCGGGAGGCAGGTCCAGGCGCGCCTTGATGTGGCCGACGCGCTGCGTGCAACGGAAACGCTCGGCGAGAATGTGGACGAGGGCGGCGTCGATGTTGTCGATTGTTGCGCGTGCCTCCGCCAGCTCGGCGGGAATGCCACTGACTCCCCTGTCGGCCGAAGCTGCCAACACGGCCTCGTCACGATCCTGCATACAATCCTCCTACTGCGTATCGACTGCCCCCAGTCTATCGAGAGGACTCAGGCGCTGCGCTTGCCTTCCGAGGATCGTTCGGGGTACAACTCGGCCTCGCCCACGCCCTCCACCAGGTCGCGGGTGACGACCACGCGGGCAACGTCGTCGCGGCTGGGCAGGTCAAACATGAGGTCGGACAGAGTCTGCTCCATGATCGAGGACAGGCCACGCGCTCCGGTCTTGCGTTCGTTGGCACGCGCGGCGATGGCCAGGAGCGCCTCGTGGGTGAACTCCAGGTCCATGCCGTCCAGCTCGAAGAGGTGCTGGTACTGGCGCACCAGAGAGTTCGACGGCTCGGTGAGGACGCGCACCAGGTCCTCCTCCGTCAGCTCCTTCGTGGAGGTCAGGATGGGCAGGCGGCCAATAAACTCGGGAATCATGCCGAACTTGTGCAGGTCCTCGGCGGACACGGCCTCGTACAGGTCGCCCATCTCCGAGGTGCTCTTCAGCTCCGAACCGAAGCCCGTGGAGCGACGCCCCAGGCGCCCCTTGACAATATCCTCGATGCCCGCAAACGCGCCGGCCGCGATGAAGAGGATGCCGGAAGTGTCAATCTCCAGGAACTGCTGGTGGGGGTGTTTGCGCCCGCCCGTGGGGGGTACGGAGGCGACCGTACCCTCGATGATCTTCAGGAGCGCCTGCTGGACACCCTCGCCGGACACGTCGCGCGTGATCGAAGCGTTCTCAGCCTTTCGGCCGATCTTGTCGATCTCGTCGACGTAGATGATGCCCTTCTCGGCCTTCTTGATGTCGCCGTCGGCCTCCTGGATGAGGCGCAAGAGAATATTCTCCACGTCCTCGCCCACGTAGCCGGCCTCCGTCAGCGCGGTGGCGTCCACGATCGCGAAAGGCACATCGAGGAGGCGGGCCAGGCAACGCGCCAGGTGGGTCTTGCCCGTGCCCGTGGGACCCAGCAGCAAAATGTTGGACTTCGTGCCCAGCATGTCCTCGGCGTTGCCCGCCTCGCGCGAGCGCACGCGCTTGTAGTGGTTATACACGGCCACGGACAGGGCACGCTTGGCACGGTCCTGGCCGATCACCCACGTATTGAGGAATTCGTTGATTTCACGAGGCTTAGGCAGGGGCGTCGACGAGGTCGAGGCCTGCTGTGCGCCGAGCTCTTCCTCGATAATCTCGTTACACAGCTCGATGCACTCGTCGCAGATATATGCGCCGGAGCCACCGATGAGCTTACGCACCTGCTTCTGGCTCTTCCCGCAGAAGGAGCACTTGAGCAGTTCCGCGCCATCAGTCAGACGAGCCACGAGACCTCCACTTGATTGAGCGTTTTCCGTTCGGTCGGAGACGCTGTCGCACTTACTAGAAAATAACCTAATGCACAAGGGGATATTTTCCACGCAGGCGCGCTCATTGTTATGAAATGTTCACACATCACCACAAAAGGTACCGGTCCCCTGCCGTCACCCCGCGTGCATATATGACGAGGCCGCAGCGCCCCCGCACTCACCGGCACAGGGAATCCACGGCCTCGTCAACATCTCACAAGTCACAGAGCCTTGCGGGACTCCAGGACCTGGTCGATCAAGCCGTACTCGGCGGCCTGCGGGGCGGTGAGGATCTTGTCGCGCTCGATGTCGCGGCGCACCTGCTCCACCGGCTTGCCCGAGTGCTTCGAGAGGGTGTCCTCGAGCCATGCGCGCATGCGGTCGATCTCGTCTGCGACGATCTGGATGTCCGAGGCCTGCCCCTGCATGCCCTCCATCGCCGGCTGATGAATGAGGACGCGCGCGTTGGGCAGCGCCAGGCGCTTGCCGGGCGAGCCAGCAGCCAGCAGCACGGCCGCGGCCGAGGCGGCCTGACCCAGGCAGACCGTCTGAATCTGCGGCTTGATGTACTGCATCGTGTCGTAGATCGCGGTCAGCGCCGTGAAGGAGCCGCCGGGCGAGTTGATGTACATGGTGATCAGCGAATCGGGATCCTGGGACTCCAGGACCAGCAGCTGTGCCATGACGTCGTCGGCGCTGGCGTCATCCACCTGCACGCCCAGGAACACGATGCGGTCCTCGAACAGCTTCGTGTAGGGGTTCTGGCGACGGAAACCGTAGGCAGTGCGCTCCTCGAAATCGGGCAGCACGTAGCGGGCCTGGGGCATCTGGCGGGCGACCGCCTCAAAGTAGGACTGGGTGCTCATCAGTTCTCTCCTCGCGTTCCGATCTCCTGCGGGCTGTCGATCACGCGGTCAACGAAGCCGTACTCGAGGGCTTCCTGCGCCGTGAACCAGTGGTCGCGATCGCCGTCGGCCTCCACCTGCTCGACGGTCTTACCCGTGCGAGACGCGGTGATGGCAGCGAGTTCCTTCTTCATGCCCAGGATCAGGTCCGCGTTGATGCGGATCTCGGTCGCGGAGCCGCCGGCTCCGCCCAGGGGCTGGTGCAGCAGAACGCGAGTGTGGGGCGTGATGTAGCGCTTGCCGGGGGCACCCGCGGTGAGCAGGAACTGGCCCATCGACGCGGCCAGGCCCATACCGACCGTCACAACATCCGGCTTGATGTACTGCATCGTGTCGTAGATGGCCATGCCGGCCGTCACCGAGCCGCCAGGCGAGTTGATGTACAGGTAAATGTCGCGGTCCGGGTCCTCGGCCGCAAGCAGCAGCAGCTGCGCGCAGATCGCGTTCGCATTGTCATCGCGAACCTCGCCGCCCAGCCAAATGATGCGCTCCTTGAGCAGGCGCTGGTAGACCGAGTCGCCCAGTCCCAGCTGCGAGCCTTCGCCGGCAGCCCCGGTATTGTGCACG
>QWCZ01002637.1_pt1 | contig 10285 bp, 3 predicted proteins | sample 1972651 | NCBI WGS metagenome assembly QWCZ01 (sample SAMN09866695, study PRJNA288562) | Human oral metagenome isolate pre1_saliva, whole genome shotgun sequencing... | isolation source: mouth | host: Homo sapiens | place: USA: California
ACAGCAGCGTTTTTCATTTAGAAAATTATCAGTAGGACTTGTATCTGCAACGATTTCAAGTTTATTTTTTATGTCTGTATTAGGTAGTTCATCTGTAGAGGCTCAAGAGACTAAAGGTGTTCACTATAAATATGTGACAGAGTCAGAGCTATCATCAGATGAAAAGAAGCAGCTTGTCTATGATATTCCGACATACATGGAGAATGATAATGAGACTTATTATCTTGTTTATAAATTGAATTCCCAAAATCAACTGGGGGAATTGCCAAATACTGGAAGCAAGAATGAGATGCAAGCCCTAGTTGCTGGTGCTAGCTTAGCTGCCCTGGGGATTTTAATTTTTGCCGTTTCTAAGAAAAAGGTTAAGAATAAAACAGTATTACATTTAGTATTGGTTGCAGGAATCGGAAACGGTGTCTTAGTATCAGCTCATGCTTTAGAAAATCATCTTTTGCTAAATTACAATACTGACTATGAATTAATCTCAGGAGAAAAATTACCTCTTCCTAAATATATTTCAGGTTACACTTATATTGGATATATCAAAGAGGGAAAAATAACTTCTGAATCTAAAGTAAGCAATCAAGAGAAATCAGTAGCTACTCCCAAAAATCAACAAAAGGTAGATTATAATGTTACACCAAATTTTGTAGAGAATCCATCAAAAGTACAAGCTAATCAGGAAGAAAAACCTGTTTCTACTAAATTAACCAATCCAACAAAAGAAGAGAAACAATCTTCAAATTCTCAATCACAATTAGCAGAACATAAGGATGTACAAGCTGGAGCTTTGATAACAGACAAAGGCACCCCAGAAGTCCAACCTGAATTGCCAAAAGCAGTTGTAACAGATAAAGACAAACCAGCAGTCCAGCCTGCTTTACCAGAAGCTGTAGTAACCGACAAAGGTAAACCAACAATTCAACCAGAACTTTCTGAAGCGGTAGTAAGTGACAAAGGTAAGTCAGCAGTTCAACCTGCGTTACCTGAAGCAGTTATAACAGACAAAGGTGAACCTGCAATTCAACCAGAGCTCTCTGAAGCAGTAGTAAGTGACAAAGGTAAGTCAGCAGTTCAACCAGAGTTACCAGAAGCTGTAGTAACCAACAAAGGCACCCCAGAAGTTCAACCTGAATTGCCAAAAGCAGTTGTAACCGATGATAAAGACAGACCATCAGTCCAGTCTGCCTTACCAGAAGCAGTAGTAAGTGATAAAGGTGAACCAGAGCAAGTAGCTCCACTTCCAGAATACACAGGAGTACAGGCCGGAGCAATAGCAGAGCCTGAGAAAGTGGAAGCTCCGAGAGAATATACGGGTATACAAGCTGGAGCGTTAGTAGAACCAGAAAAAGTAACTCCACAACCAGAGTACAAGGGGACTCAGTCTAGTGCCATCGTCGAACCAGAGACCCATGCTTTCTTACCAGAATATACAGGTGAGCAATCGGGAGCTGTTGTAGCCCCTGAGACAGCTGAAAAACCAGAATATGCCGGCACCCAATCTGGAGCAATAGTAGAACCAGAGCAAGTAGCTCCACTTCCAGAATACACAGGAGTACAGGCCGGAGCTATAGTAGAGCCAGAACAAGTAGAAGCCCCAAGAGAATATACAGGAGTGCAAGCTGGAGCGTTAGTAGAACCAGAAAAAGTAACTCCACAACCAGAGTACAAGGGGACTCAGTCTAGTGCCATCGTCGAACCAGAGACCCATGCTTCCTTACCAGAATATACAGGTGAGCAATCGGGAGCTGTTGTAGCCCCTGAGACAGCTGAAAAACCAGAATATACCGGCTCCCAGTCTGGAGTAATAGTAGAACCAGAGCAAGTAGCTCCACTTCCAGAATACACAGGAGTGCAAGCTGGAGCGACAGTAGAACCAGAAAAAGCGGAAGCTCCGAGAGAATATACGGGTATACAAGCTGGAGCTTTAGTAGAACCAGAAAAAGTAGAATCGCCAAGAGAATATACAGGAGTGCAAGCTGGAGCGTTAGTAGATCCGGAGAAAGTCGAACCAACTAGAGAGTATTCTGGAAGTATTGAACAGCCAAGTACAGAAGAGACTAAACCAAATAATGAAAATACTAATACACAAGAAGAAATGAGTATTCAGAAAAAATCTAGTGCATTAATTAATATGACCTTTATTACAGATTCGTCAAGGGGAACTGGAGTGGGATCAGCCACTTTTATTGCACCAAATGTACTTTTAACAGTAGCTCATAATTTCATTAATAATTCTTCTGATAATACTACAGGTAAGTTCATAGGGGATGAAACCAAAAATACATATGAATGGGTGACTCCTGATGGACAAAAAGGAACATTTACTGCTAAGGATATTCATTTTTATAATCAAAAAGATTATCCAAAAGGATTTATCTATGATCTAGCAGTGATTAAATTACCACAATCTTTAGAAAGAAAACATGTAAATCTAGTAGAAAATTATTCGAAAGTAAATGTTCATGACAAACTAAATGTTCATGGATATCCAGGTGGGAAATATACGCACTTAAAAGATGCTAGGGTAGAAATGGAACAAGAATATGCGAATAACACCTACGGTGTTCAATATCAAGGTGGAAATCCTGGTATGAGTGGTGGAGGAATATTTAATGCTAATGGTGAAGTCATTGGTGTCCACCAAAATGGAGCACAAAATCGCTCAGGCGGATTGATTTTATCTCCTACACAATTAGCGTGGATTAAGAGTATTATAGCAGGTAATGAAATTCCACCAGTATACGATAAACTTTATCGTCATAAAGATGAGAAAAAAGACGATATTAAAGAAGAAGTTATTAAGAAATTGGAACTTAGAAATATAACTTCTGTTGAACTATATTCTAAAGAAGGTGATAAGTATCGTCATGTTACTTCATTAGATTCTGTGCCAAATGCTCCACAAAATTACTTCATGAAAGTTAAATCAGAGAATTTTAAAGATGTGATGCTACCAGTTACAAGCATTACTAATACTAATAAAGATAATAGAGATGTTTATAAAATAGTAGCAAGTGTAAATAATCTGATACAACATGAAAATAATAATGTACTAGAAAATTATACATACTATTTACCAAAAACTCAGCAAAGTGAAACTGGTGTCTATACATCATTTAAAAATTTAGTAGATGCAATGAATAACACTCCTAATGGCACATTCCGTTTAGGTGCAACTATGGATGCTCGTGAACTTGAACTTCCAGATGGTCAAGAAAGTTATGTGAAAAATGAATTTCATGGAACATTAATAGGGCAAAATAATAATAAGTATTACGCTATATATAACCTGAAAAAACCACTGTTTAATGTGCTAAATAGCGCTACAGTAAAAGATATTTCAATAAAAGATGCCAATATTTCATCAAAAGAAGATGCTGCAACATTAGCGAAAGAAGCGAGAAATAGAACTGTAATTAGTAATGTTCATGCTGATGGAGCGATAGCTGGTGAACATGGAATAGGAGGATTAGTATCACAAGTTAATAATTCTACTATTTCTAACAGTAGCTATACAGGCAGAATAACTAATACATATAAAACAGTTGCTAGTTATCAAATCGGAGGTTTAGTAGGTAAACTTTCTGGTTCGGGAGCATTAATAGACAAGTCGATTGCATCTATCGATATGGCGACGAATGCAACGCAAGGTGATCAGTCTATTGGTGGAATAGTTGGTGCAGTAGAGGATAGGGCGCTAATTAGTAATAGCTACGCTGAAGGAAATCTTAATAATGTTCAACGTTTTGCAAACGTTGGTGGAGTAGTTGGTAATCTTTGGGATCCAGCTGGAGGATTAGAAAAATCTGGTCGACTTTCTAATGTACTAAGCGACGTTAATGTTACAAACGGTAATGCTATAACTGGAAAAGATTTCACTAACATGCAAGCAAATCATGTATATAGCAACAAAAATAATAAGGTTGTGAACGTAGTAGCAGAAGATGATGAAATCTTAACTAAGGATTCTGATGTTCAAAGAGGAGAAGTATTAGAAGACACACAGATTAGAGAGAAAAAAGCTTCTTTTGTATCTAAAAATACTATTAAAACAGAAGATTTTAATTTCTCTTCTAGATATGTAACTGACTATAAAATTCTTGAGAATGCCGTTTCATCTAAAGAAAAAGTATATAAAAATATAGAAAAACTATTACCGTTCTATAATAGAGAAACAATAGTTAAGTACGGAAATTTAGTAGAGTCAAGTAGTAATCTTTATAATAAAGAATTATTATCAGTTGTTCCAATGAAAGATAATGAAGTAATTAGTGATATTAACAAATACAAATCAAGTATAAATAAATTATTACTATATTACGCAGACAATACATCAGAGAAACTTAATGTAAATTATCAAAGTGATTTTTCAAATGTAGCTGAGTATAGAATAGGCGATACAAAATTAATTTACACACCAAATACATTACTTCGCAATTATAATAATATTTTAGATGAAGTATTACCAGCATTAAATAGTGTAGAATATAAATCAGACGCAACTAGAAAAGTATTAGATGTTTCTAAGAATGTTAGTTTAACGGAGTTATATTTAGAAGAACAATTCAATACCACAAAAACTAATTTGAAAGATAGTTTGACAAAACTTCTTACTGCAGATGCTGCAATAGCTGAAAATAACAATAAGATAATAGATAATTATGTAATCGAAAAAATTAAAAACAATAAGGAAGCTTTACTTCTAGGATTAACATATTTAGAACGTTGGTACAATTTCAAATATGGTGATACAAAAGCGAAAGATTTAGTTATGTACCACTTGGATTTCTTCGGTAAATCAAATAGTTCAGCGTTAGATAATGTTATCGAACTAGGTAAATCTGGATATAATAATTTACTAGCGAAAAATAATGTTATAACTTATAACGTTTTATTAGCGAAAAATTATAAAACTAATAATTTATTTGATGCATTAGAAAAATATAGAAAAGCTTTTGTACCGGATAAAACAAATAATGAGTGGTTTAAAGAACAAACTAAAGCTTATATAGTAGAAGAAAAATCTACAATTAAAGAGGTAAGTGATAAGCAATCAATAGCTGGTAGTCCATATTCAATTGGAGTATATGATAGATTAACTAGCCCATCTTGGAAATACCCAAGTATGGTCTTGCCGCTATTAACATTACCTGAAAAATCGGTGTTTATGATTGCGAACATTTCGACAATAGGTTTCGGTGCTTATGATAGATATAGAAGTAAAGAACATCCAGCAGGAACAAATTTAAATAACTATGTTGAGGCAAAAGCTAGAGAAGCGGCTGCTAGATTCAGAGATCACTATGATTACTGGTATAAAATACTAGATGATAAAAATAAAGAAAAATTATATAGAAGTGTTCTAGTCTATGATGCATTTAGATTTGGTACAGATGAAAAAGAAGATAAAGATACATACCAAGCAACTTTTGAAACTGATCATCCAGCAATAAAACACTTCTTCGGTCCAGCAGGAAATAATGTTGTTCATAATTCTAATGGAGCCTACGCTACAGGGGATGCATTCTATTATATGGCATATCGTATGCTTGATAAAGACGGTGCGGTAACTTATACACATGAAATGACACATAACTCAGATAGAGAAATTTATCTTGGAGGCTATGGAAGACGAAATGGACTTGGACCAGAGTTTTATGCTAAAGGATTGTTACAAGCTCCTGATCATCCAAATGATCCTACTATTACGATTAACTCTATATTGAAGTATGAAGAATCAGAAGATCCAACTAGACTTCAGGTAAAAGATCCTACAAAACGATTTAATAATGCAGAAGACTTGCAAAAATATATGCATAATATGTTTGATGTAATTTATATGCTAGAATATCTAGAAGGTAATGCAGTTGTTAACTTAGATATTTCTAAGAAAAATGACTTGTTGAGAAAAATAGAAAATAAATTTGAACTGGATCCAGACGGAAGTAAAGTATATGCAACTAATGTTATTCGTTACTTAAATGATAGTGAACTTAGCAAATTAACGACATTTAATAGTCTAATTGAAAATGATGTTATTACAAGAAGAGGATATGAAAATGACAATGATAATACCTTTAAACGAAATGGCTATTATACAATTAAACTATTTTCACCAATATATTCTGCTCTAAGTAATGATAAAGGAACTCCGGGTGATTTAATGGGACGTCGTATGGCGTTCGAGTTGTTAGCTGCAAAAGGTTTTAAAGATGGAATGGTACCATATATTTCTAATCAATACGCAGAAGAAGCAAAAGCAAATGGTGACGTTATTACATCATATGGTAAAAAAATCGGTAATGTAACTGATGATTTAGTACTTAAGAAAGTGTTTAATAATGAATATAAATCATGGATTGATTTCAAAAAAGCAATGTATAATGAGCGAATAGCTAAATTTAATAAATTAATGAGCATTAGCTTCATTAACCCAAATGGAGATTGGTTCAGAAAAGATAGAGTGACAATAACAAATATAAATGCGCTTCAAAGAATGATGACTACTGCTGTCAATGAAGATGCTGAGGATTATCTTGTGAATATATATCCAGAAAGAAGTAGAGTTCATAAACTTAAACAGGCAATATATAAAGCTTATCTCGATCAAACGAATGATTTTAGAAGTTCAATTTTTGAGAATAAAAAATAGTGTTTGCTATTAGGAAATTAAAAGTAAAGGTAGAGGATTACAATTGTCATTATTAAAAAAAGATAAATTTTCCATTAGGAAAATAAAAGGTATTGTTGGCTCAGTATTCTTGGGAAGTCTTTTATTCGCTCCGTCAATTGTTGGTGCATCGACTTATCACTACTTGGATTATAGTAATTTGACACAAACTGAACGTGATCAGCTCAAACAAGGTAGACCTGACGAATCAAAAGAATCATATGCTTTGGTTTATGAGAAAGACGCACTACCAAATACTGGTCAATCACAATCTATTATGACTGTATTTGGTTTATTGACCATCGGTAGTCTTGTTGTAGTTATTACAAAAGATAAGAGAAACAAAAAAATAGCTACATTTTTGATTGTAGGGGCGACAGGTTTAGTTACACTATCAACTACTTCAGCACTTAATTTGAATGCTAACATCCATGAGTCTGGACGTGATGGTGTGTTGCAAATTTCTGGTTATAGATATGTTGGTTACTTGGAACTTGATGAGAGAACTGTTTCGTCGGTTTCTCCAGCATCAACTGTTTCGCCAGTTGAGCAACCCAAAATTGTAGCAGAGAAAGGCGAACCTGAGATTCAGCCAGAATTACCAGAAGCGGTCGTAACCGACAAAGGCGAACCCGAAGTTCAAGCAGAATTACCAGCAGCTGTTGTAACTGAAAAAGGAGAACCTGAGGTTCAACCAGAATTGCCAGCATATGTAGTCACTGAAAAGGGCAAACCTGAGGTTCAACCAGCTTTATCAGAAGCTGTAGTCACTGAAAAACTGAAAAGGGGGAACCTGCAGTTCAACCAGCTTTACCAGAAGCTGTTGTAACTGAAAAAGGAGAACCCGAAGTTCAAACAGTCTTACCAGAAGCTGTTGTAACTGAAAAGGGGGAACCTGAGGTTCAACCAGAATTGCCAGCAGCAGTAGTCTCAGAAAAGTTAGAACCTGCTGTTCAACAAGAATTACCAGAAGCTGTTGTAACTGAAAAAGGGGAACCTGCAGTTCAACCAGCTTTACCAGAAGCAGTCGTGACCGACAAAGGCGAACCTGAGGTTCAACAAGATTTACCTGAAGCAGTCGTGACCGACAAAGGCGAACCTGAGGTTCAACAAGATTTACCTGAAGCTGTTGTAACTGAAAAGGGGGAACCTGCAGTTCAACCAGCCTTACCTGAAGCCGTAGTCACTGAAAAAGGGGAATCTGAGGTTCAAGCAGAATTACCAGCAGCTGTTGTAACTGAAAAGGGAGAACCTGAGGTTCAACAAGATTTACCTGAAGCAATAGTCACTGAAAAAGGCGAACCTGAGGTTCAACCAGTGTTACCTGAAGCTGTAGTCACTGAAAAGGGAGAACCTGAGGTTCAACCAGTGTTACCTGAATATACTACAAAAGTTGCACCAACTTTGACTTTGGATAAGGTAGCAGAAGATGCGATGGCTCGTTCAGCTAAATTGGATTACACTCTTGAAAATACAGGTAATGCTGAAATCAAGAGTATTATAACTGAAATTAAAGATGGGGACACTGTTGTTAAGCGAGTTGATTTATCTAAAGAAAAATTGACAGATGCTATTCAAGGTTTGGATTTATTTAAAGATTATAAAATTGAAGGTGATGAAACATCTAAACTGGATGAAAAACCTTTGCGTTTGGAGTTGAAAAAGGTCGAAATTAAAAATATTTCATCTACTAATTTAGTGAAGGTGAATGATGATGGTACTGAAACACCAAGTGATTTCATGAGCGAAAAACCTTCTGATGAAGATGTGAAGAAAATGTACTTAAAAATCACTAGTCGTGATAATAAAGTAACACGTTTAGCAGTTGATAAAATTGAAGAAGTGACTGAAGAAGGTTGTTGACGGTAAACAATATACAATTCATAATATTGCCCGTCCCTTATTTGACCGTGTTGAAAATGGTTCAGTGAAGAATATTAATTTAGGTAATGTGGATATCAATATGCCTTGGGCTGACGGAATAGCACCTGTTGCCAATATGGTGAAAAATGCAACTGTTGAAGATGTTAAGGTAACTGGTAATGTAGTTGCTAATAACAATATTGCAGGTATCGTCAATAAAATCGATAGCGGTGGTCAGTTGACAAATGTAGCCTTCATCGGTAAACTCACGGGTGTTGGTGATAAAGGTCAATATATGGCTGGCATTGCCGGTGAGATTTGGAGAGGTAATGTTGCAAAAGCATATGTCGAGGCTGATATTGTTGCTAACAGAGCCCGTATAGGTGGTTTAGTTGCTAAAACAGATAATGGTAACGACTCTATGGGAATTGGTAAATACGGTTCAATTCGTAAGTCGGTCACCAAAGGAACCATTAAGACTAAAGTTTTGTTTGAAACAGGTGGATTTATCAATAGCAATCTTCCTTTTGGTAAACTGGAAGATAATATTTCAATGATGAGAGTTGAAAATGGTGAAGAGTTCTTTGGTTCTTCGGATTTGGACTACGATGGTGGTTATTTCACAAATGGATGGTTAGAGCGTAATTTTGTTGTCAAAGGTGTCAGTTCAGGTAAGCATTCATACAAATATTCTCGTGACAAAATTAAAGAAATTAGTCAAGATGAAGCTAACAAGAGAATTGCAGCCTTTAATATTACTGCTGACAAATACGAAATCAACGAACCTGTGGTCAATCGCTTAAATCGTTTAACCAGAAGAGAAGATGAGTACAAGACAACTCAAGACTACAAAGCCGAACGTGATTTAGCATATCGTAACATTGAAAAACTTCAACCGTTCTACAACAAAGAGTGGATTGTCAACCAAGGTAACAAACTTGCAGAAGATTCAAACTTAGCTAAGAAAGAAGTCCTTTCTGTTACGGGAATGAAGGATGGTCAATTCGTGACCGATTTATCGGATATCGATAAAATAATGATTCACTATGCAGATGGTACAAAAGAAGAAATGGGGGTCACACTCAAGGATTCTAAAGTCCAACAAGTGCGTGAATATAGCGTATCTGGTCTTGGTGATGTGTTGACTTAATTTCATCTGAAGTACGCGCGCTAATGGATAATCGTCAGAAAGCTGAAGAAAATACCAACACACGTAAAGATGGATATATTCGCAATCTATACTTAGAAGAAAGCTTTGCCGAAGTGAAGCAAAATCTAGATAAGTTAGTCAAAGCCTTGGTCGAAAATGAAGACCATCAATTGAATAGTGATGAAGCTGCGATAAACGCACTTCTCAAGAAAGTAGAAACCAATAAAGCTAAAATCATGATGGCTCTGACTTATCTCAATCGTTACTATGATATCAAATACGGTGACATGAGTATAAAAAACATCATGATGTTCAAACCTGATTTTTATGGTAAGACACCAAGTGTTATTGACAGACTCATCAACATCGGTTCAAGTGAAAAGAACTTGAAAGGGGATCGGACTCAGGATGCTTACCGTGAAATCATCGCAGGTAATACTGGTAAAGGTAATTTGCGTAACTTCTTAGAATACAACATGCGTTTGTTTACAGAGGATAAAGACATTAATGATTGGTTTATCCACTCAGCTAAGAATGTTTATCTTTCAGAACCTAAAACTACAAATCCTGACTTTATTAATAAACGTCATAGAGTCTTT
>QWCZ01003501.1_pt1 | contig 10275 bp, 10 predicted proteins | sample 1972651 | NCBI WGS metagenome assembly QWCZ01 (sample SAMN09866695, study PRJNA288562) | Human oral metagenome isolate pre1_saliva, whole genome shotgun sequencing... | isolation source: mouth | host: Homo sapiens | place: USA: California
CTGTATTATGACAAGAAGGAATTTGACAAGGCAAAAAAATATTTCAAGATGGGAGCGGATGCCGGGGATGAATATGCTATACAAAATTACAGGAAAATGATGGAACAGGAATTGAAGCATCAGGATTAAAGAAAATAAAAAACAAACAAAAAGAAAGGAATGATTGATATGAAAAAATTATTTATTATTATCGCTTTATTGGCGGGCCTTCAATCTTGTATGGAAGTACAAAGATTAGATGGGTGGAAAACTGAAGGTGAATTGCATGATGAATGGATGGAAAAAGGGTACCCTGATTGGCCTGTTACTTGTGTAACAACTACGCATGGTGACAGATGGTGCAGATGGGGTACTAATTAAAGAGCATTTTGCTCTCAATTCAAAGGGGGGAAATTTTGATAAGGATTGTTATAAAAATTTTAAAAAAGCTGTATCATAAAGTTAATTTATGAATCGGCTTTTTTATTTTGTCAAACTTTAAAATTATAAATTCTTAGTAGAAATAAATTGCTAATTTTTTTACATTGTCTTTACCCTCTAAATGCTTTGCTCCATCAAAAAAAATAATTATAGTTGTAAAAATCAAAAAAAAATGCTAAAATACGGAAAATGCAATGATTAAAAGTCAAAATATATAAAAATGGAGGAGTATAATGACAGAATTAGAAAAATCAAAGGCAATTATTCAATATATTGCTGATGCAAGGAAAAGATGGATTAAAAGTAGTTTTTGGAGATTGGGAAGAAATTGATAAGATTATTAAAGAAAACAATCTTACTAATTATTATCTAAAAAATGACAGAAGAAATTCTGGTGTGCCTATGCTTGACATTAAAAATATTAATGCAAGAATTGAGCCTGGAGTATTTATCCGTGATAAAGTAAGCATCGGAGACAGAGCCGTTATTATGATGGGTGCTGTTATAAATATCGGTGCTGAAATTGGTGAAGGAACAATGATTGATATGAATGTTGTTCTTGGTGGACGTGCAAAAGTCGGAAAAAATTGTCATATCGGTGCGGGTGCAGTGCTTGCGGGAGTTATTGAGCCGCCTTCAGCTGATCCGGTAGTTATTGAGGATGATGTAGTTGTAGGAGCAAATGCAGTTGTGCTGGAAGGTGTAAGAGTCGGAAAGGGATCTGTCGTTGCGGCAGGAGCAATTGTAACCGAAAATGTGCCTGAAGGCGTAGTTGTAGCCGGAACGCCTGCCAGAATTATAAAAGGTGTAGATGCAAAAACTGCTTCAAAAACAGAATTAGTTGATGCCTTAAGAAATATTTAATACGAACAGAAAATAATCATAAAAATGCTTTTTGTAGAGTTTATTAAATTTTTTTATATTTTTTTATAAGCAAAATCAAATAAGCAAATGATATAATAAATGAAGAAATTACAAAAATTTTAAACATTTATAAAAAACTAATTATAATATTTTTTAATTTTTGTAAATTGTCAAATTAATTAGGAGGAAAAATGAAAAAACTATTACTAATAGGAGCCATTTTGGTCACAGGAGCCATCTCATTTGCTGATGGAAAAACAGATTATGAAAAAGCAGTGAAATTAGCTGGAGAAAATAAAATAACAGATGCTGTAAAAGTGCTAGAAGGTGTTGCAAAAGGAACAGATGCTTCTTATGCACAAAAAGCAAACCTTGAATTGGGAGCATATTACTTAAAAGATAATAAAGTAGCTCAAGCAAAACCTTATTTACAAGCAGCTTGGGGAAATGGATCATCTACAACTCCAGAAGCTGTTGAAGCCGCAAGATTACTTTACCTTGTAGGAATCCAACAAAAAAACAAGGCTGATGCTGAAAAATATATTATCTGGACAGATGAAAAATCTGGTGGAAACAATGCTGATGTAGTATCAAGCTTAATTATTTTCTACTTTGATAATAACGAACAATCAAAAGGAACTGCAAGATATAACAAAGCTGTACAATCTGCAAATAAAGATTTCGTAGCTGAAGTTAATTACAACATTGGGCAATATTACTTAACAAAAAATAATACTGCACAAGCTAAATCTTACTTGCAAAAAGCATATACAGGAGCTTCAGACCGTGTAAACGGAGCAGGAATTTTACTAGCTGAACTTGCAATGAATGAAAAAAATCCAGCACAAGCTGAAAAATATTTATTAGAAATGAATACAGCCGCAAAAGGTAAAAACGGTCAAATCCTTGAAATATTAGGAACTTATTATTTACAACAAAATAACCCAGCAAAAGCTGAAGAATTTTTAACAAAAACAATAGCTGTAGAACCTAAAAATCCAACTGCAAAAATATTGCTTTTAGGAATTTACGAAGTACAAAACAATACAGCAAAAATAAATTCAATTTATAGCCAATTAAAATCAGCTTCACCAAAAGTAACAAATAGACAAATTGGAACTTACTTTGGAAGCGTTGGTGCAGGATCATTAGCTGAAAAATATTTGCAAAAGGCAATAAACGAAGACAAAGATAATAATGCAAAAGTTGTTTTAGGTCAAGTTTATGCTGGATTAGGTAAAAAAGCCGAAGCAATCAAAATTTTACAAGAAGCTGTAAATAACAAAGTAAATGGAGCAGCAGAAGTTTTAAAACAAGTTCAAGCAATGAAATAATAAACAATTGAAATAATGAATTGTAAAGGCAATGTATCTCTAACTTTTACCAGTTAAGATAAATTGCCTGTTTTTTTAAATAATCTAAGAAATTAAAATTTAAAGGATGTGAGAACAATTAAAACAAATAAATTATTATTAATAGCAGTATTCGCCATAGCCAGCCTTACATTAAATGCCGCTGCATACAAATCATCAAAATCTTCAGAAATAAGCACAAGAATAAGAAATTCCGCAAGTTACCAAAACAGCAAAAATACCACAGAAAATGAAATTATTATTCCAGAAGGCCTAAAACCTGGCGACACAATCGGTTTAATCGCACCTGCAAACTACACTAACGAAAACAGCAATGCAGAAGTGGAATATTTAAAAAGCAGAGGATTTAATGTTGTCTATGGTCAATCATTTTATTCAAAATGGTATGGATTTGGAGGAACTGACAATGTGAGGGCAAAGGATATAAACGATATGTTTGCTAACCCTAATATCAAGGCTATTTTCGCTGTACGTGGAGGATATGGCGGAATCAGAATCGTAGATAAATTAAATTACGATACGATTAAAAAAAATCCTAAAATCATCTCAGGATTTAGCGATAACACAACATTACTTTTGGCAATTAATGAAAAAACAGGACTTGTAACATTTCAAGGACCTATGGCTGATAACTTAAAAAACATTCCTCCTGTTACAGAAAATGCTTTTAACAAAGCGTTTATGAGCAATGAATCATACAACTTGCTAGATTTTGATGATACATATTCAATCATGAAAAATGGACGTGGAAGCGGAAAAATTACTGGCGGAAATTTATCCTTAGTAGTTGCAACACTTGGAACGGATCATGAAATTAATACAGATGGAAAAATACTTTTTCTGGAAGAAACAAATGAAGCAAGCTATCGTATAGATAGAATGTTACAGCAGCTTAGACTTGCTGGAAAATTTGATAAATTACAAGGAATCATACTTGGCGACTTTAAAAACCCAAAACAGGCTGATCCTACAGACATGACAATTGATGAAGTATTCTATGACAATTTTGGAAAATTAAATATCCCAATCATAAAAAACTTCAAGTCTGGACACGTAAGACCTTTTATAGCCATCCCAATAGGAGCAAAAGCTAAAATGGATACTTATAATCGACAAATTATTATAGAAAAAGCTACAAAATAAAATACAATCTTTAAGGTTAAGTATAAATTTATACAGTTCCCAATCAAGCATATAAAAAAGAGGCTATTCAAAATGATTAAAATTTTGTGTTCAGCTTCTTTTTTCTATCCAGAAAATTTAGGATTTAGTATTAATATTTAAATTATATGATATACAATATAGAAAAAATAACCGCTGTCTTTTATAACAACGATCATTTTAAAGTTTTAATTTATTTTAAAGGAACTAAAATATCTTCAGAAGTTTCATTATCTTCGTTTGTTGAAGATTTTTTTAATTCTTTTAATGCTTATGAACCAATTATATTAGATTGACTACAATCTAATTTTAAAAAGATTGATTTTATAAATTTTCAATAAGATAATCATATATCTCATGTGATTCTTCTTGTAATTCTTGTTCATAATACGCATAGTAATGTTCTGAAATTTTTTTCATTCTATAAGTGTATTTTCCGTCAATTATAAATGTAAAAACTCCTTTATAGGTATTTAAAAATTTATATTCATAAGTATTTAGAAGTTTATAATTTTCTTGTTTTTTTGCACTATTGTACAATTCTTCAAACGCTATTCTTTCATCTTTTGAATCAGTTATTGAAAAAAAACCTATATTTTTTTCTTTATCATATAAATAATAACCATCACTTATTTTCTTCAATATAAAATTTTTAGGTAAAGTAACAGTAAAAACTTCATTATTACCTTTGACTTTAATTTTTATTAATTCTCTTTTCTTTATGGATTCAAAATAATTTTTAACTTTTAAAGGGTTATTTTTTGTAAAAATATTTAATCCATCTACATCTTTTTCTGTTCTATCACGAGTACAACCATATTCAGCACAATAATAAGTCCCCATTGTCCCCAATAAATATGTTCCTGCCGCTGCTGTTGTTAATAAACAGGAATTTAAACAAAAAATGCTTATCAATATTAATAATATAAACTTTAACTTTTTCATATTAATTACCCACTCTTTCTCTCAACTTTTGAATAGCATCATTTATATTTCTATTTGTTGGGAATATATCGTTTTTTATTTCAAGATTTTGAATTTCTGTTTCATTTGTTTTCAATGAAGAATTTCAAAGCCATATTTTCCACCTGTTCTAATTCATCTAACTTATTTTTATATTCAAAATCTCCATCAAAATATATTCTATGCCTACTAAATTCTTTATTCAATATTCTTCATATTTGAAATTTTGACTCCTGTTAATATTAATTTATTCCCAACATCCTTTCTTATATTGTTTTTCTAAATTAATAAAGTCTGTTTTTGCTCAGTTCTTTTCTATTCAAGCTCTGAATATCAATAATTTATTCGATTCATTAACTGAAAAAGATTCGCAAAAAATAAGATACAAAAAATTATTATATGTTTATATGTCAAAATTCTTTTTTTAATTAGAAATTAATTAATAATACCACAAATCAATTAAAAAGTCAAGTTTATATACAAAAATATAAAAAAATACACCATCGTAATTAAAATAAATTATTTTTAGTGTATTTTTATATATATTTTCTATGTAAATTATCGCAAAAGACCAATCAAGTCTGTAAGCAAGAATGGAATATAAACTTCTCCATCAGCAAAGTTAGAAGCTTCTCCTTTATTGAAAATCAAGACAAGAGCATCGTTTTCCAAATAAAAACTTTGTTGTCTGTCAATATCATCAAGTTTATCAATTTGTGGAAGTCCAAACTGTTTAAATCTTGAATTTACAACATCTGTCAGTTCACTATTAAATCCATCTACAAATAAATCTTTAAGTTGTAATTGTTTACCACTTTTTAAGTTATAAGATATTGCATTATGAAGAACTGTCTTTTGTCCTGTATCGTTATCTGTTAAGTTAATTGTAAACAAAACGCTTAAAAATAAACTATTTTCCGCTGTAACTTCATAAGAAGTACTATATGATACATGCTTTGTGGATTTATATCTTGAAATAAAGTTTTCCATAATTGCATTCATATTCTTAACAATATCAGAATTTTTTGCGCCACCTATAAACGATGGATAAGAAATTTTTGAGTTCTTCGTAATTTTTGTTCTAGGACTGACCCTTATACTGCTGCTTGATGTTGGAGAATACCCTTGAAATGTAAAAGTCGTATCAATCTTTTCCTTTTCCTTTGCAAATGACACATTAAATACAAGCAATGCCATAAAAAATAATGTTAATTTTTTCATTTTTATAATCACCTCAAAATTTTTTTCTAATTATTAAAACCTGTCTTATTATATCACAAGCAAGAAAATATTTCAAATTTTTTAATTTTTCTGCCACTATTTTTTTCAACATAACTGCTAAAAAATTTATGTTTCTTCAAATTCTTTCTGAGTAAATAAAATAAAAGAATAAATTGACAAATATAACAAAAAAATGGTAATATAAGTTCAGGTTTTGGAGTTAATCGCTTGAGAATTTTTAAAACAAAAATTTTTAAGAGGAAAGTCTGGACTTTGCAGGGCAAGAGAGGCAGCTAACGGCTGCTGGGAGAAATCCTAAGGAAAGTGCCACAGAAAAGAAACCGCCTGATTTTTTTCAGGTAAGGGTGAAAAGGCAGTGTAAGAGACTACCAGTGATTTAAGAGATTAAATTAGCTAGGTAAACCCCTCTCAAAGCAAGGGCAAGCAGAAAGCTGTTAAGAGACGGCCCGTCTTGGCTTGATTGGTAGCTCGCTAAAATTCATAAGCAATTATTGATTTAGATAAATGATTAACTAATACAGAATCCGGCTTATACCAAAGCCTATAAGACTCAGAAATTTTTCTGGGTTTTTTTATTTTTTTTTGATATTTTAAAAAAAAAATTTTTTGTAAAGATACCTATTAAGTCATATTTTAAGCCTTTTGTCTACATTTACGTAAATGTCTTGACAAATTAAAAAAATAGTTATATAATAGGATTAACATAGTAAAACAACTTTAAAATTGGATACAAAAATTATGAATGGATACTCAAACTATAGGTTCATTAATTTTAGTTTTCCAATTTTGAAGCAGTTTAAATGATATAAAAAAATATTATAAAATAAAATTTAAAAGGAGACAATTTAAGACAGTGAGTTATAAATTTACAGATTTTTTAAATAAAAAAAATGAAAAGCAATTAAGCGAAATGACAAATTTGAATATATTAAAGAAAGAGCAGATGAAAAAACTAAAAATGAATCTAAAAAGAAAATATACTATATTTCTGCAGAATTTCTAATTGGAAAATTATTATCAAACAACTTGATTAACTTGGGAATTTATAAAGAAGTTAGAGATGAATTGAAGGCTGCAGGAAAAAATTTAAGCCACGTGGAAGAAGTTGAAACAGAACCTTCATTGGGAAATGGTGGACTTGGAAGACTTGCTTCTTGTTTCGTTGATTCAATGTCAACTTTGGGAATTAATGGAGAAGGAGTTGGACTTAACTATCATTGCGGATTATTCAAGCAAGTTTTTAGAAATAATGAGCAAAAGGCTGAAGCAAACTACTGGATTGAAGATGAAAGCTGGTTAAGAGATACAAATATTGGATATGATGTTAAATTCAAAAATTTCACTTTACATTCAAAATTAAAAAGAATTGATATTTTAGGATATGAAAGAGATACAAAAAATTACTTAAATTTATTTGACATTGAAAGTATTGACTATAATTTAATAAAAGATGGTATTTCATTCGATGAAGAAAATATTGAAAAAAATCTAACATTATTCCTATACCCTGATGACAGTACAAAAAAAGGGGAATTGCTACGTATCTATCAACAATATTTCATGGTATCAAATGCTGCAAGATTAATTATTGCTGAAGCAACTGAAAAAGGAAGCAACATTCATGATTTAGCAGATTATGCTTTTGTTCAAATTAATGATACACATCCAAGTATGGTAATTCCTGAATTAATTCGTATCATGACTGAAGAACATAATATTTCTTTTGATGAAGCAGTGGAAATTGTAACAAAAATGACTGGATACACAAATCATACAATTTTGGCAGAAGCATTGGAAAAATGGCCTTTAGATTATTTAGAAGAAGTTGTGCCAAATATTGTTGAAATTATAAAAAAACTGGATAAAATTATAAAAGCTAAATATTCAAATAAAAAGGTACAAATTATAGATGATCAAAATAGAGTTCACATGGCAAATATGGATATTCACTTTTCTTCAAGTGTAAATGGAGTTGCTTATTTGCATACTGAAATATTGAAAAATAGTGAACTTAAGGATTTCTATGAAATTTATCCTGAAAAATTCAATAATAAAACAAATGGAATTACATTTAGAAGATGGCTTGAAAGCTGTAATGAAGACTTGGCTGATTACTTCAAAGAATTAATTGGTACAGATTATTTAAAAGATGCTGAACAATTAAAGGAACTTTTGAAATTTGTAGATGACAAAAATGTATATGAAAAATTAGCGCAAATTAAACACGAAAATAAAATTAAATTGAAAAAATACTTAAAACATACACAAGGAATCATTATAGATGAAAATAGTATCATTGATACTCAAATTAAAAGATTCCACGAATATAAACGTCAACAAATGAACGCTTTATATGTAATTAAAAAATATTTAGATATTAAAAATGGAAAATTGCCTGAAACAAAAATAACAGTATTATTTGGTGGAAAAGCTGCACCAGCCTACGTCATTGCCCAAGACATAATCCACTTGATACTTTGTCTATCAGAAATTATAAACAACGATCCAGAAGTAAACAAATACTTAAATGTTTACCTAGTTGAAAACTATAATGTAGGATTAGCTGAAAAAATCATTCCAGCAACTGATATTTCAGAACAAATCTCTCTTGCTTCAAAAGAAGCCAGCGGAACTGGAAATATGAAATTCATGCTAAATGGAGCATTGACACTTGGAACAATGGATGGAGCAAATGTGGAAATTCATGACCTTGTAGGCGATGAAAATATTTATATTTTTGGAAAACAAAGTGATGAAATAATAAAATTATATGAAACTTCAGGTTATGTTTCAAAAGATTACTATGAACAAGAAGGAATTAAAGAAGTAGTTGATTTCATAACTTCAGATGAATTAATTAAAGTTGGAAACAAAGAAAGACTGGAAAGACTTCAAAATGAATTAATAAATAAAGACTGGTTTATGACTTTAATTGACTTTGCAGATTACTGCAATACAAAGGAAAGAATGTTTAAAGATTATGAGAACAAAGACTTGTGGTACAAAAAAGTAATAAACAATATGGCAAAAGCAGGGTTCTTCTCATCAGACAGAACAATTGCACAATATGAAGATGAAATTTGGAAAACTAAATAATTAATTTAAGTAGAGAGGCTATCTTTAAATGGTAACTTTATTAAAGGTTAGCCTCTTCTTTTTTATCTTTAGTTTTTCTAAAATAATAATTAATGAAATCTAAATTTTTTTAAATATTTGACAAAAGTAAAATTATATTTTATAATAACTTATAATTTAAAATATAAAAAGGGAGAAATTTTATGAAAAAAATTTTATTTATGCTAGTTGTATTAATTTTTGGTTCTGGAATTATTGTTGCTGGCGAAGTTCCAGAAAATATTGTATTTGTAGGAGATTCAATAATGGATAGCAGTAAGCAGTATATTGCTCCTAATTTCAAAAATCCATATTTTGACACAAAAATTTCACGTCAATTTTCAACACTTCCAGGAATTGTTACAAAATTAGTTGAAAATGGAAAGTTAAAAACTACGTTAGTTGTTCACCTTGGAACAAATGGAAAATTTACAGATAAAGATTTTGACTATGTTATGAAAATGGCAAATGGGAAAGATGTATTCTTTATGAATACTGCACATAAAGATCCATGGGAACAGGAAGTAAACAAAAAACTTAAGGAAAAAGTTGCTCAATATCCAAATGCCTATCTTATAGACTGGTATTCTTACGCAAAAGGTAAAAATCAATATTTTTACAAGGACAGAACTCATCCAAATGATAAAGGACAAAGATATTATGCAGACTTTTTAACAAATGAAATTAAAAAACATTATCTTGAAGAAAATAAAGAAGAAGAAAATAAGGATACAAAAAATAATGATTCTTTGAAAAATAATCCTTCAAATCCACAAAACAATGATGGAAATAGTGAAAAAATAATAGACTTGAGAAATTTAAAAAAAGATACAATAAAAAACTATTAATTTCATAATTCCAAAATATTCATAATTTAATTACAAAATTTCAAAAACTACTTTAATTTTAAACTTAAATAGTTGAGCTATCATAAAAATAGATTTAACAATTTTTAATGTTTGTTTTAAGGTAGTTTTTTTCAATATTAATTTTTTTTAGTAGTAAAAATTTTAACGTTATATAAATTATATTAAAAGATAAAAAAGAAAGGAATTTTTTTATTTATGAAAAAACAAAGAATACAAAGTCTTGACATATTAAGGGCAGTTGCACTTGTTCTTATTTGTGTCTATCACTG
>QWCZ01003610.1_pt1 | contig 10274 bp, 9 predicted proteins | sample 1972651 | NCBI WGS metagenome assembly QWCZ01 (sample SAMN09866695, study PRJNA288562) | Human oral metagenome isolate pre1_saliva, whole genome shotgun sequencing... | isolation source: mouth | host: Homo sapiens | place: USA: California
CCGGAGTATCTATACCCTCCCCTAGAGGAAGAGGACACAGAGGAGCAGCGCTCCAAAGGTCGATATCTCCCCTCTTGGCTTAGATCTCTATGTCGTAAAATATCAACGCTATTTCGGGTCGAAGAGTAAGAGTCTTAATGGTCGGTCCTCATTATCCCCAAAACGGCAGAGTGGGCTTCTTTGAATATAGGTATAACAGTACCACAGGATAGGAATCGAGAACTTGGAATAATTGGCTAGCTTGTATTCCATAACTGATGGATCCTAACGCAAAGAATATGCAGTCTGTTTCGCTGTTGACTCTTACCTTGTCTGTTAGCAAACTCTAAGTGTTTTTGTTTTATGAATAATATCAAACGTTTGTTTTGTATGTTTCGGCGATTACTCTTATCTGCCACAATACTATTACTCCTTAGCTCTTGTCTCAAGGAGACGGCTATCCCTATTGCCTCTTCCTTTGAGGTTACGATTGCAGAGGATAAGACCTCTCCGGTGACGGTCAAGCTACAGAACAATAGCTATGGAGCCGACGAGTATGAGTGGACGTTCGAGGGCGGTGTACCTGCCAGCTCAAGGGATCGAGCTCCCGAGTCTGTAACCTTCACAGAAGCGGGTGAGCATAAGATTCGCTTACGCGTATGGAATGCTGTTGATGAGCGCATCAGCGAGCAAGTTATCCGTGTGGACTCTGCGATGAGTATTGACTTTGACTATGCTATTGCTATCAATGATATTGCTCCAGGGGTAGTATCTATCAGCAATAAGAGCCGAGGGGGTAGTCGCTATGAGTGGACTTTTGAGGGAGGTAGCCCCAGCTCATCTACAGAGCAATATCCCTCGGCTGTTACTTTTGCAGATGGAGGCACGCATCGCATTCATCTCAAGGTCTTCAATGGTAGTCGTTATGAGGAGCTAAGCAAAAGCTTTACGCTACAGCCCGCTATGCAGGCAGACTTCGACTATGAGCCCATTGCCGTAGACCAAGACTGGGAGGCCCCTTTAACGCTACAGACTCGGAACCTAACCAGTGGAGGGCTAAGCTATCGTTGGTCTTGCGAGGGAGCTACGATAGATAACGCTACTGCTGAGCACCCTTCGGTGCGTTTTGAGCGGGCTGGTATTTATCGCCTTAGACTGATTGCCAGCAACGGTAAGGAGGACAAGGTTGTTGAGAAGACATTAACGATAAAGCCCAATAGTGGTCTGGTCTTCCAGCAAGACCTTAAGTTTGGCATTAACGAAGCTAAGAATAGTATCGGTTGCTTCTATTCCTCTCGCTTAGGTGGCGTGTTAACCTCTCAGCGTATCGCACAAGAGAATGTAGGGGCAAGTATTGACTTCGGGTTCTTTGCGTTGAACTCTTCATTCAATTATTGCTATTTCTTCTCTCCACTTGAGGCACGAGCTAACGCTTTCCCAGCGATCCCCAATGCTATAGCCTCTACCTTCATTAATAGTCCATCAGCTATGGGTATCCTGGTGAGTAATGATAGCTTTGATGCTCTTAATAATGCACAAGCTCTTTCTCGATTTACTCAGTGGGCGGAGCCTAGTAGAAGGCACTTCACCAAAGCGCAGAACCCACACTTCGTTCTGTTTAGAACCTCTGATGGGCGTAGGGGGATTATTAGAGTTAAAGGCTTTGTGGAGGCTGGAGCTCAATCATACATTCTTGCAGATGTCAAGATAGAAAAACGACTAGGAGAATAAGATTATGTTTATGCTACGTACGTCAAGGGTATATTTCACCATAGCCTTTTCTTTACTCTTAGCCATAGCTATGCTGGCGATCTCGCCAAGCTTGAAGGCCCAGAATGTGGACATAGAGGAGGTCATGAGCTTCCGGAAGAAGAAGCCGATCAAGATTAGTGGTAGTATTTCGACCAGTGCCTCCTACTTTTCTGCTAAGCCACAGCAAGCACGGCAAAGCTTTACTTATCAAGTGACGGGGGCAGTTAATATCTCCGTTTATGAGCTCTTCAATATCCCCTTGTCTTTTAATCTCAACAACTACGGCTCTAACTTCAGCTATCCATCTCTTCCTAATCGTCTCAGCCTGCACCCATCATATAAGTGGATCAAGGCACATATTGGCGATGTGTCGATGACCTTTAGCCCTTATACGATGAGTGGGCATCAGTTTACGGGGGTGGGGCTAGAGCTCACACCTGGGAAGTGGCAAATCTCCGCGATGGGTGGTCGATTATTACGTCGGGTTGACTTCAATCCTGAGCTACCGAGTATTAGACCAACCTACGAGCGCTGGGGCTACGGGCTCAAGAGTCGCTATGATGGAGATAAGTTCTTCATTGGAGGTACAGTGTTTACGGCTAAAGATAAAGCTGGTGTTATCTCTTTTGATGCCGATGCTCTTGGCCTTAGTCCCAAAGCCAACCTTGCATTGGGTATCGAGGGCGGTCTTAGTCTCATCAAGGATCTGCAGTGGTCTTTTGAGTATGGCCTTAGTCTGATGCAGCAAGACCTCCGTACTAATGCTCGCCAAACTTATCATGCTTTTAAGACTGAGCTTAGCTATGAACTAGTGGGTAATCATATCGGTCTTGCTTATGAGCGTATTAGTCCAGACTACGAGACTCTAGGTGCTTACTACTTTAATAATGACTACGAGAATTTAACAGTCAATTATAGCCGAAACTTCTTCTCAGATAAACTAAGCCTAGCACTGAGTGGTGGGGTACAGCGAGATGACCTCTCCGGCGACAAGAAAGAAAAGAACAAGCGTTTTGTAGGCTCAGCCAATATCGGCTTTACGCCCAGTGAACGTTTCTCGCTATCGCTGTCGGCATCAAGCTTTCAGGGGCATCGTAATATCAAATCTAGTTTTGACTATATCAATCAGCAGATGCCTTATGAGAATCTTGATACGCTGAACTTTGTACAGCTCAACAACAGTCTTGACCTCAACATGAACTGGCAGGTCAAGCAGAGTGAAGCACAAAACCATAGCCTCTCGGCAAGCTTAGGCTATCAAGAAGGCGCAGATAAACAGGGAAGATATATTATGCCAGGTAAGCTCACTCGCTTTCTTAACCTATCCAGCAACTATAGCATTGATTTTTCAGCACTCAAGCTTGCTATAAACTTTGGAGTTAATGGGAGTAACAACTATGCTCTTCGAAAGAATATGTTCACTTGTGGCCCCATGCTTAATCTTAACAAGCGCCTTTTGAAAGATGCGATGAGTATGGGGCTAACATTATCTTATAATCAAACGCGCGATGAAGGGGTGCTACAGGCAAGCATATTCAACCTCCGCTATCAAGCGAGTTATCGGTTCCTCAAGCGACATAGCCTAAATGGTAGTTTGTCTTATCAGAGTCGTTCTTTCCATAACCTACAGACTCCGAGTAGCTCCTCTATTACGAGTCAAATTGCCTATAGTTTCTCATTCTAGAATATCATTCACCTATGCACATAAGTACATTCTTTAAAAACTCTTGTCTAGTCATCTTTTGTAGCCTTTTGTGGGCTTGTGAGAAAGAACAACTCCCAGGAGAGATACATCCTCAGACACAAAATGCCTATCAGAATATAGAGGAGGCTCAGGCTGCTGTCGAAGCTTTGTATCATCTTGGATATCCTTCTATCGCCCTAGAGGCAGATGCTAACAAAGGTCTCCCCTTAGCTTGGTCTGTTTATCTCTCAAGACTCATTGAGAGTGAAGCCAGTGAGGGCTATTATCCCGATCTACACCAAGGGAAGGTGAGTAGCCCTAAAGTCCAAGAGCTTAGCAAGAAGTTATACACGAGTTATTTCGATGCTATTGAGCAAGCCGACACCATTATAGCGCGCATAAATGACAGCCCATCTGTAAATGTCCAAGAGCGGGAGAGACTACAAGGGGAGGCTAAGTTTTTCCGAGCCCTTAATCGCTTTTCTCTACTTAGAACTTTTGGAGCTCACCCCACAACTCGTACCAGCTCAACATCTGGGACAGAGGCAGCTCTTTATTCTTTAGTCATTAAAGATCTTCAAGATGCTATTGCTCGCTTACCCCATAAGACATTTATAGAGAATAAATCTCGAGTTAGTGCTTTCATAGCTCGAGCTCTTTTGGCGGAAGTTTATATCCAGATGAGTGGCTTGCCACTGCGAGAAAACAAGTGGGCAGAAGCTACCGCTATCTTGAGGCCTATCTTAGCGTCAGGAAAGTATCAACTTATAGGACATGGTCCCAGTGAAGATTTATCTGCCTACAATAAGTTGCGTCAAAACCCTATGGCTCAAGAGTACCTGCATACTTGGCAGGCAAAAGATGGTAGTTCGAGGTCTATTTTCTCTTTTCCTAGCAAGGCGAAGGGCTGGAGTAATGTGAAGACTACTGTTGCCTTTAATGCTTACGAGCCAAGCAAGCTCCTACAATCATTGTATGCAGAGGAGGATATAAGAGCTAAAGATAGACAGTTTTTTCACTCCTTTTTTAAAGTGCAGGAAGGTAATAAGACCATCTTTGAAGTCTTTAATCCTGCTCCCTACTTTTGGCTCGCTGGAGAGGGAAATAGCCTTTCTGCTCCAAGGGTAAATCAGCTTGGAGTCTATCGCTATGCCGAGATACTTCTTATGTTTGCCGAGGCTCTTTGCCAGTCTGAGGCTACTGTGCGGGAGGAGGCCGTTGATGCCCTCCTAGATGTAAAGTTGAGAGCTATGCCACATTTAAACAGAGAAGAGGAAAAGGCTGAATTGATGGCTCTGGGCATAGATGCCTTCTTGCAAAAAGTCTGGCTTGAACGCTTCAGGGAGCTAGTCCTAGAGATGAAAATGGGATATGATATCGCTCGTACAGGCTTTTATCCAAGCAAAGTGCAAGGTGACACTGAGATAATTTTTGTCCCCCTCACTGAGGCACATAGTCCAAGTGGTGGAGCACTACCTAGGAATCTGAGGCTTCCCCTTCCGTTAAGCCCTACTCCTTGATCAGATGTTTGAGATTAGCATCATTCTTAATTCGCTCGATCTCGCTTTCGACAAGGCTTAGGATCTCCTGCTTTACACTTTTGTAGTTGGCTTCGATGGTCTCGCTGAGACTATCGGAGCCATCTTCGTTAAGGAACTCTGCGATGATGGGGATGGGCTGGTAAGCCTTGGCTTCGGCTGTAACCTTAGCGACATCGACGACAATCTCAGCGTGGAAGATCTTCTGCTCGATGCGCTCATCGAAGTTGTCAGATACGGCCCCGACGAACATCCCTTGTGTAAGGTTACTAATCTTGCTGGCTGGTATCAGGCTATCGAGCTGTGTGGAGATGGAGGTCGACTTGTCGTTTCGGTTGATGGTCATAGACTGCCGTTGCTGTAGGACCTTTCCGAAGCGTTCGGAGAGGGTCTTGGCGGTTTCGCCTACGACCTGTCCACTGAAGACATTCCCCACGGTGTTTTGAATCACTTTGCTCTCCTTATCGCCATAGTCACGGGTGAGCTGTGAGAAGTCCTGAAATCCTAAACATACAGCTACCTTGTTGGAGCGAGCTGTTGCGATGAGGTTGTCGAGTCCGCGGAAGTAGATGGTTGGTAGCTCGTCGATGATGACGGAGGACTTGAGCTGCTTCTTCTTGTTAATGAGCTTGACGATGCGCGAATTATACAAGCCAAGAGCCGCAGAGTAGATGTTCTGTCGATCGGGGTTGTTGCCCACTACCAAGACTTTTGGCTCACGCGGGTTATTGATGTCGAGTGAGAAGTCATCCCCGGTCATTACCCAGTAGAGTGCAGGGGAGATCATACGAGAGAGAGGGATCTTTGCCGAGGCGATCTGTCCTTGGAGCTGGTCTTGTGCTCCACCCTCCCAGGCGTCCATAAAGGGGGATAGATAGTTAGCGAGCTCATCGTAGGCGGTGAGGATGGGGAAGATTTGGGCGTAGGGGCGGTTGAGGAACTCGATGGCGTGGGGGAAGGTGCAGTACTTACCTCCCTGGTAGATCTTGAGGAACCAGATGATGGCCGCCAGCAAGATGATGGGTGACTCTACGAAGAAGTCTCCCTGCTTCTGTATCCATGTACGGTTTAGGTTGAGCATGATGGTGTAGGCGGACTCGTAGGCATCGGAGATGTCCGTCATGAAGGCGGGGTTGATGGGATTACAGCGATGCGACTTGCGCGGGTCGTCGAAGTTGATGATGAAGAACTGGGGCTTTACGCCATAGGCGTCGAGGTGCGTCAAGAGATGGTTGTAGGCGATCTCCGAGAGGTCAGGGAACTTGTAATCGTAGATGTACATGGCGAATCCCTTCTCGATCTGCTGTTTGATGTAGTTATTGACGATGGCGAAGTAGTTATTGACGATGGCGAAGGATTTCCCTGAGCCAGGGGTTCCGAGTACCATGGATGCGCGGAAGGGATTGACAATGTTGATCCATCCCTTGTGCCATCGTTTCTTGTAGTAGAATCGGGTGGGTAGGTTCACGGAGTATTCGTTCTCCAAGAGGCGTGTCTCCTGCATGAAGCTCTCATTCTCGAGGTTGAAGACGTCATCCATCAGGTTGTTCTTGAGCAGGCGACTCATCCACACACCTGCCATGAGGAGACAGATATATCCCACCGAAAGCGTGAAGATGTAGAGCGAGGCACCCCCCACCTTGCTGATGGGCAAAGCTAATAGCCACCAGTTCAGAAAGAAGAGAACAAAGCCCACAGTAAGCACTACCCAAATCTTTGGCCAAGTGATGCTCTCCTCTTTGACACCCTTGGTTCCGAGACAGGATAGCGCGAGGAAGACGAGGCAGAAGAGTTTCGTCCAAAGGATGGATGAGAAGAGGCTGGTTGTTCGCTGGAAGTTCATGAGGATCTTGTCCACGATACCGAGTGTGAAGCCCCAGGTGAGTAAGGCTTCATAGCAGAACCAATACGCATTGATAAGGAGGAATATCACGGAGAGCGCTCTCATGAAGTCCATGATCTTCCCGAGGGCTCTGAGGTCGTCTTCTTGTGCCATAGCTATAATCTTGTTTAGGTTGGAGTGGGGAGGTTGGTTTGCTTAGCCTTTTCTTCTCTTGAGCCTAAGCTGATGTCGCCTACGGAGCTTGCGCTGCCAGCTTGCTTCCTTCCAATCGTCGTTACCCGTTGTTAGGGGAGTGTCTCCGATAAGTTCGTCTAATACCGCCTCCATGGGGTTGTCACCTTCTTCCGCAAGGAGGGGAATGCTTTGGGGGAGGTCCTTCGGTGCCTCCCAGGGAGATGATAAGTGGCCATAGAGCTTTTCGTCTAAGAAGCGATTAGACTCAGGAGCTGAGAAGTAGGCTTCAAACTGGTTGGCGGCATAGCCCTTTCCTAGGCGTGAGCCATTGAGTGCTATACCAAGGTTGTCATCGATGAAGGTGATGCCATAGATACGTTCGCCCTCACTTTTACGAATGAGGCAGCGTAGCCCGCTCTTCTCTAAGCTAGCTGAGAGTTCTTCCTCCGTCTGGGGAGAGGAGCGCATCACGGTCAGCACACGCTGGCGTATCTCGGGGAGGAAGGGCTTGATCCTTTGCTTGGACTGTCTCATTTTGTGCTGGAGAGCAGTGTATCCTACACCTCGCCCAATCTTAGAGGCGTGCAGGGGCGGGCAGAGCTTATTCCCCGCCTCGTCAGTAGGGGTGTAGACGAGGCCATTGTATTCTCTACCTCGGTAGGTGTTCTTGACCTCTTCGGCAGTCAGCTGGTAGGCTTCCAGAATGGCCTTGAATTCTCCTAAGGAGCAGAAGTGGTAGTGCGTTAAGATCTCACGCAGAGTTTGGGCGATCTCACTTCGGATGTTATCCGAGGTTAAGTTCTCTTGGGAGGCGGGGGAGTTTGTCCTCTGCTCCTTGCTGGGTGTACTGGGAATGAGTCCATACTTACGCTCCAAGTGATCGGTGATTCGTTTGCTCCGTCTGTTCTCAAACTTGTCGTTAATCTTCTCTCCAGCGCTATTGACACGGAGTGATACGATGTGGATGTGCTCTCGCTCGATGTCGTGATGCTTAAAGACGATGTAGGGTTGGGAGCCGTAGCCGAGCGCCTGCATGTACTCCTGAGCTATTTGGATGAGGTTCTCATCGGTGAGCTTCTCTTTGGGATGGGGATTGAGTGAGCAGTGAAAGACGAGGTTCTTCGTGCGACATTTTGAGGGGATGAGCGCCTGCATGTCAGATAAGACTTCAAGCAGGGTATAGGCAGCGCCAGGGGGCTCATACAAGCCTTCAGCAAGGAGAACGCTCGCTCCTCCGGCATCGACCTTTTTGAAATTATACCCGAGGGCTCCAGCTAGATTTGCTGAGCTTGAGATCTTAGCAATCATCGCTTTCGGTAGTCTAGGGTTAGGCTGATAGCTTGCTGCTCGAGGGTGATTATTTGCTGGGAGTACTGCTCTAATCGTTGAATGGTTATAGAGGATGCCTATCTTGTGTATTTGAGCCGTCAGCTGGGAGAGTTTCCGGTAGTATTCGATGGCGGATTTATCTACGGTGATGACCTTAAAGCTCTCGTCTAAGAGGCGAGCACGTACGAAGTCTGATTTCGTTTTGGCCCCCGAGCGCTCAAAGAGATCAATGACTTTCTGCTGATCTTTAGGACAAGGAAGCCTTATATGCCAGTTGTCCCAACGCGGTTTATCGGGAGATAAACTCTCTGAGGAGGGTTTGCTTTGCTTTTCCATATGATTTCTTCTTTACTGACGACTTTGGAGGTCAGTGTTTCCTCGTACCGAGGCAAGGGTCTTTGTGTTACAAACTGCGGTTTGTGTTACAAAGACACACCTTGCCAGTAGAAAGAGTTGATTGAGATGAAGTATCCAGCCCTTTGAGGGGCTGTCTCCTTCGGTCGTGTTAGACGATGTTTCTATTCCACTGCAAAGTTACGTCCTCGTTGTAAGTGGCTTACTATGAGTGTGGTGCCCAGTTTGTCCTTGTTTTTCCCGCCTCTTCCTTGACTCCCGTAAGGGGGTAAATTAAGCTCTTACTTTGCAGTCAGAGCGAGCGATAGAGCGCTCGAGATATCGATTAATTAATATCTCGAGACCTCGAGATCTCGACATCTCGAGATGCAGTCCTCGCGATAGCTTAAGTGATCTCCCGCTTATTGTCTCGCTCGTCATGGTAATTAGTTCAGTCCTTAATCGCTTGATATGCAAAGTTCTCGACCTCGACCTTTATATCTCGGTTTCTCCTCACAGAAGGGTGGTGTGGGTAAGAGTACCCTAGCCGAGATCCTCAGTAGTATGCTCTACTATGAGGAGGGTATCTCGCTCTTTGTCGTGGACTGTGATCTGACTCAGGACTTCTTGAGCTCTCGCTGGAGATGGATTATATCCTCTCGCCCTTGGAGCCTGATATCCAGTCGATGGTTGCCTGTCTGAGCTATGCCAAGAGCATCCAGGACTTGGGTGTCTCGATGCAGACGGCTCGGATTAAGGATATCTGGCTTCTGTGGAATAAGGTGGATCGCCGGGTGCGCAATACGCTTGTCACGCATTACACGCAGCATATCCAGGAGGAGGGGCTTACGCTTGTCCCCTTCCCGATTTATATGGCACATCGCTTCTCGCATGAGCTGTCGATGTACGGGGCGCGTGGGGTCTTCCGCTCGACTTACCTCCCGCCTAATAAAGCCCTTCGATCGGGGACGAACATCGATGAACTAGCAGGGTGGCTTCTCAGTGCCCTCCAGCTCCCCACACCGACGACCGATGGCTACGATTGAAGAGAAGCGCCGGCGCTTGGATGCTAAGCTCCAAGAGATGGCAGAGGATGGAGTGCTCCAAGGTCCTTCGTCAGCTACGGCGAACTTTGATCCCATAGATGAGGAGCGGAGGGTGCCAGAGAAGACGGTGCTATCGGCGCCCCCGGAGCAAGTAGCGGCTTTAAGACCTTTAGAGGAGGTCTCCACGATCGAGGAATACCGTGCGAGCTACTTTGTCCCCTTGCGTATCCGCGAGAAGACCTCCTTTACGATGAATGCCGAGACGCTGGAGATCCTCCGCAGTGTCTTGCAAGACCTCCATGAGCGTGTGTCTATGGTGAGCTATATCGACAACATCATCCGTGAGCACCTCAGAGCCCACCGCGAGCTCCTCCTTTTCCCGTGTCTTCTGAGGCCGAAGAATCGAATATGAATGCGCCTACTTTTGCGGAGCAAAGCGCTGAGGAGGAAGGCGAAGAACCGGTCACGATGTCGAACGTCGAAGCTGAGCGCCTAGAAGATGAAGAGCTGGATGTGGACTACACAATGGAGGTGATCGATGAGGAGGAAGTCCTTCGAGAGGAGCTGGAGTGGGAAGCTGATAGCAGCGCTGAGCT
>QWCZ01001502.1_pt1 | contig 10256 bp, 12 predicted proteins | sample 1972651 | NCBI WGS metagenome assembly QWCZ01 (sample SAMN09866695, study PRJNA288562) | Human oral metagenome isolate pre1_saliva, whole genome shotgun sequencing... | isolation source: mouth | host: Homo sapiens | place: USA: California
TGATGCTTAAATCTGATGGAACTAAATTTGGTAAATCTACTGGTGGAGCAGTATGGTTAGATCCAGAACAAACAACACCATATGAATTCTACCAATTCTGGTTCAATACTGCGGATACAGAAGTAGTGCCTGCTCTTAAAAAATTCACATTCTTAGAAAAAGACCAAATTGAAGAATTAAGAGAAAGTTCAGAAAAAGAACCACACCTACGTCTTGCTCAAAAAGCATTAGCTGAAGAAATGGTGAAAATTGTTCATGGGGAAAAAGCATTAGAAAGTGCATTAAATATTACAAAAGCATTATTTTCAGGAAACATTAAAGAACTAACTCACGACGAATTAAAAGCAGCTGTTAAAGGAATGCCAAAATCTGAATTAGATAAAAAAGAATACACTATCGTAGATTTCCTAGTTGAAAGCAATCTAGTTCAATCAAAACGTCAAGCTCGTGAAGATGTAAACAATGGGGCTATTTATGTTAATGGAGACAGAATTACAGACTTAGAATATGTTGTAGAAGCTAAAGATAGACTTGAAGATAACTTCACTGTACTTAGACGTGGTAAGAAGAAATATCTATTAGTAGAATATAAATAATTTAAAAGTAACATATACATAAAGAGGGGAACCGAAATGAATCTAAAAGAAGTTGTTGGTAAAAAAGCTGTAGAATATGTAAAAGATGGTATGATCGTTGGTTTAGGGACAGGTTCAACTGTATTCTATTTTGTTCATGCACTAGCTGACAGAGTAAAAGTAGGATTGAATGTTGAAATGGTATCAACATCGATACAAACGGTTGAACTAGCTAAAAGCCTTGGTCTGTCAATCAAAGAGCTAGAAGAGATTAATCATATTGATCTTGCTGTTGATGGAGTAGATGAAATCGATAAGGATTTTAATGCAATAAAAGGAGGAGGAGCAGCATTATTTAGAGAAAAAATAGTTGCTGATATTGCTCGTGAAGTAATCTGGATCTATGATGAAAGTAAAGATGTAGAAAAACTTGGGAACTTCAATCTACCTGTAGAAATACTGCCATTTGGTTATAGTCATACTATAAGAAAAATGGAAGAAGAGGGCTTAAATCCGGTATTAAGATTAAAAGATGGAGCTACTCTTATAACTGATAACAACAATTTTATAGTAGATTTACACTTGGGGTATGGATTTGATATAAAATTTGTAAAAGAAAAACTTGAAAGTATAGTTGGAGTAGTAGAACATGGACTATTTTTAAATATGTGCAAACTATGCATAAAAGGAACAGAAAATGGAGCTGTAATTATAGAAAATCCAAATAAGTAAGGGAGTGAAGAAGAGTTATTTATTGAATATCCAGAGACAAAGTATGATATAGATATTTTATTGAGGAAAGTAAAATATATAAATAAAAATTTAAAAGTTTTGATATATAAAGATGCATTAATATTCTATGATGGGGTCTTTAATTTTGAATTATTATCAAAATTTTTGAAGATTACTTTTAACGTGGTAAGAGATTCAAAAAATAGAGTTGTTGACTATACGGTGGAGATTCATAAAGACTTTGAATCAAATGAAGTAATAAAAATTTGTTCATATTATAATGATGCAAAAGCAGATATTACTGAATTAGGAAAAATATTAAAAGAGGAATACGGAAAAGAAGTAGACTATGATTTTTAAGAATAAGGAAGAGGTGTAAGAAATGGAAACATTAAAAGATAGAGTAATAGAAGCATTAGAAAATGTAATAGACCCAGAGCTTGGTATCGATATAATGAACCTAGGGCTAGTATACGATGTTAAGATGAGCGATGATAATAAACATGCAATCGTTGATATGACTTTAACATCAATGGGGTGTCCTTTAGCTCCTATCATCATCGAGCAAGTTGAAACAGCAATGCTAGGTGTTGATGAGATTGAAAAAGTAGATGTAAATCTAGTTTGGGAACCAGCATGGACAAAAGACAAGATGTCACGTTATGCTAAGATTGCTCTAGGGGTAATAGATTACGAATAAAATAAAAATACAAAAAGCAATTTCAAAATTGATTTTTTAAAAAATTTTGAAGTTGCTTTTTTGTTATTAAAAAAATAGAGATTTATTAGTTTTAGAAATTTATAAAAAAATAGTTATTACAGTAGAATGAAATATATTAAATATGTTATAATTAAAAAGACATTAAAAATGAGTATGAAAGGAGGAACTATGTACAGAGGAGAAAAGCCTAAAAAAGGTGATGTAGTAAAAATTATAGCGTATAAACATGATGGATCTATTCATAGAATTTGGCACAAAAATGTTGTACTAGAAGCGGATGAACAAGTTCTGATTTTAGCAAACAACAGAACTCTTGTTACAGAAAGTGATGGAAGAACATGGGTTACAAAAGAGATAGCACTAGTTTATTTCCATAATGAATGTTGGTTTAATATAATTTGTATGTTTAGGGAAGATGGAGTTCATTATTATTCAAACTTAAGCAGCCCGTTTGCATATGATGTAGATGGAGTGAAATACATTGATTATGATCTTGATATAAAGAAATATCCAGATGGTAAATACTTCTTATTAGATGAAGATGAATATAATCAGAATAAAGCTCGTTACAAATATGGTGAAAAAATTGATAAGATTTTGAAGTATAATGTAAATAAACTTCAAGAATGGATTGATAATAATCATGGAGCACTTGCACCAGATTTTGCGGATGTTTGGTTAGAAAATTATGAAAAAATAATGGGTGAAGATCAAAATGTTAGAAGGTAAATTTAGTATTGAAGTCAGAAATGATGAAATTTCAGAAAAAATAGGATCGAAGTTAAAGGAATTTTTACTATCTAGTGATATGAAAGAAGATAAGGAAAATCCTGATTATGTTTTTGCAATCGGAGGAGATGGTACCGTACTGCGTACATTTAATAAATATATGGATAATTTAGACGCTATAAAGTTCCTATCTATCCATACAGGTCATTTGGGCTTCTATACTGATTATTCTGCTCAAAATTATGAGAAGATATTTTTTGACATGTTAGCTCTAAAACCTAAGATAGAACAATATCCATTATTAAGTGTAAAAGCGTATTGTGCTAATGGGGATTTGGTTTCTGATTATTATTCTTTAAACGAAATAACTGTAAATAATCATACTGGTTCAACATATGCAGCCAAAGTCTATATTAATGGTGTTCATTTTGAAAGTTTTAGGGGTGATGGACTATGCATCAGTACTCCAACAGGGTCGACTGCTTATAATAAAAGTCTAGGAGGGGCTGTAATTCATCCACAATTGCCATTGTATCAAGTAACTGAAATAGCGGCATTAAATAACCTTGTGTATAGAACGTTAGGAAATCCACTAATATTATCGCAAGATGATGAACTTATGATTAAGCCGATGAGTATGGAAAATCACCGTATAACTGTAGATCACATGCATTTTAATTACGATAGTGTAGCTAAAATAAAAATAACTCTAGTAAAGGATAAGAAGATTTCGTTTATTCGTTATAATGAAGATAGTTTCTGGCAACGTGTGAAGAGATCATTTATAAAAAATGACTAATCTTACTTTGAAGTATGTTGTAAAAAAAGAACAACTATTAAGAGAATTTTTATTAGAAAATAATATTTCTAGAAAAACATTGACTAGAATAAAATTTGATAGCGATGGTAGTATAAAGGTAAATGGCAATGAAGAGAACGTTAGATATTTTTTAAAAGTAGATGACAGAGTCGAAATTACTTTACCAAGCGAAGATTATAGTGAGTTCGTTCGCTTTATAAATAAACCAATTGACATAGTCTATGAAGATGAATATTTTTTAATTGTTAATAAAGGAATTAATCTTCCTTCGATTCCTTCGAGAAATATGGAAGATGAATCACTTCTTGAGAGAGTAAATTATTATTTTCGAGAAAAAAATATTAATTCAATACCGCATATAGTAACGAGGCTTGATAAAAATACATCAGGTTTAGTATTGATTGCTAAATATAGGCATATCCATGCGTTGTTTAGTAATTTAAGTATTGATAAATACTACACAGCGCTAGTTAATGGAAAAGTGGAAAACAATGCGATTGTTGAAGCTCCGATTAGACGAGTTAGTTCTAGTATAATTGAACGAGAAGTTGGTGAGGGTGGAGAATATTCTAAGACTGAATATTGGTTAGAAAAATATATTCCAGAACTTAATATTAGTATAGTAAAATTAAAACTCTATACAGGGAAAACTCATCAAATCAGAGTTCATATGAAGTATGAGGGGCATCCGCTATTAGGTGATGAGCTGTACGGTGGGGATGTGAGTTTTATAAAACGTCAGGCACTGAATTGTAGCAACCTTGCATTTGTTCATCCTATTACAAGAGAATTCATTGATATTAAAGTGGAAATCCCTGCTGATATGAAAAAAGTTATTGAGTATAATAAGTAGTAAAATTGTACCTATTATACTCTTTTATTTATATATGCAAAAAACTAGAGAAGTGCATAGAAAGTTGATGTGATTAAATAAAAAGAAAGTAACAAAATATATAATATAAAACTAAATATTTAAAAATAATAAAATAATTATACTGGTTATTGATTGACGCTTATTAAAACAGATTTGCAGAGATTTAAAAACTCAAAAATAAGGTTGACTTAAAAACTTAGTAGGTATATAATAAACTTAAAAATAACATAAAAGGAGATTATTATATCATGAAATTAAACAAATTTTTAGTAGCAGCTGCAGCTGTTGCAGTATTACCATTATCAGTAGCTAATGCTAATGATGAAGCACCAAAATCAGAAAAGGGACCTGCATTAGTTAACGAAGTACCAGAATTCAACGGTGGAGTAAACGGTCCTGTGGCAACTAATGATGTGAAACCTTATGCAGAAAAAGGAGCAGCATTAGTTAATGAAAAACCTGAGTACAAAGTATCATCAACAACTAAAAATACAGCTCCAGCTAAAACTGATAAAGTTCAAAAAGCTTTACCAAAAACTTCAGCTGTAAAATAATATTATTTAAAACTTTAACTTTTAGATAATAATTAGTGTTTATACGAACAGATAAAAGAGGACATTAGTCCTCTTTTTTTGTACCAATTTAACTTTGAGACTAATTTCTTTATATAGTTCTTAAAAATATGTTATAATCAAACAGATAATAAAGTTGTTTATAAAGTCAAAAGGAGGGATTTCATGATAGCAACATCATTAAAACTCGTTGGGAATACTCCCGTATATAAATTAGATAACACAAACATTTTTGTGAAATTAGAAAAACATAATCTAGGAGGAAGCGTTAAAGACAGAGCGGTTCTAGGTATGTTAGAAGAAGCTATGACTCAAGGTGCCATTAATAAAGATACTATTATTGTGGAACCAACTAGTGGTAATACTGGTATAGCTGTAGCTATTTTAGCTTCTGTTTTAAACTTGAAAGCTGTAATTATTATGCCGGAGAGTATGAGTATTGAAAGACGTAATATTATTAAAGCATACGGAGCGCAATTGATTTTAACTCCGAAAGAGTTAGGTATCAAAGGTTCTATCGAAAAAGCTGCAGAAATTCGTGAAAAATACAGTAATGCAATTTCTCTAAGTCAATTTGATAATCCAGCTAACCCAGGATATCACCACAAAACTACAGGACGTGAAATATTAGAACAAGTACCTAATATAGATGTATTTGTAGCTGGTGTTGGAACTGGAGGAACATTTACAGGAGTAGCGAAATACTTAAAAGAAAACAAACCAGAAGTATTAGCAATCGCTGTTGAACCTGCTGAATCTCCAGCTATCAGTGAAGGTCATGGTGGAGTTCATAAAATCCAAGGGATTGGAACAGGATTTATTCCAGAAAACTTCAATAAAGAATTTATGGATGAAATCTATACAGTAACGAGTGAAGAAGCAATTGAAGAAACTAAAAACTTCTTACGTTCTACTGGTATTGGAATTGGTATTTCATCAGGTGCGGCAATAGTTGGAGCTAAAAAGGCTGCCGAAAAATATCCTAATAAAAATATAGTAACAATCTTACCTGATGGTGTAGATAAATATTTATCTGTACTTGATTTTGAAGAAGTTACTTATGTAGAAGTGTAATGAAATTTTTTGAAAATTTATTTTATAATATAAATAGAGTACTTAAAGACGATCCCGCGGCAGAATCAAAATTGATGATTTATTTAACATACCCTCACATAAAGGCTCTGAATTATCATTATTTTGCACATAAGCTATATAAGAGAGGTTGGCATACATTGGCGCGTTTGCTATCAAAAAGAGCGAGGAGACTCACAGGAATTGAGATACACCCTGGAGCAAAAATAGGTAAAGGCTTATTCATCGATCACGGCATGGGTGTTGTAATAGGTGAAACAGCAATAGTTGGAAATAATGTAACGATGTATCACGGGACAACGCTTGGAGGTACAACTTTAAATCCTATAAAACGCCACCCAACAATTGGTGATAATGTCATTATAGGAGCAGGAGCAAAAGTGCTAGGCAACATAACTATTGGGAATAATTCCAAAATCGGAGCAAATGCTGTCGTAAAACATAGTGTACCAGAGGGGACTATAGTCTATGAAGCAAGACCTGTGATGAGATATTTAGAAGAAAATAAATAAAAGCTAGATTTCAAGTGATTTTACTTGGAATTTAGCTTTTTCAAATGTACAATATAAATAATATTCATCATTAAGATTGGAGGTGAAGTTGATGACTAAGATAAAAAATTTAATTTTTGATTTAGATAATACTTTGTATGACTTTAGTCATATATGGAAAAAATCTAACAGACTAGTATTTGAATATTTGGAATATGACAAGTTGATTGGCTATGATGAGTTTTTTAAATTATATAAGAGTATCAATAATAAATTAGTAGAAGAAATAGTTCAAGGGAAATTACGTTTAGTAGAACTAAGAAATAAGCGGTTAAAATTAACTTTGGAAAAATTAGGGGTAGAACTTACGGAAGAAGAGTGTAAGTTTTATTATGATAAGCAGTTTGAATTTATCTTAGCATTGATTGAACCGGATGAAGAGGTGAATTTGTGGATTGATAAAAATAGAAATAAGTACAATATGATTGTCTTGACGAATGGAAAATCAAAAGAACAAAGAATGAAACTGAAAAAATTAGGTTTAGAAAATGTTTTTAAGTTATATATATCTGGTGAAAAACATATTAGTAAGCCAAAAGAAGGAGCATTTCTAAATGTGCTAGAATCTGAGGAAATATTACCTGAGGAGACTATGATGATTGGAGATTCTTTATATCATGATATAAATCCAGCTAAAAAATTAGGGATGAAAACATGCCTAGTCGAAAAAAAATGGCACTTTGATGATGAGTTAAAAGTTTATACAGGGTATAAAGTTAAGAACATTAAACAACTTTTTACAGACTTAGACAAGTTATAAAAATATTATTATTTTTCTGAATATAACGAAAGTATAAAAAAAATAAGGTGTTAAATAAAGTTTATAAATAGTTTTATTTATAGGCTTTATTTTATTTTTATGTAAAGTTGAAACTTTAATGAAAAAGTAAAATATTTCTTTGTTTCTCTAATTTATCGTGTTGATGGAATTTATTTAATTTGTTATACTGTTAGTGAAAACTATTACAAAGGAGATAAATTTATGAAATACAATAAATTATTAGTTGTCAGCATGGCAGCAGTGTTATCATTATCATTAGCGGGGTGTTCTTCATCATCTACTAGTACTTCTAGCAGTAGCAACAATGCAACAGTTGCTGTAAAAGAGCTGAAAGGTGAAGAATTAAATAAAATTGAAAAAGATGACAAAGAAAAAGAAAAATATCTTGTTATCGATGTTCGTGAAGCAAAAGAATATAAAGAAGGGCACGTAAAACACGCTATCAATATTCCTTTAGCTGATATAGAAAAACATGCAGAGCACTTAAGTGCATGGAAAGATAAAGAAGTGGTAACAATCTGTAACACTGGTAAGAAAAGTAAAGAAGCTGCTGATAAACTTGTAAAAGCAGGATTCAAAAAAGTTTCTAACGCACAAGGTGTTAAAGACTATAAAGATTATGAAATCGTTAAGTTTACTACATTATTAGCAATGGACTTCCAAGCTGCTATCGATAAAAAAGAAGGAACATTTATTGATGTTCGCGAAGCGAAAGATTATGAAAAAGGGCACGTAGCTGGAGCTAAAAATATCGATGTTAAGAATATTGATAAAGACTTAGCTGCGTTATTACCAGCTGATAAAAATGCACCAGTGTACACTTACTGCTATAGTGGTAACCGTTCTTCAAAAGCTGCTCAAAAAGCTGTAGAACTAGGATACACAAATGTATTTAATGCTTTTGATGGAGCAAAAGAACACGAATACAAATTCTAATAACTAAATTTTAAAAAATATTAAAATAGAGGATTATTTATTAGTAATAAATCTATTTTTAAGCTATACTAATAAGGGACAGGGTTATGCCTAAATGTATTAAATATTTAAGTACTACCTTGTCTCTTATTAAATAAGGAGAGGAAAAGAATAAATGAATTTTAATAAATTTTTAGCTGTAAGTATGTCAGCTGTGTTATCATTAACTTTAGTAGGATGTTCAACTACTTCATCTGCAAAAGAATTAAAGGTTGAGGAGTTAAACAAAATTCAAAAAGACGATAAAGAGAAAGAAAATTATCTAGTTATCGATGTTAGAGAAGAGGCTGCTTATAAAGAAGGTCATCTTAAACACGCAATAAATATTCCAGCATCAAAAATAGATAAAAGTATAGAACAAATTCGTACTTGGAGAGAGAAAAAAGTTGTAGTATACAGTGATAATTCGAATGCAACAAAAGATGCTGTAGAAAAACTTACAAAACAAGGATTCAAAGATGTAACAGGAGCTCAAAATTTAAAAGATTATAATTATGATCTTGTAAAATATTCATCATTAAGTAGCAGTAAATTCCAAGATGCATTATTAGACACAGCTGCAAACAATGTGTGCTTAGATGTAAGAGATAAAGCTGATTTTGAAAAAGGTCACGCAGCTGGAGCAAAAAATATCGATGTTAAAAAATTAGATGATTTAAAATCAATTTTACCGGAAAATAAAGAATTACCAATATATGTATATAGTTCTACAGGAAATAGTTCTTCAGTAGTTGCTCAAAAACTTATTGATTTAGGATACAAAAATGTATGTAATGCAATTGATGGAACTAAAGAGTTTAGCTATAAGTTCGAGATTTCTGACTGCTGTAAAGAGCCAAGTGATGCAGTAAAAGGTTCTGAGAAGCATGAAGGTCATGAAGGACATGATCATTCTGGACATAACCATTCTTCAGAGAAAAAAGACAATCATTCTGGGCACAATCATTAGAGTATAAGGTAAAAGAGTGACTTAAAATCGTAATTTCAATAAGAAATTCAATAATTTAGTCACTCTTTTTTATATGAATACTAATTATTTACAATAATTTATAGAAAATATATTAGAGGGAATTTCATTGATGAAAAACAAAATAATATTTTTTACAAGAGTACCAAAAGAAGGTACTACAAAGACAAGATTATATGAATTTGTTTCTCCGCAAATGGCAGTAGATATTCAAAAAAAATTAGTAAAATTAAATTATAATGTTTTAAAAAACAGTGGAGAGGAAGTAGTAGTTTATCATGATGGTGAAAGTGCCGATGACTCTACAATGGCTATATTATTAGAAGACAGAGAATTTTCTTATCAAGTAGGTGAAACACTTGGTGATAAGATGTATAATGCCATTGAACAAGAATTAAAAACTAGTGACAAGGTGATTTTATTAGGTTCTGATATCTATAATCTTAAAAAAGATATGATTAATACTGCTTTTGCGAAATTAGATAATTTCGATATTGTTATAAACCCTAGTATTGACGGGGGGTACTTTTTAATAGGTATGAAGAAAGCTATTAAAGAAGTATTTGATCTTCCTAGTTACGGAGATAACAGTGTTTTAGAGAATCTGCTTGCTGTTTGTAATGAACAAAAGTTAAGCTATTATTTGGGAGAAGCCGGCTTAGATATCGATACTAAAGAAGACCTTTTATTAGCAGAAACAGGCTATGAGAATATTGAGTTATTAGGTGCAGGAGAATATAATATTAACTTTGTCTTTGATGATGAGGATTTGAAAAAAGTTCTTAGAATAAATATGAAGAGCCAGATGAATCTTGAAAATCAAATAGAGTATGAATATGAGACTCTACAATTGTTGAAAGATAGTGG
>QWCZ01001504.1_pt1 | contig 10240 bp, 5 predicted proteins | sample 1972651 | NCBI WGS metagenome assembly QWCZ01 (sample SAMN09866695, study PRJNA288562) | Human oral metagenome isolate pre1_saliva, whole genome shotgun sequencing... | isolation source: mouth | host: Homo sapiens | place: USA: California
GTGGCCAAGCCCAGCGGGTAGCGATTGCCCGCGCCATGGTGGCCAGCCCCGCCGTCGTCTTTGCGGATGAGCCCACCGGCGCCCTGGACCAAAACACGGGCGCGCAGGTGATGCAGCTGCTGACTCAGGCGTGCACTTCTACCGGCGCCACTTTGGTGCTGGTTACTCACGACGACGCCATTGCGGCTTGGTGCCCACGGCTAGTGACCATGCGTGACGGCAACATCGTCGCTGACCAGATGCGGGTGGCAAAATGAGCGCCACAGTTTCAACCAACACTTCAGGTACCCCCGCTTCTGCGGCCAGCACTCGCCGCGTCACTTTGGCGCCTGCGAATGCGTTCTCCTCCCCCACCACGGTGGTGGCCCGCACCTTGTGGCGTGGGCGTGACAAGACCACGGCGGCCCTGTCGGTTATCAGTCAGGGCGCGGCCACATATTTCTTGCTGACTGTGGCCGGCGGGCTTCATGCTTTTGCTAAGCGCTATGAGCTTTCCCAGTCTTGGTCCAAGCTTCACCCGAACCAAGCGCCAACTTTAGAGACCATGTATTACAGCTACGCGCCCACCTACCTGATTTTGGCGGTGATCGCCACGGTGATGATGGTGATTCCGCTGTTGTCGCTGGCTGGGGCGGCGGCCCGGTTAGGTTTGAGCCGGCGTGAGCGTGATTTGGCGCGGCTGCGTCTGCTGGGCGCTACCGGCGGGCAGGTGCGTGGCGGCACGCTACTGGTGCAGTGCGCCTATGCGATGATCGGCGCCCTGATGGGGGCGGTGGGGTATGTGGCCACGCTGCCGGCTTGGGGTTCGCTGCGCTTCACGGGCCACTCCCTGGGTGTGGATAACATGTGGCTGGGTTTGCCGCTGCTGCTTTTGGCTTTGGCTATGGTGGTGACACTGGCTGGGGTTAGCGCGGCGACGGCGTTGCAGCGGGTGGCGGTGACGCCGCTGGGTGTTTCGCGTCAGGCGCTGCCGGCTAAGGTGCACTGGATTCGGGCTGTGGCCCTGGTGGCCGTGCTGGTGGTGTGGATGTCTCTGGGTTCTTCACTGATGGGCGGCGGCACGGCGGTGGCGCTTACTATCACGCTGATTTTCTTCGCGATTGGCGGTTTTATGATCAACCTGGTGGGCCCGCTGCTGATGTGGGTGCTGGGCGCGATTATGCACAAGTTTGCGCGCCGACCTGCCATGTTGTTGGCTTCGCGACGCATCATGAATGACCCCAAGAGCTTGTGGCGCTGCCTGGGTGGCGTGGCTTTGGTGAGTTTTGTGGTGGCCGTGCTGCAGTTGGGTGCGTCTGCTTCGGCCGGCTCTGACGATGCAATGGCTCGGGTTTTTGCCCACGACATGCTGCAGGGCCTGTTCATTACCCTGGGAATTGTGTATGCGCTGGCGGCGGTTTCTACCGCGATTGGCCAGGGGGTGCGGGTATTGGATCAGGCTGGTGAGCTGCGTTCGCTTATGCGTGCGGGGGCTCCGTTGCAGCTGTTGACGACGGCGCGCCGCCTGGAAACTATCATTCCGGCTGTGTTTGCGGCTTCTGGGGCTGCAGTGGTTGGCCTGGCTTTCACCGCGCCGGTGTTGGGTAGTGGCATGTTCCAGAGCCAGGGAGCTTTGCTGATGCTTGGCAGCCTGGTGGGAGGCACTTTGCTGGTGATTTTGGCTAGTGAAACTTGTGGCCCGATCACCAAGCAGGTGTTGCGCGAGCAGACCCGCCAAGAGTAAAGCCCACCCAGCTGCCAGCGTTAAATCCAACCGGCGTTAGTTTTTAACGACGCCGCAGGCAAACGCCTGGCCATCTAGCTAGCGATAGCCTGCTTAGCTGCTAACGCAGCTGCACGAAAACCAAGCTGGCCCTGTTGCGCCGCCCCGTTTGGGGCGGCGCAACACTTGTATAAGGTAAACCTTTTATGCAGCCGCTAGCGGTCATATAATTTCTGCGCGTGAGCACCCACTGCCAGCAAGCTAACGCACTCCCCTGTCAGCCGGGCCAGGTTAAGATGGCCCATTCCCACGGCCACGACCACTCCCACGCCACTTCTTCACGCAAGCGCCTGATTGGCGCACTGGCGGTCACCGCCCTGGTGTTTGTTGGCGAGCTGATTGCCGCCTATATTTCTGGCTCCCTGTCGCTGGCCGCCGATGCCGGACACATGGCGGTGGACAGCTCTGGCCTGGTCATTGCCCTGCTGGCGGCCCACTTGAGCCTGCGCCCGCGCGACAACGCCTACACCTGGGGTTGGGCCCGTTCGGAGGTGATTGCCGCCGCCCTGCAAGCGGGCATGTTGCTGGCCATCTGCCTGATCGTGGCCTATGAGGCCGTTGAGCGACTGTGGGAAAACCAGTCCCTGCAGCCTCTGCCTATGCTGGTTATGGGTGTGGTTGGCCTGCTGGCTAACCTGATCAGCCTGGCTATTTTGGCTGGTGGACGCGGCGCCAACCTCAACATGCGCGCCGCCTTCCTGGAGGTGGCCAATGACGCCCTGGGGTCGGTGGCGGTTATTGTGGCGGCTCTGGTTGCTCTAGCAACGGGTTGGGGTAGGGCCGACGCCGTCGCTTCCTTGCTCATTGCCGCACTGATGGCCCCGCGCGCCCTGCACCTGTTGCAGCGTTCGACGGCGATCCTGATGGAAGCTACCCCTAGCGAGCTGAATTTGGATGAACTACGCCGACACATGTGTTGCCTGCCCGGCGTCGTAAACGTGCATGACCTGCATGTTTCCAGCGTGTCCTCGGGACTGGTGGTGCTCACCGCGCATGTGCAGGTAGATGGGCAGGTCACCGCTGCTGAGCGCGACCTGATTGTGCATGACCTGTCTGAATGCGCCGCCCACCATTTCCCGGTGGAAATCGATCACGCTACCTTCCAGCTTGAAACCGCCCGCCACGCCGGCCACGAGCATCTAGAGCACTGACGCCGCCCAGCCTCCGCAGCGCGCGGTAGTGCGCACCCGGGCGCATGGCGCCGCCTGGCACGGCAGTGCCAGCTCAGCGGGCAGTCAGGTCGGCAGATCCTGGCCCAGCGCATGGTGCGGCCGGCTAGCCCGGCAGACCTGCCAGTCAGACGCGCGGTCGGGCACGCTACGCGGCGCGCCGTTTAGCCCTTGGTGGCTAGTACTTCCGGCGACTGGACCTGGAAGAAACTGCTTTTATCTGCATCGACTGTCTTGAGCGCCAAGATCTGGTACTTCTCGTTAGGCCGCTCCACCGCGCCGCGCAGCACCTTCCAGGACAGGTTTACGGTTACGGCTTTGCCCGCCGGCAAGTCAGCGGTGAGCGCCAAAATAGAATCGTGCCCCTCTTGGCGCACAAATTTCAGTCCAGCGTCTTCCAAGTCAGCAGCTTTCACGGCACCATCGCTTCGATCAGCGTCTTTCTGGCCACCAGCCCCGTGCCCAGGCCCCACTGCAGCCGGGGTGACGGACTGGGGTTGGGGGGCGGACTGGTCCGGGCTAACGCCCGTCCCGCGCGCAGGTGCCACCTCAGCCTTAAAATAGTATTCTTTAGCAATATTTTTATTGCTTAACGACTGCCCTAAATTGTTTAAGCGCCTGCTGCGTACAGTAAACTCAGTTCCCGCCTTCCAAGCGGAATTGCCATCGTTAATAATGGTTAATGCCTTGGGCATATTGGTGAATTTAGCTGAGCGCCCGCGTTCCTTGGACACAACCACGCTCTCATCCGCGCTGATCAGCCGCAAACTCACTGAGGCTTCACCGAATGTGCCCATAAGGGCGGCTGAGGGTGGGCATTTGGCGCATTGGGACACGATCCCTTCGGCTAGCAGTGCCTCCACGCTCGCCGCATTAGCCCCGCCCGCGCTTAGGGCCTCGCTGTTGCCGGGCAGTGCGCCTTGATTTGCAGCACTTTGAGCCGTAGCAGTTGGATCGACGACGCCGTCAGCAATTTTCGCGGCCGTCTCAAGCCCACCAGCCCCAAGTTCTCCACCCCCAAGACCGCCAAGGCCCAGTTGCCCACGTCCAAGTTCCCCAAGCCCGCGCCCCTGCACCAGGCCCACCAGCACCCGGGTTGCGGATAAAAACTGGTCACCGTCTAGCTTCGCGGCTCCGGCCTCACCAAGCGCGCCAACCGCGCCAACCGTCGACCCTACGGCGTCACCCACAGCACCAACCGAGCCAGTTACGCCACCGCCCGCAGCCCCTACGCCGTCGCCCACAGTCCCTAGCGCATCGCTAACCGACCCAAAAGCCGCCCCCAGCGGAAGCGAGCTGGCCCCCTGCACCCCACTTACGCCGTCGCCGTGGCGAGAAATGCGGTAAATACCCCCAATAGTGCCCTGCCACCACACGCCATGCTTATCAATAACCCCCACCATCTGGGAAGGGTCGCCGCCAGCCAGTAGGTTAGCCAGGCGCGGCAAACGCTGCCTATGCACCACGCGACCACTGTCCATATCAATCGCGCAGGCATAAACCACCGGGCCGGTGAGCACCCCAGCCGGTCCACGCGGGCGTTCACAGGTGTAAATGAGGTTATCAGCGGTAGACAGGCGCGGCACTGCCGCCGAGTAAATCCCGTTATTACGCCATTTCAGGGTGATACCCGAGGCGTCGTCGTTAACATCCCAGCGTTCCATACCCGGCGCCACCTGGGCGCGGTAGGCGGGCTTAGTGTCGGGGTACTGCGCATAGGGGTAGCCGAAAGTACAGGCCCCCACTATCGAGTTTTGCACGCCAATCATGGAGTTTTCCGTGCCCGAAGCGCCCGGGGTAAACAGCGTCCCCTCCCCCACTGCACTGCCGTCGGCACTGCGGTACACAATGAGTTTTTCTTGCCGATCCCCATTATCTGAAAGCATCACATAGTCCGAGCCGTTAGGCCCAAAGAAAGTGGCAGTGGCCCCCGAGCCGTGCGAAAGCTGCCCCGGTTTTTGCTTAGTGCCCCGGTCATAGCTGTGGCTCCATATGATGCGCGGCTTGGAGGTGGAAGCGTCAGCGCCCAGCATATAGATGCCGTGGCTGGTAATAATGCTTACCCCTTGGGGACATGCGGAAATGGAGTTGTCGATGCGCTCTGCGGGTGAGTATTGCTGCAGTTTGGTTAGGCGCACCACGTTGCGTTTAGGGTCAATTAGGCCGACGACGCCGCGCTCTGAAGCCACCCAGATGCGTCCGTGCCAGTCGGGTACGATCCCCACCACGTGATCCTTGGGTTCAAGTTTCATGGCGTCGGTTAGGTCAATGCGCCGCGACACCCACACTTTCATGCCGTCTTGACTGTGAGAAATCCAGGTGAGGGCGTTGGTGCCGTCAACCATCACCAGGTTAGAGTCGGCGTCCAGATAGGCGTACACCCCACCGAGTAGCGCCCCGGTGGGGATCTCAATAGCCCCTAGCTGCGCGCCACTGGCTGGTTCAATAATGGCTAGCTTGGGTTTGCGCAGTTTGGCATCAGAGCCCAAAAACTGCGTCATTAGGGCCTGAATGTAGCCGTCTTGGCCAGCCAAAATAGTGGGGCAGGCAGCCCAGTGGTTAGTGAAAGTGACTTTCCAGCTTCCACCCACGCCCGGATCGCCTGGGCCAGCAAATGGGGTGGCGTCCGAAGATTGGGCGTCACCATGCATGGTGGCCAGGCTGTTAATCCCTAGATAGGGATTTTGTTGGGCGTTGTAGCTAACCGGCATGAGTCAAATCCTAAAACTGGCCCTGCCTGCCCCTAAAATCTGGGGACTAAAGCGCGCTTTAGAGTGGCTTGCTTAGAACACGCCGCCTAGAACACGCTATTTCGAGCACGCGGCTTAGAACACGCCGTCGCGGTTTTGCAGGTTAACCTGCGGGGAGCCCACCCTGGCGCGCCAGAACTGGATGTCGTCGCCGACGACGGTGCCCAGGTGCGGGGTGTTACCTTCCGAACCAGCGGTGAGGTAGTTACCGGTTTCGTGAGACCAGATCCACTCACCCGGCTCCAGGTCCTTGAACACACCGTTGAGGCCCTTAGCCCAACCGGTGTACTTCAGGGTGGCGCCAGCCAGGGCTTCGGTGGAGCCATTAGCCAGCTTGGCGGTGTTCCAACGCTTTACGCGGGCCTGGTAAGCAGCCCAGTAGCAGGCGCGGATGTCGTCTTCATTGGTCCAGCGCGGATCCTGGGCCTTAGCGAAAGCCACCACGTCATCCCACTGCGGGGGCACAAAGCCCAGCACGCGGGCGCCCAGAGCCACGTAAATACGCTTACCAATGGTGGTTAGACCACTACGCAGCTGGTAGTTGGCAGCCTCCGCAATAGCGTTGGGGGCCAGGTCGCGGTTGTAGTGCAGGGTGATGTCATAGTGGGTGCCGTGCGAGTCGGTAGCGCAGGTGAAGTCGTTTTCGCCGCTAATACCCGGGATGCGCTTACCGGTACCAACGTTATAGAAGGTTCCGTATGAGGTAGAGATGTTTAGATCCCGACGACGCGCGCAGCTGTTGACGTAGTCTGCGGTGGCGCTAGCCGGCTGCCAGGGGTTCTTAACATGGACTTTAATAATGTTACCTACCGTGCTACCCGCCAGAGTGTTGTTCATAGCCGGTGAGGTAGCTACGTTCATAACCCCAAACTCGAAGTTCAGCGGGTACTTGCTGAACTGGAAAGTCTTAGATCCCTTGTTACGCAGCTTGAAGAAGGAGGGGTTGGCTAGCTCACCGGCAATACTACCGGGGGCAGCCATCCAGCCCTCCAGGACGGCGCCAGCCATAGCGTTCTGTCCCGGATACTTGGCGGGGTTAGCTTTGTGGGCAGCAAAAATCTTTTCAATGTCATCGGCAACTTCGCTGCTGATGCAGCTAGACATGCTGGCAGCCAATGCGGGTGCAGTTACGGTCACTGCGGGCACAGCCCAAGCTGCGCCTTTCATTAAGGTGCGACGGGAAGTGCTCGCGCCGCTAAACGAGGAGGGGACAGACATATTCAGTTCTCCTGGGACCACTGGGAACGAGGGATGAAACAATCCCTCTCTGGGCATAGAGCGACAGCATGGGGTGCTGCCCTAACTTCATTCTAGAGGTATAAAACCTTTACCCAGCACCTCTAGACACTGAGTTTCTCCTCATATGTGCTGTGCGGCTGCGCGTTTGGGCTAAGTTGCTGCGAATTGGACAGGTGCCACTGCAAGCTGCGCAATTAAAAGCAAGGTGGGCCGGCCCGAAAAGGGTCGGCCCACACTAGGCTGTAACTGGCTAGTTTTTAAGCCAGGAAGTGCTTGTATGCGGGTGAATCAGTAACTTCATGCCACTCATAGCCCAGGTCTTGCACATGCTGGGCAAACAATTCGTCGCCAGCCACGTTCTCAAATGCCACCAGTACACGCCCATAGTCAGTGCCGTAAGAGCGGTAATGGAACAAGGTGATATTCCAGCGCGTCCCCAACTGCACTAGGAAGTCGCGCAGCGCCCCCGGGGCCTCAGGGAATTCAAAAGCAAACACCGATTCACGCAGTTCACGCTGCGGGCGGCCCCCCACCATGTAGCGCACATGCTGCTTAGCTACTTCATCTTCGGTTAGGTCAACCACCTCATAGCCGCCCCCGCGCAGCAGCTTAAGGATCTGCCCACGTTCGGCGTCGCCCCCGCTAAGCGCCAAACCCACAAAAATATGGGCCTTTTCCCCGGCCACGCGGTAGTTAAACTCAGTAACCGCCCGATCGCCAATCAGCTTGCAAAAACGCAGGTATTCGCCCTGACGTTCAGGGATAGTTACCCCCAGCAGGGCTTCGCGGCGTTCACCCAGCTCAGCGCGTTCAGAAATGTAACGCAGCGAGTGGAAGTTCAAGTTAGCACCCGACAAGATACAGGCCAGGCGGGCATCTTCGGGCAGCTCATGGCTGTCTGCATACGCCTTAAGGCCTGCCAAAGCCACCGCCCCAGCCGGTTCAGCTACCGCACGCACATCCTCAAACAGATCCTTAACCGCAGCGCTAATCTCATCGGAGCTAACAATCACCAAATCGTCCAGGTAGCGGCTGCACAGGCGGAAAGTCTCATCCCCCACACGCTTAACGGCCACGCCCTCGGCATAGGCACTAACGCGCTCCAAAGTGACCGGCTGACCAGCCTTAATAGCGGCGCCCAGGCAGCTAGAATCCTCAGGCTCTACCGCAATCACCTGCACCTGGGGCATCAGCTGCTTAATCACCACCGCAATACCAGCAGCCAAACCGCCACCGCCCACAGGCACAAACACGTGGGTCAGGGCCGCATCCTGCTGAATCAGCTCCAGGCCAATAGTGCCCTGGCCAGCAATCACCCAGCGGTCATCGAAAGGCGCAATATACTCAAGCCCCTCAGTTTCAGCCAGGTGACGGGCGTGCGCGGCGGCGTCGTCGAAAGTACGGCCATGCAAAATTACCTGGCCGCCCAAGGCGCGCACCGCGTTTACCTTAATCACCGGGGTAATCACTGGCATCACAATAGAAGCCGTAATCCCCATAGCGCGTGCAGACAGCGCCACTCCCTGGGCGTGGTTACCAGCCGAGGCCGTGACCACTCCACGGGCGCGAGCAGCGGCGTCGAGCTGACGCATACGTGCATAGGCGCCACGGATCTTAAAAGAGTGCACCTGCTGGCGGTCTTCACGTTTAACCAGCACTGGGTGCCCTACCCGCGCACTAATGGCAGGCATCGGCTCCAGCGGCGTGTGCTCGGCTACCTCATACACTGGCGCACGCAGCACCGCCCGCAGGTAGTCGCCACCGTTCCACAAGCTCTGCTCGTCTTGGCCCATTTCCCCATCTCTCGACGTCGCCGCCACCGCAAGTAGCGGGGCGCTTGTTTGCGCCAAACAGCTAACCGTGGCGCATGAATAGCTACTGTTATAGCCCTAATTTGGCTCGGTCACGCACAGCGCCCAGGTCTGCGCTGGTGGCCAGCATGGCGTAGGCACGCAGGGCCGCCGACACGTGGCGAGCACGCTGGTGGTGCGGGGTCCAAGCGGCGGCGCCGCGAGCCTCCTCCTGGGCGCGACGCTGGGCGATTTCTGCCTCGCTTAGATCCACACGGATAGAGCGGGCCGGAATATCAATCTCAATCACGTCACCGCTGCGCACCAAACCAATCAGACCGCCGGCAGCCGCCTCAGGTGAAACGTGCCCAATGCTCAGGCCGCTAGTGCCGCCGGAGAAACGCCCGTCAGTTAGTAGCGCGCATTCTTTACCCAGGTGCATGGATTTGATGTAGGTGGTGGGGTACAGCATTTCCTGCATACCCGGGCCGCCGCGCGGTCCCTCGTGGGAAATAATGACGACGTCGCCGCTTTTAACCTTGCCACCCAGGATGCCTTCAACGGCATCCTCCTGGCTTTCAAACACCACCGCCGGACCGGTGAAGGTCAAGATGGAGGCGTCCACACCAGCGGTTTTAACGATGCAGCCCTTTTCAGCGATATTGCCGAACAGTACCGCCAGGCCGCCGTCACGAGAATAGGCGTGCTCTAGGTCGCGGATGCAGCCGCCAGCGCGGTCAGTGTCTAGCTCGCTGAAGCGGTTAGCTTGGGAGAACATTTGGGTGGTGCGCTCGCCGCCGGGGGCGGCTAGGTATCGCTCACGTACCTGTTCGCTGGGGTGGCGCATAATGTCGTAGGTTTCCAGCTGCTGACCCAAGGTGGTGTCCAGCACGGTAGTGGTGTCAGTGTGTAGCAGCCCGGCTCGGTCTAGCTCACCTAGGATGCCCATAATGCCACCGGCGCGGTGTACGTCTTCCATGTGGTATTTGTTGGTGTTCGGGGCGATTTTACTTAAGCAAGGCACTTTGCGAGATAAACGGTCGATGTCTGCCATTTTGAAATCTACGCCTGCTTCTTGCGCTGCGGCAAGTAAGTGTAAAACGGTGTTACTGGAACCGCCCATGGCGATATCTAAGCTCATAGCGTTTTCAAAAGCGTCAAAGGTGCCGATAGAACGAGGCAATACGCTTTCATCGTCCTGTTCGTAATAACGTTTGCACAGTTCCACAATTTGGCGACCGGCTTTTAAGAATAATTCTTTACGGTCGGCGTGTGTGGCAAGCATAGAACCGTTGCCCGGTAAACTCAAACCGAGTGCTTCCGTTAAACAGTTCATGGAGTTGGCAGTGAACATCCCTGAGCAGGAGCCACAAGTCGGGCAGGCACTACGTTCAATAGCATCAATACGCTCATCACTGACATTAGGATCCGCCGCTTCAATCATCGCATCAACTAAGTCTAAACGAATCAGTTGATCCGATAACTTGGTTTTGCCGGCTTCCATCGGACCGCCGGAAACAAAAATTGCCG
>QWCZ01002211.1_pt1 | contig 10236 bp, 8 predicted proteins | sample 1972651 | NCBI WGS metagenome assembly QWCZ01 (sample SAMN09866695, study PRJNA288562) | Human oral metagenome isolate pre1_saliva, whole genome shotgun sequencing... | isolation source: mouth | host: Homo sapiens | place: USA: California
CTAGATTCTCTCCCTTTTTATATTCCACTTCACTTTCTTTTTCTATTATCTCTTTATATGGTTCTTTTTTTATTCGCGATTTACTCACTTTTCCTACTATTTTTTTAGTATTTTTATCTCCTACCATTTCTAAGTCTATGCTGTACTCCTGACCATTTTCTTCAAAAACCCTTGTTTGGCTTACTCTAAAACCGTTTGGGAATTTCTCAAACAAATCTTCAGCATTCTCTGTTGGATATACTCTTTCTATATCTGATATTTGATTTTCAACCCAAGCTCTACTTCCTTTTCTCGAACAGCCCGTATTCATTAATAATATTAACCCTAAAAGTATTACACTTGCTATTTTTAATATTTTTCTCATCTTACCTACCATTACTTTTTTTAATTATATCTATATTAGTTTCTTTTTTATTATACCATAGTTTTACTCTTTATCACTAATCAATAAAAAAAGAATGACCTTAATTAAAAGTTCATCCTTTTCCTAATTTTTATCCACAAATTGAATCATCTTCTGCGCTACAACCCATGTTTTCACCTAATTTTTTAGTGTCACTATTGAAGTAGCGGTATACTCTTTCTTTATCATCACCCATAAAATATATCGGGTTAAAATCTCTACTATTTAAACTACCATCTTCATTTAACATTTCATCACATATAACTCTACGCTCTATAGTAGCTATAAAGTTAGTGTAATCACCGTGTTCTACTATATGCTCTACACGACACTCAATATTTAGTAAACACTCATCTAATAATGGGGCATCCACCTTTTCACCTAAATCATAAGTAATATCTGCCATACCAATCTTATTCTGACCTGAGTGGAATCCTGCTATCTCGACTTTATTTAGGATTTCTTGGCATGGAATGTTTAAAGTAAACTCACCATATTTTTTTATATTTGCTACTGCATTGCTTTTGCTTGCTAAACCTATAGTTAATGTATTACCTAATGAGTATGATGAACTCATAGTAGTAACATTATATTTCCACTTACTATCTTTATACCCTATTAATACAACAGGAAATCCATAGTATAGTTTCTTTGTATTCATCTCTGTTTTCATAAATTATATTCCTTTTTTATTTTCTCTTTTTTTATCTTTTCGCTATAAAAACTAATAGTTTTTCACTAGATTGATCTTCTATATACTTAAAATTATCAAATTCTATATTTTTTATTTGTTCTATATCTGTAACTTTACCTTTAATAAGTTCTGTTAAAAATTTTCCACGTGCTTTTTTGGAAATTGTAGAATGAGTTTTTAAAACACCATCCTTATCTTCCATGAAATTTATTTTTATAAATTTATCTCGTGAAGCTGGTGAGAAAACCTCTTCGAACTCACTTGACAATAGCGATATAACAAAATCATCAGTTTCTATTACTTTATCGTAATCTCTTCTCCAAAAGCTTTTTAAAGATTCATCTCCTATTTTACATTTTTGTAAAAAATCCAGTCTATGTTCACTTATTGGATTGTATGCATTTATAACTCCGTATAATGCAGAAGTTATAAAAACATAGTTACTTATATATTCCCTATCCTCTTCATTAAAACTTTGACGAGCAATATTTCGATACATAAGACCATTAAACAGCTCCAATGCAGGATAACTATCTGCGTCTTGCTTAGTTAATTTTTCCCAACGAGCATATTCTTCTTTAGCTTTATCCTCTTTTATTTTATAAATTGACTTTAATTCATCAATTGTTTTTAAAGAAAATTCATTTATTATACTTTTTGTTTTTTTCGATAATTTTTTCCCAGATACTTTCTCCGCTTTACTATTTAATTCTTTAGCGGTAGGTATTAAAATCTTCATTATTATTCCTCTTCTGGTAGTTCTAGAAAACTATTTTCTATTAAACTATTAACTTCCATTAATACAAAGTTAAATTCTGTTGCTTCTATCTCTGGATCAATAATTAGAGTATTAAAATAACCAACTACAAAGTCACGATTAGCTATTTCTAATGCAAACATATACTCACTAATTTCATCAACTAAAAAAGCAGTTTGTTGTAAAACTTTATTTTCAAAAGTATTTGCGTAATGTACTGATTCCATTAGTCTTCTAACTTTTAATTCTGGATAGTTTTCAACAAAACGGTCCCTAATATATTTTGCTAACTCTTCAGCCTTAAATTTATCAGTATTTGCTTTTCCTTTTTTTAATACTTCTTTATCACAATTTATAATTTCGAATAATTTATTTCTGATTTCTTCATTAGAAGCATGCCCAAGCATACCTTTTAATTCCGCTAACTTCTGATCTAATTCATTAACATTAATATTTAACGTAGTATTTTTATAAATCATCTCATTATCTGTTTTTTCACTATTTTCATAGTCTAACGACAACTCTTCATACATTTTTTCTCCAGGTCTAAGCCCTATTTCTTGGATATCAATATCTTTATATGGCTCTAATCCAGATAGTTTAATTAAGTTAGTCGCAAGGTCTATAATTTTTACAGGTTCTCCCATATCAAGTAAGAAGATTTCTCCTGCACTAGCATAATATCCTGCTTGTAACACTAGTTGTGCCGCTTCTGGAATCGTCATAAAGTAACGGATAATATTTTTATGCGTAATAGTAATTGGTCCACCTTTTTTAATTTGTTCTCTAAAAATAGGAATTACAGAACCATTTGATCCAAGAACATTTCCGAATCTTACCGCCGCAAATTTAGTATTATATTTATCCCCTTTTGATTGAAGAATAATTTCTGTAAGACGTTTAGATGCCCCCATCGCATTTGCAGGGTTAACCGCCTTATCTGTAGAAATCATAATAAATCTCTCTACATTTTTCTCAATCGCAACGTCCATAACATTTTTTGTACCAAAAACATTATTTTTTATAGCTTCTTGAGGACGACGTTCCATTAAAGGAACATGTTTGTGTGCTGCAGCGTGGAATACTACATCTGGTTTATACTTATCAAAAACCTCACCTAATGCCTCTTTATCACGAATACTCACGATTTCTGAAATATAAGAGACATTATTATAAGCATCTGTATGACTCTTTTCAAAATCCAAGTCTCTTTCAAGCATATATAGTGCATTTTCATTTACATCTACTAATATTAGATTATTAGGTTTAAATTTGAAGATTTCTCGTACTATTTGGCTTCCTATAGAACCTCCTGCACCTGTTACAAGTACATTTTTATCCCTTAAGTAACTACGAACTTCTCCTTGTGAAAGTTTAACTTCACCACGGCCTAATAAGTCTTCAATTGAGACATCTTTAAGGTGTTTAGCGATGCTTTCTCCTTCTTCAATAGCGACACCTGCACCCATTACTTTAACAGTTACATTAGTGTCTTTTAAGATATTTAAAATTCTATTTTTATTATATGAATCTATCGAAGGGATAGCTAAAAACACTTGCTCTACTTCATATTTTGGAATCATTTGTAGTAGGTCATATGTTGTTCCTACTACAGTAACCCCACTAATAACTGAGTTTTTTCTATTATCATCTATTAAACCAACAACATGAGCTTTAAACACGTTGTTTTTAGATAATTCTTTTAATAGAATATACCCTGCATCTCCTGCACCAACTATAAGTGTATTTTTATAAACAGTTTTACCATTTACACTAACTTCTCTTTCTCTTAGAGCGCGATAAAGCATACGTATAAACATAATTCCCGCAATAATTAATAATGGTGAGAAAATCGCGAAACGTACATTAGAAAATGTATCTGGTAACATAAATTGGTATAATATACTTACGAAAAGATCTCCAATTATTACCGACATACAAATATTGAAAATCTCAGCAACCCCTAAGTATGACCATAGAGATTTATTAATACCAAATATTTTAAACAATATACCATAAATTATTAAAGAAATAAGTAAGAATTCACAAATTTCTAATCCATAAAAACGAATCATTTCTCCAGGATAAGCACTTCTACCTAAAAAGATTGAAGATAGTATCCCTAAAGCTACTATGATTAAATCAAGTAACATAATTAGTTTAAATCTATGATATGTATATAATTTTGATGAAAATAATTTATCCATTATATCTCCTATATCATTAGTACATCAATATACTAATACTACTTAATAAATTTCTTGAAGGTAATATTAAATAAATATTACCTTTAATTTTTCATTTTATTTTTTTACATTCTATATCCGAAATAACTTGCTGCAGAAACTATAATTATAAGAACTACAATACTTATCCTTCTAGTTTCTTTTATCATAATTATTTCTACAATTTTCTGTACTACTAAAATTCCAATAGCAGTAAACATCGTAATCATTTTTGTTTTTTGATCACCAATAAATATTGCACCTACTATAATTCCCAATGCAACAACTGTAACTAACATATTGATAGCCAAAAACCTTAATTTCTTATTATCCATAACTATTTTTTCCTTACTTTAATAGTAACTTTAACTATTGCAGGATCAGAAGTTACACGTATGTCTTCTTTCGGATATAGCTTCAGATTACTTCGTTCTTCTGTTTCATCTTTCACATCACTCAAGTCAACATCTACTAGCATTTCCGTAAGTTTGTCTAACTCTGTTTGACTTTCCCCACGAACAGTTGCTTTTGTAGCTTCAGGCGTAATACTTACTAACTCATACCCTTCAGGTAATGCGCCTATAGTATTTACAGTTACTGGTACTTCTTTCTGTATATTTTTCACTTCAATAGTCATAACTGTAGAACTTGGTTCTATATGTATATCTTCTATCTTATTGTAGTTACTATCGTACGCTACTAATTTAGCTTCTTCTTTTGTATTTTTATTAATTTTCGTTTTATTATCACTTTCAGCTCTTACTTCTCGAATACTGTTAATAGTTTCAAGATCCCCTGAAATTTTAACATGTTCATCGTTAACTTTAAGTTTTTCTACTTCGTAACCCATAGTTAGACGTTCTTTTTTAAGCGTTGGTGTAACAACAAACTCTTTCGTAGTTTTTTCACGTATAGAAACAGTTATCGTACTTGGTTCAGCTGTACCTTCTATACCTTTTTCTAAACCTTCTACATCAAGTTTTACTTTTTGATCATCACCTATTTGTGAATTTTTAAGATTTAGTTTTACTTTGAAGTTCTTAGCTACACTTTCTTTTTGTACTTTTGAAGGTGTTCCACTAAGTTTCACCGAAACGGTATTTGGTACTCCTAAAACATATTGCTTATCTCTATCGTATTCTGCTTCTACTTGAACATCTGTTACCCACACAGTTGCATTATTATCAGTGTTTCCTATAACCGAAAAGTTTTTTATTTTCTCATTTACTGAAAGAAATAATAAAATAGCTATTAGTAATGATATTAATTTCAATTGATTATTTTCTTTTAATCGCATACTAACACCTCTTATATTAGATTTTCTGGAGATTGTTGCCAATTTTCTTCTAAATACTTAGTTAATTCTTTTTCAGAAAAATCAGTAACCAATCTACCATTTTGACAAATACTTATCTTTCCTGTTTCCTCAGATACAACAATAATTATCGAATCTGTTAATTCAGATAATCCTAATGCAGCTCTATGACGCGTTCCGTAGCTACTCGCAATACTTCTATTGTCAGATAACGGTAGCACACAACTTGCTGCACGAATACTTTTTCTATCAATAATCATTGCACCATCATGAAGAGGTGTATTTGGTATAAATATATTTATAATAAGCTCATTAGTAACTTCTGAGTTTATTTTTATTCCACTTTCCACATACTCATCAAGACCTGTATTATTTTCCATAACAATTAGCGCCCCTATTCTTCTACGCGCCATATGCCTTGCTGAGTCAACAACAGCTTTTATGATATGTTCTTTTGTATCTTTTGTTGTATCTTTGTATTTTAGAATATTCGATAACTGGACACGACCTATATATTCCAAAGCACGTCTAAGCTCTGGTTGGAAAATAATCATTATTCCTAAAACTCCCCAAGTAACAACTTGGTCAAAAATATAAGTCATTGTTGTAAAACCTATGAAATTAAAAAATATTTTTAATCCTATGATGATTAAAATACCTTTAACTAACTGCATTCCGCGTGTACCTTTTAACAAAGTTAAAAGTTTATAAACTAAAAACCAAACAAGTAAGATATCTAATATGTGTATTACTAACGATAAAGTACCAATGTTTGATAGATATTCAGCTATCATAATATTCTCCTTTCATAAACTTGTTAAATAATCATCACTTTTACAAAATAATCTGTAAAACCGATTCATTTCCATTATTAAATAAAGACATTTTTGGATTATCAAAGCATATAACAATCCACATTTTATTATACCATAAAAAAGCATAATATCGATACTTTTTTTAGTAAAATAAAGCAAGAAAATATTAATAAAATATCCTCTTGCTTTATAGCTATATTATTTCGGTTTTATATAATTTTCTATATTGTAATTTTCCGCTTCCAATTCGTTTTCATTTCCTAAGATAAGATTAGCTACACTATACCCTATAATTGGACCTGTTGTTAACCCTGAAGAACCTAAACCGCTTATTGCATAAACATTTTTCAACTTAGGCACTTCCCCAAAAAACGGAGAATAATCTGACGTATACGCTCTAATACCAACACGCTCATTAATAATGTCAGCATCTTCTAAATTGCGAAGAAACTGCTTAGCTTCATTACCAAAAGTATCTAATTGTTCTTTATCTACTTCCAAGTCAAATCCCATTTCATTTTCGTGAGTAGCCCCTACACTAACTACACCATCTTCAAACGGAATTATATCTAGTTCCCCTTCTGGCATAATAACAGGATAGTCCCCTGTATTATTATCACTTACTTTATAATCACGCAGTTGTCCTTTTTGTGGTCTAACATCAACATCATACCCAAGAGGCTCTAATACATCTTTTAACCATGCCCCTGTCGCAAGAACTACAACATCGTACTCTTTATTATCAATAACATACTTATCATCTAATAAATCTATTTCTACTTTTTTATTGATAACATTTGCTTTAGATACTTTAAGCAATGTTTTTACAAAACGTTCACCTTCAACTCGGCCTCCACCACTTGCATAAAGAACATCTCCATTATTATCAAAACTAGGAATAACTTTTTGAACTTCTTCTTTAGAGATTATCTCTAAATCACCTATCATCGGAGATAATTCTTTTCTTTGTTCCGCTAGTTCTTTTAATTCTGGAAGTTTATTAGCGTCTTTCTTCAGTAAATATACCCCACATTGATCATAGAAATCGGTATTATAACCATCTTTTTTCAAATCTTCTACTAATTTTAGATAAAAATCCGCCCCTAAACGAGCCATTTTATACCATGGCTTATTACGTCTTTTAGAAAACCATGGGCTAATAATCCCCGCAGATGCTTTAGTAGCTTGTCCTACTCCATAATCAAAAACTGTTAACTCTATATTTTCATCTTTTGATAAATAATAAGCACAAGTAGCACCCACTATTCCTCCACCTATTACAGCTACTTTCATAATTTACCTCACTTTTTAATAAATATTTTTTTCTACTCAATAAAATTATACATCAAAAAATTATGAACGTAAACTTTTTATAAAATAAAAGAAACTTTATAAAATTCACTAGTTGACATAAATAACTCTTACAAGTAAAATAATATCTATAAAAACAATTATGGAGATTATAGAATGAAAAAACAATTATTATTAACTGTCGCTATCGCAGTTCTTTCAGGAACAACACTAGGCTGCGCTCAAAATAAGAAAGACAACAACAATCAACCTACAACACAAGAAGCAAAAAAAGAGTTATCAAACGAGGAGATAGTTAAAACAGCCTTAAACAACTTTCCAAAAGACAACAATATTGAATTAGAAAGTAAACTAAATATAGCTACTCAAGTTGGAGATGAGCATGTTTCTTTAAATATATTATCAGACATTAAAATTGATGAAAAAGGAAACATACTAAAAAACTCTTCTAAACAAGAAACTTCTGCCGAAGGAAACTCAAATGAGAAAAAACAAGTTTTCTTAAAAAAAATAGATTCTGGTTATGAAAAATTTGATGTTGTAGATGGAAAATTAGTAGCTAAAAAAATTGAAGATGATGCAGATTTTCTTTCAGCATTAGATCTATTTTTCAAAAGGAGTTCTATATTTGACTTAGTACTAGATAAAAATTATGAAAAAACTGATACAAAACTAACATTTAGTGGAAAAATTAAATTTTCTGAGATAAAAGAAAAATTTAAATTGAGTGATGAGGATATGTTAATTGATGGCAATGTAGACTTATCACAAATAAATATACCATTTTCTTTAGTGATAGATACTAATACAAATGAAATCACAACAATTACTGTAGATATGAAAACTCCTATGAATGAAATCATTAAAGCAAATCTTGAAAAAGAAAAGGACTCAATGGAGAAACAAGAATATGCTGTTGCGAAACAATTACTTGAAGCTATCTCAAAAGATTCTAAAGGAGAATATGTAATAACTCGAAAAACTAATAAAATAGACGAAATAAAATTTAATTAACATAAGGTAAATCTAGGTTATTATATAATCTAGATTTTCTTCTATAATATAATTAATATTAGCGAGTAATTTTTAACTTCCTGATGAAAGTAATATAATAACCTTTACCTATTTACATTAAAGTACTATAATTAATATTAGATATATATTTTTAATATATAAATAGAAATTGGATTATTAGTGTCTACACTAATAAATGGAGGTTAATATGGGTGAGATTAAATTAGTTCCAAGAAACGAAGTAGATAAAAAGTATACTTGGGATATGACATTACTATATAAAAGTGATAAAGAATTTATAAATTCTTTAGAAAATATTAAAAAAAGTATTTTAGAATTTAAAAACAACTACGAAGGAAAATTAGCAGACTTAAACATCTTAGACAAAGCGATAAAAGAGTACGAAGCTATGTATGAAGAATTTTATAAACTTTCTCACTATGCAGAACTTCCTATGACTGTTGATAGATTCAATGAAAATGTAGTTAATAATGCTACTCTATTCGAAGAAGTATCAACTCTTTGGGCAAGCAACCTTAGCTTTTTCGACACAGAATTAGTAGGATTGGACGAAAGTTTTATAAATAAATTTGTAGAAAAACATAGACCTGATTTAAAATATTTCTTCGAAAAAGTTATTTTAGAAAAAAAACATACTCTTTCTAAAGAAGCAGAACAAGTAATTGCTAACTACGAAAGTCTTCCTAACTTTTATAATTTATATGAAGTTACTAAACATGAAGATATGCAATTCGACAGTTTCGAAGCTAATGGTAAAACATTAGAAAATAGTTTTGTATTATATGAAAATTTACATGAGATGGATAATAATAAAGAAGTACGTCGTGGTGCAGCAAAAAGTTTCTATAAAACTCTAAATGCATATAAAAATACTTCTGCGAATGAGTATATCTCACAAATCAAAAAAGAAAAAATGATTGCGACTATGCGTGGTTATGATAGTGTTATAGATTTCCTACTAGACAAACAAGATGGAAATCGTGAACTTTATGATCGTCAAATTCGTACTCTTATGGTGGATCTTGCACCTCATATCCGTCGTTATATTAAACTTCTTGCACGTGAACATAAAATTAGCGACATGCAATTTGCGGACTGTAAAATTAATTTAGACCCTACTTTTGAAGTAGATATGAGCATTGCAGAATCAAGAGAGTACTTGAAAAAGGCTCTAGGTGTACTTGGAGAAGATTACCTTAATATGATTGATGAAAGTTATGATAAACGTTGGACTGACTTTCCTCAAAATATCGGTAAGAGTACTGGTGGATTCTGTGCAACAGTTCCAAATGTAGCTGGATTCATCCTACTATCTTGGACAGGTAAAATGAATGAGGTATTCGTTCTAGCACATGAATTAGGTCATGCTTATCACTTTATGAGCACTGGTAAACACCAAACAATGTTAAACAACGACTGTCCTCTGTACTTTGTTGAAGCACCATCTACTTGTAACGAAGTAATAGTATCAAATTATCTGCTAAAAACAAATACAGATGCACGCTTCAAACGCTGGGTAATTAGTAATATGATTAGTAGAACATACTTCCACAATATGGTTACTCACTACTTAGAAGCAGTATATCAAGATAGAATCTACAAAAAAGTAGATAATAATGAAATGCTTAACGCTGATGTTCTTTCTAAAGTAAAACGAGAAGTAATGGAAGAATTTTTCGGA
>QWCZ01001509.1_pt1 | contig 10222 bp, 10 predicted proteins | sample 1972651 | NCBI WGS metagenome assembly QWCZ01 (sample SAMN09866695, study PRJNA288562) | Human oral metagenome isolate pre1_saliva, whole genome shotgun sequencing... | isolation source: mouth | host: Homo sapiens | place: USA: California
TAGGACAATAATTGGTTCAGATGCACATGATTTTAACAGGATGGAAGATAGGGAGATGGAAATTGCTAGGGAGTTTGCAAGGGAAATTGGGCTGAATGTAATTGAGAGTATTTTTTGAAATTATAAAATTTAATAGGAGGAATTAAATTGAAGAAAATAATTTTATTTATTTGTATTTTGATAGGAGTGAGTTCATGTTCTGTTATTCGTGGATTTGCTGATATATCAAATCAAAATGCCAGAGGATATAAAACTGAATATAAACAAGAACAGTTAGCATTAGAACATCATAAACTGACATATAAATTTCCAAAAACAAAGGATAGTAGAAATAACGAGGAATATGAAACAGTGTGGAATGGTATGAAATTAATAATTCCTAAAAATACAACGATAGATAGGGAAGGTAAATTAGTTTATAAAGGTTATCAATTAAGAGTGGGATTTACTCAAACTGCTAATAGAGAAGAGCTTTGTAGAAATAATGTGAATGATAGTAAACAATGGTATAAGAAATATGATGGAAGTTATCGTATTTTAGAGTTTTATGAGTTTAAGTATTACAAAGGTCATCCAAATTTTAATTTAGATTTAGCAGAAGACATAGCTGCGCTAAATGATTTTATCGAATGTTAAAAAATTTAGGGAAGGAGAATGTATAATATTATTATACGAGAAAATTAATATGAAAAAAATAATTTTACTTATTTGTATTTTATTAGGAATAAGTTCGTGTGAAGTCATTGATGAAGCTGTTCAAGATGCACGAGCATATGGAGATGCAACTAGATATGAAAAAAAGCAAGAGAGAATAGGAAACGAACTCTTTGATGAAGATACCCAAAAAATAATGTGGAATGGTATGGAATTAATAGTTCCTCAAAATACAAAAATAAACGAAAGAGGAAAACTAGTTTACGGTGATTACGAATTAAATATATATTTCTATCGTGTTACAAGAGAGAATATTTGTACAGCCAAAAAATCATTTAAAAAAGAATGGTATAAAAAATATAATAATAATTATTATGTTTTAGAAGGCTCTACATATAATAATTTAATTATTCATTGGAATAGTAATATAAATTTAGCCAGAAAAATAGCTAGAGAAAATAATTTTACCGAATGTTAAAAAATTTTAAAGAAAGGAGTGTATGATATTTGTTATCATACAATAAATAAAAATGGATAACAGTTTTAAATTTTTAAAAGGGGCAAAAATGATACATCCGACAACTGGGATAACTTTGGAATATTTGGATAAGTCTAATGCAGTTTGTTTTGTATTGTTTAATGAAACTAAAGAAAAGGCGATTTTGGTAAAACAGTTCCGTCCAGGTCCGAAGGATTATACTTTGGAGGTTTGCGCTGGGCTGATTGATGGGGATGAAGATCCTAGGACAGCGGCTTTTAGGGAATTGCGAGAAGAAACTGGATATTTGGAAAAGGATATTATGGATGTAGAAGAATTGCCGCAAGGGCTTTATGTGTCACCTGGGTATACTACGGAAAATCTGTATTTTTTTAGCGGCAGATTGAAATCAGATGATATTGAGCCGCTTGAGCAGTCGCTGGATAATGGAGAAGATGTGAAGGTTGTCTGGGTTGATGTGAAGGATATTTTAAGACTTTCAAATGATATGAAAACGATACTTGCAGTAACTTATTTTTCAAGAAAAAAGTAGGATATTTAAAAATAAAAAATAAAAATGTAAGATGATAGAAAGGGGGAATTAATGGCTCAAAATAATAAAATAAATTTAGATGAAGAAAATATTGACATTAATGCTGACATTGATACTAAAGAAATAACTCAAGAGGAGAAAACACAACAGAATGTGGAAAAATTAAAAGATGAAATCAGAAACCGTATGTCTGAAGAGGATGCCCAGAATTTTGAAGAGGAAGAAGAAGTATCGCCTGAAGAAATGGCTGAGGAAATTCAGAAAATTGAGACAGAGAAAGAGCTGGAAGAATATTTTGAGGATAATCATTCGATTGATATTGCGGAAAGTTTTGAAGAATTGGATGATGATGAGCTTTTAAGAGTGTTTGAACTTTTGAGTGATGAAAATAAGGCTAGTGTTTTGGAGCAGGCGGATGAAGAATTGCAGACGAGAATTATAGATTTGCTTTCAGATGAGGAAGATATTGATATTTTGGGATATATGTCGCCAGATGACGTGGTTGATATTTTAGGATATATTGACATTCAAAAAAGCAAGTCGATCCTTGACAAGATGAAACGTTCGCAGGCAAATAAATTTCGGGAATTGCTAGGTTATGAGGAAGATACTGCTGGAGGGATTATGACAACCCAGTACATTGCATTTAAACAGAATTTGGAAATAAAAGATGTAATGGCTAAACTGAAAATTATTGCTCCAAAGACAGAAGTAATTGAAACTATTTTTGTTACAAATGAAAAGAAAGAATTAGTGGGGGAAGCGGATTTACGGGATATATTGATTTCTTCTGAAGAAACAAAACTTGAGAATATAATGGATGAAAATGTAAAATATGTCTATGTTGAGGAAGATCAGGAGGAAGTGGCGAGGATAGTGTCAAAATATGATTTACGTGTAATACCAGTTATTAATCATAAAAAGAATATATTGGGAATTATAACTGTAGACGATATTATTGATGTAATCCAAGAGGAAAATACTGAGGATATTTTGAAATTAGGGGGAGTTTCTGAGGAAGAAGAAATTGATTCGCCATTTTTATTTTCTGTTAAGCAGAGATTACCTTGGCTAGTCATAAATCTTGCAACAGCCTTTCTGGCTTCATTTGTAATTGGACTATTTTCCAATACAGTTGAGAAGGTAGTTATTTTATCTTCAATAATGACAATAATTAGCGGAATGGGCGGAAATGCAGGAACTCAGGCTCTATCTGTAACAATTCGGGCATTAGCGCTGGGAGAAGTTGATTTAAAGGATACGATTGAGATAATTGGAAAGACGCTTTTAGTTGGAGCGGTAAACGGGGCAATTTTAGGATTGCTTTGTGGCGGGATTTTATGGGTGCTTTACGGAAATTTTTATATGGGATTAATTGTATTTCTGGCAATGATTGGAAATCTTGTAATTGCCTGTATGATTGGATTTTTAATTCCAGTAACGTTAAAGGCATTGAAAATTGATCCTGCGATGGCTTCGGCTGTGGTATTAACAACAGCGACAGATTGTTTTGGATTTTTAATATTTTTAAGTTTAGCGACAGTATTTCTAAATAAATTAACTTAATATTTTATAAAAATAAATTTGGAAGGAGGAAATTATGCGGATTAATTTGCCATTGCCTACAATAATATTGATTTTATACATAGTTTACGTGATTTTTTCTATGATTATGAAAAAAATAAGATTTAATGCAGAAAATTTAGAAGAATTGGATGGGGAGTTTATATTTACTTTTATACCAAAAATAAAAAAACAGCAAATATATTTTAATATTAATGAAGTAAAACTTTGTATTTTGACAAGAATTTTTATTCGGCAGGGAACTTTTAAGACAATAAATTTTAATATTCTCTTAAATGATGGATATAGTTTGAGATTAAAGAAAAAAAGGGATTGTCTGTTATTTTTAAAAGTATGTCGGGAAAAAAGGGAGGAACTGTATCAAAAGATTTTGAGTATGATACCTGCAGATACGACAGTTATTTTGATTTTAGAAAAGGAGCTGGATAATTTTGAGCGTTAAAAAATACAGAAGGGAACAATAAAATGGATTTATGGAATTTATTTAAAAGAAAGAAAAAAATAAAAACAGGTATCTGCTTTTCAAATGAAAAATCAGTTGAAGAACTTTTAAAGAATTTTTTGGAAACTTATGCAGATAAAATTAGTACAGTTGCTTTGGAAAATGGGGAAAAGTTGACTGAAAAAACTAAAAAGTTTTATCTTGAATTGAAAAATGGGAGAAAAATAGAAGTATTAATAAATCCAGAACGTGATTTTCTTTTAAAAAAGCAAATTGCAATAGAGATTTTTTTAGAAAAGTTAAATCCAGAGAGCTTTAAAAATATAAGCGAAGAAGAACTGGCTAAGTATAATAGCTTGCTTATAAATTTTGAAGCCTTAGATAAGGAAGAGGAAAAAAATGAAGAAAAATTTATGATGGAAACCGCAAAATTTTTAAGGGAATTTCATAAATTTACTATACAGAAAAAATTAAACCATTATCATTTTGGAGATAGAAGAATGATTCAAAATGATGAAAAATGGGAAATTTCAGACTTTATTCCGCCACTTTCAGAAAAAATGTTTTTGGAATATGACCTTGAAATGACTGATAACGATCTTGAAAGAATGAAAAAAAATATTGAAAGAATGAAGAAGGCTAAACTTCCATACAACGAAAAAATGGAAGTAAACATATCTGAAAAAAATGTAAAAATACGTAAAAAATGGGACATTATAAGAAGAATCGCAGCAATAACAATGACACGGCTTGCTGCGGAAACCTATCTTGAAAAAAAAGAAAATGGACAAAAGGAACTGGAAACGATTATTGATATTTTTGAAAAAAGATACCAGTTTAAGCAGGTATTGACTGAGCGTGAAAAAAATTATCTGGAAAATCCGTCAGATGATAAAGAATTGAATGTTGAATTTTATTTTATGCTGGAAGCTGCTAAAATGCTGCTTTGGGTATTGTCAGTTATTGATATTGAATTTGATGACTTTAACATATTTTGTGATATTTCCATTCTTACTGATGGATTAAAATATGATAATTTAAAGTCCTTTGCCAGAAAATGTGAAATTCGTTCGCAAAACAAAATTTTAGACATGCTGGATTATATATATAGACTAAATTGGGCAAATGTTGAAATAAAATTAGAAGGTTATGATGGAATTGTAAATGAAAGTATTTTGTATTTCAGCAGGCTTGCATTGGAATGGGTTGTTCAAGATGGAAAAAGCATAGAGGAAATTATTATTCATACATAAAGTATATATTTAAAAAATCAAATAAATTAAATTCATTTTAAAAATGACTTTGTTTTTAAAAAATCTAAAAAATAATGAAAAATACGGCTTTAGTCAAAATAATTTTAAAAATTAATTGACAATGGATTTTAAAAATGATAATATAAAAATGTAAAGATTGAAATTAATTTTTTAAGTAATTATAAATGTCATAGAAGGAGAAAAAATACGATGAAAAAAATCGCAATTTTAACAAGTGGGGGAGACTCACAAGGTATGAATACAGCGATAAGAGCTGTGACAAAAGCTGCCATTAACAAAGGAATGGAAGTTTATGGTATAAAAAGAGGATACAAAGGTATGCTTGAAGATCAAATTACTCCATTAACATTATTGGATGTAAGTGGAATTGCTGATAAAGGAGGAACAATTTTATTATCAGCAAGATTGCCTGAATTTAAAGATCCTGAAGTTAGGGCAAAAGCGGCGGCTAATTTGAAAAAATATGGAATTGACGGATTAGTTGTAATTGGTGGAGATGGATCATTCCATGGTGCACATTACTTATATGAAGAACATGGAATTAAAACAATTGGAATTCCAGGAACTATTGATAATGATGTAGCCGGAACTGATTACACAATTGGTTATGATACAGCATTAAACATTATATTGGATGCAATTTCAAAATTGAAAGATACGGCAACTTCTCATGAAAGAACATATTTAGTTGAAGTAATGGGAAGAAACTGTGGAGATTTAGCGCTTTATTCTGCAATCGCAGGAGGTGCAAGTGGAGTTATGATTCCAGAAACTGAAAGTTCAATTGATGATTTAGCTGAAGTAATCAAAAAAAGACGTGCTGAAGGTAAGTTGTATGACATAATTGTTGTTGCTGAAGGTGTTGGAAATGTTGTTCATCTTAAAGAGGAATTATCAAAAAGAGTTGACACAAGTATAAGAGTTACAATTTTGGGTCATATTCAAAGAGGTGGAGCTCCAACAGCAGCTGATAGAATTTTAGCAACAAGATTAGCTGTTAAAGCTGTTGAATTAATTGAAGAAGGAAAAGGTGGATTAATGGTTGGAATCCAAAGTGAAGAAGTGACAACTCATAAATTATCTTATGCTTGGGAAAATTATTCAAAGGCTTCATCAGCTGATTATTTAATTGCAAATATGTTATCATTATAATTTAATGAAAAAGTTATGTTAGTTTAATAATTTTTTTGATTTAACGAGATGTAAATGAACTCTCTTGCATTTAGCAAGAATTCATTGATAATTTAAGACAATGAAAATTTTAAATTAAATTTTAGGAGGAAAAATGAAAATTAAAATGACTAAAGTTGTTTGTACCATTGGTCCAAAAACTGAAAGTGTTGAAATGTTGACAAAATTAGTAGAAAGCGGAATGAACGTAATGAGATTAAACTTCTCTCACGGTGATTTTGCTGAACACGGACAAAGAATTAAAAATATTAGAGAAGTAATGAAAAAAACAGGTAAAGAAATAGGGATTTTATTAGATACTAAAGGTCCTGAAATCAGAACAGGAAAATTAGAAGGTGGAAACGATGTATTACTAGAAACTGGTAAAAAAGTAATTATGACAACTGATTATGATTTTGTCGGAAATGCTAGTAAATTCGCAGTTTCATATCCTGGAATCGTAGATGACTTAAAAATTGGAAGTACTGTTTTATTAGATGACGGTTTAGTTGGATTAAAAGTTGAAGCTATCAACAAAGAAGCTGGAGAAGTTGAATGTGTTGTTACAAATACTGGAGAATTAGGAGAAACTAAAGGTGTAAACTTACCAGATGTTTCAGTTGGTTTACCAGCGCTAGCTGAAAAAGATATTGCTGACTTGAAATTTGGTTGTGAACAAGGTGTTGACTTTGTAGCGGCTTCATTTATAAGAAAAGCTTCTGACGTTGCTGAAGTAAGAAAAGTGTTAGATGACAACGGTGGAAAAAATATTCAAATTATTCCTAAAATTGAAAGCCAAGAAGGTGTTGACAACTTCGATGAAATCTTGGAATTAAGTGATGGAATCATGGTAGCAAGAGGAGACTTAGGAGTAGAAGTTCCTGCAGAAGAAGTTCCTTTCATGCAAAAAATGATGATCAGAAAATGTAACAAAGCTGGAAAACCAGTTATTACAGCAACTCAAATGTTAGATTCAATGATTAGAAACCCAAGACCTACAAGAGCAGAAGCTGGAGATGTTGCTAATGCTATCTTAGATGGTACTGATGCAGTTATGTTATCAGGAGAATCTGCAAAAGGTAAATATCCAGTAGAAGCTGTTAAAATGATGGCTACTATTTCAAAAAGAACAGATGAATTTAAAAAATTCAAACCAGTTGAAACTCCAGCAGCAGATATTTCTGTTACAGAAGCAATTTCAAGCGGTGCAGTAAGTACTACACAAGCATTGGATGCTAAATTAATCGTATGTTGGACAAAAACAGGAAGATCTCCTAAGATGATTAGAAAATATGGACCAACTGTACCTATAATCGCATTAACTGACAACGAACAAACTGCTAGACAATTGGCATTAGTAAGAGGAGTTAGAGCTTATGTAGAAAAAGGATTAGATAAAACTGATGACTTTTTCGCAAAAGCAAGAGAAATTGCAGCTAATCACGAAGAAGCTAAAAAAGGTGATTTAGTAGTATTAGTAACTGGAATTTCTAAAGAAGGAACAACTAATACATTCAGAGTAGAAAGAGTTGGAGAATAGTTAAATTTAATTGTTTGACATTTTAATCATAAATATTTTTGTAAGGGAATGGTTTTATACCTTTCCCTTTTTAAAATTATTTAAAATTAAAAAGGAGATGAGATAACAAATATGAAGAAATTAGATGATTTAATTGATGTTTTTGCAAAACTGCCTGGAATTGGGAGAAAAAGTGCGGCGAGAATTGCATTTGACGTGCTTGATAGAAGTGAAGCGGAAGTTGATAGAATGTTGGAAATAATAAAGGATTCGCATATAAATATTAAGCATTGTAAAATTTGTGGAAATTTATCAGAAAATGAAATTTGTGAAATTTGTGAGAATGAAAAAAGAGACAGGGAAGTAATTTGCGTTGTGGAAGGTGTGAGAGATGTGATTGCCTTTGAGAAGTCTGAAACATATAATGGGCTTTATCACGTTTTAGGCGGGAAAATTGATCCGTTAAATGGAGTTACTATTGAAGATTTGAATTTGAGAAATCTGTTGGATAGAATAGATGGAAGTGTTAAGGAAGTTATATTAGCTTTAAATCCTGATTTGGAGGGAGAAACTACAAGTCTTTACTTAACAAAATTTTTAAAGGCGAAAGATGTTAAAATTTCTAAAATTGCTAGTGGTATTCCAATGGGTGGAAATATTGAATATACTGATATGGCAACTCTCGGAAGATCTTTGGAAGGTAGAATTAATGTGGATGATGAAAATTAAACTCGTTTTAGGAAATTTTAAAAGATGATGTAAATACTCAAGCGATAATATTAATGCTATTTACCATTAGAATAATGGATTTAGTCAAATAAGCTATTGCTTGAGTATATTTTTTTATAATTTTATTCACTGTACATTTCTTTTATTTTATTTTCATCAATTCCGAAAAAATAAGTTAAAATAAAACCTCCTAAGTATGCTCCAAGCATTGAAATTATAAAGTAAATCCAAGTTCCTGGAACTACTATGAAAAGTCCAAATAGCCCTGAAACACCTTGTGAAATTGTCCCTAAATGAAATAAAACGGCTAAAATTCCACCAAATCCAGAACCTAGGCAAGCTGTGACAAAAGGTTTTCCCAGTGGCAAAGTTACGGCATACATCAACGGCTCACCAATTCCAAGTATCCCAACAGGAATAGAATCCCTGACCATATTTTTAAGTCTTTGGCTTTTAGTTTTTACATAAATTGCAATTCCAGCTCCAACTTGACCTCCGCCTGCCATCATAAGAATTGGTAATAAATAATTAATTCCTTTTGTAGGGCCTTCTGGATTGTTTAACATTACGTGGATTGGAGTTAGAGCTTGATGCAGCCCGACAGAAACGAGAGGTAAAAATCCTGCTGCCAGGAGATAGCCACCGAATATTCCCAATTTATTGTAGGAAAAATCAAGAATAGCGTATATAAAGTTTGTTAGACAAGTTCCCAAAGGCTGAATTATTAATAGAGCGATAAAAACTCCAATTGTTAATGTTAAAAGCGGAGTAAGAAAAGTATCAAGCATTGCTGGAATTATCTTTCTTATCTGCTTTTCCAGATATGCAACAATCATTCCCATAAATAGTGCTGTAAGCAGTCCTCCCATTCCTGGTGAAAAAGGTTCTCTGGTAAAAGGGAGTATAACTGCGCTTTTTCCTTCAGTTTTTAAAATTAATGGCAATGCTGGATTTACGATAAATATTGATCCTATAATTCCACCAAGAACTGCTGTTCCGCCAAATTCCTTTGCAGAATTCATTCCTACATAAATTGCAAGATAGCTGAACATTACAAATCCGGCACTTCTTATGGCTGCAAACCACCATGCTGCATCATAGGCATTTTTTGCTGTAGTATTTATAACATTTGTAAGTCCTATTATTAGGCCTGCTGCAATTATTCCAGGCAGTAGGGGGACAAATATGTTTGCAACTTTTTGGAGAAATCTCTGGACAGGTCCATTATGTTTTTGATTATTAGACTTTTTATTCTCGCTTGCTATATCTTTGACATTTCTATTTGAAAATCCCAATGGAATTCCTGTAAGTTTTGAAAATTCATTTCCTATTGCATTTACTTTCCCTGGCCCTAAAATAATCTGTAAAGTGTCAGAATTTACCACATTTAAAACTCCGTCAATTTTTTTTAGTTTTTCCAAATCTACATCTTCACGAATTTTAACTCTCAATCTTGTCATACAGACTGCATTTGAAACAATATTTTCTTTACCTTTTAAAATATTATAAATTTCTTTTGCTATTTTTTTCTCGTTCATAATGTCTATCTCCTTTTGAATAAATTTTATTTTTTTACAAAAGAAAATTTCTGCCAAGGCTTGATATAGTCAATTAAAAATATTTCATTTTTACTTATTTTTCCAACAACATTTGATTTTCCAGTATTTTTCATATCTGTTTTAGCAATTAGAAGTTCGCCTGCATAATGTCCGTATTCACTGCTTTCAATAATCACATCTCCCTTTTTTATTATTTCAGGAGTATTAAAAACTTTAAAATTATGTTCTTTATATTTTACACGGCTATTTGTAGAACGAAT
>QWCZ01001510.1_pt1 | contig 10220 bp, 8 predicted proteins | sample 1972651 | NCBI WGS metagenome assembly QWCZ01 (sample SAMN09866695, study PRJNA288562) | Human oral metagenome isolate pre1_saliva, whole genome shotgun sequencing... | isolation source: mouth | host: Homo sapiens | place: USA: California
CTAGCGCTCCATCTGGTAAATATTTTCCGTTTCTAATTGGTTCTATTAAATACATAATTCTTTCTCCTTTATTTGTTAATTTTTGTTAATGTATTTTTTATCTAATATAATTTTATTTAAAAAGTAGTTTGTAACTTTTCTCAGCAATTCTATTTCTTCAACAACTCTTCAACATCTAGCGTTAACTCTTTACTATTCTGGTTAAACCATAACACCCTCGAAGCTATTCTCTCTGGGAATTGATATTTCTTCTGATTCATAGTAATCATAAGAGCCTTAGAATTTTTATCAAGTTCTCTATAAAATGGATATTTTATAAACTGAGGAGTTGTAAATCCTACCCCTATTTCGATAAACAATGTTTTCTTATCACGATTTTTTTCTAAAAATTCATTGTACTTATCTAGATGTTCGAAAAAGATTGGATCTTCTACCATTCCCTTTTCAGCGTTACGTTTATTAACTTCAAGTGGCGCACCACATTCCGGGCATAATGGAATAGACCTGTAGTCAACTTCCATATTTTCTTGCTCAACAGCTAATCTACGCATTAAAGCTTCATCTTGATATGTCTTCGCATGGCAATGTTTACTGCACTGCATAAGTCCGTACTTCCCTTGAATATGGAAGACCTTATCCATATCGTAACCAGCAACATCGAAGGCATTATCCGCATTTGTTGTAATAATGTGATAATTTTTATCCTTTAGAATATTTTTCAACGCTAGATAACTATCACCAACAGGTTGATCAAAGTAATTTAATAAGACGAAACGACTTTGAAATGCCCAATATTCTTGTGAACTTGGAAAATCAAACAGACTCGCCTGTAACATATCTAAAAACTTATATTTTTCCACAAAGTCTTTGAAATTACTCGTAAATCTCTCTCCAATATAAGTAAATCCATCGGCAGCTGACATTCCAGCTCCTATTCCTATGACTATCGTCTCAGCTTCTTCTATTAACTGCGCTAATTTTTCGGCATTGTTTTCTTCTAACTCTATCGCCTTCCAAGTCATTAATTTTTCTCCTTTTTAGACATTAGCTCTTTTGCTAAAATCTCAATAATATTTTTTCTTCTTTCTATTGTTGGTACTAAAGGTATACACATAAGTTCTTTTAACTCTAACTCTATAGCTAGTTTTCGTAGTTTTTCTACTACGACATCCTTTGTTCCCCAAACTAAACGTGTTCTGTTTTTTTCTACTTTTTCTATATCCGCTTCACTTATCTCATACTCTTTAGCTGTTTTTATACTAGGAAACCTGTCGAATTCTGTAAATTCTCTCTTGCCGAGAAGCCAAACATCTAACGAGCGTACCAAGTCTTTCGCCTCTTGCTCATCTTCCCCTATCGCTATAAATACCGAAACAATATCTTGTGGTGTTTTTCGTTGCTCGCGCATTTTTTTACGATAAGTTTGTAAACATCTTTTTGCTGTTTCTATATAGTCTACAGCTTGATTAAAGAATAAACCATAGACATAGTTTTGCCCTAACTCTGCGGCTAAATTCGCACTTTTCTCACTCGTTGACAATAGCCACATCGGACCTGCCTTCGCTTCTGGTGGTTGCACCAGTGTTTCAGTTCCCGTTAGAAGTTCTAGTAATTCTCTACAGCTATCATTGTACTCGTCTCTCGTTATAGGTGTAGTATCCATCAACTTCTGAACTATTTTGGTTCCAGGATTATTGCCTATTCCTAGATTAACCCTATTGGGATACAAGGCACTAAGTAGTTTTATCCATTCACTAATTTTATACGGCGGATAGTGAGGAATCATTATCCCACCTGAACCAATTTGTATCTTTTCTGTATTTTGAAGAAGGTGTAACATCAATAATTCCGGGCTGCTACTCGCAAGAGCAGGCACTTGATGATGTTCAGCCATCCAAAAACGACTATAACCTAGTTTTTCAGCTAGGCAAGCAAGTTCAGTACTCTCTTTTATAGCTTCTATCGCAGTTTTCCCTTCATCAACAATAGCATAATCTAAAATACTAAGTTTCATATATTTTCCTCTTATATTTTATCTCATTTTGTATAACTTCAAACATCTATTCTCTTCTTTTTTAATATTTTATTCCATTCTCTTCAATTAATTTTTACCTTTTTATATGCTTGATAATCTGATATAATAAATTATAAGAAAACCTTTTCTGAAATTACGAATTTATTATATCATACTTTCAGAAAAAGTACACACACCTGGCACCGTCACTTCTAATAATTTTCTTTGACAAGAAGTATTATGGTTCATATAAGTAATTAAACTACTAAAGAGGTATTTTATGAAATCTAAATTATTAACACCTGTCAAATTGGCTAATGGGATTGAATTAGAAAATCGTTTCGTCCTTTCACCAATGACAACCAACTCATCTACAAAAGACGGATTTATTACAGAAGAAGACTTATTATACGCAAAAAGAAGAAAAAACACAGCACCTCTACAAATTACAGGTGCTGCGTACATTAATCTAGAAGGTCAGCTCTTTGAATATGGCTTTAGTGTTCATGATGATTCATGTATTCCTGGTTTAACTAAAATGGCAAAAGCTATGCAGTCTGGTGGCGCAAAAGCTATCCTACAACTTACTCACGCAGGTCGTTTCGCCAACCACTACGTTACTACTAACAAACGCGCCGTCGGCCCAAGTTATATGAAATTGAACTCACCTGTAGAACACATCGTTCAACCTCTTACCATAGAAGATATACAAAAAATAAAAGGAGATTATAAGCGTGCCACTAGTCGCGCTATCGCCGCCGGTTTCGATGGTATCGAAATATCTAGTGCTCAACGTCTTCTATTACAAACATTCTTCTCTACTTTTTCTAATGAACGTCACGACGAATACGGGGTAGATACTTTAGAAAATCGCTCACGTTTCATCCTTGAAGTTTTTGAAGAAGTGTATGAAGTTATAAAAAAGGAGGCACCAAAAGACTTCATTTTCGGTTACCGTGCCACACCCGAAGAAACTCGCGGAGAAGAAGTAGGTTATACTGTTGAAGAGTTCAATCAACTTACTGACTGGTTATTAAAAAAAGTACCACTATCTTATATGGCAATCGCAAGTTGGGGACAAAATATTTATCTAAATAGAGTCCGCGCAGAAGGTCCTCATCACGGTCGACTAATTAATGAAGTAGTGTATGAACACTTAAACGGAAGATTACCTCTAATCGCCTCAGGTGGTATAAATACTATCGAAAAATGTGAAGAAGCAATCTTACACGCAGATATGATCGGACTATCTTCACCATTTGTCGCAGAGCCTGACTTTGTAGAAAAATTAAAAACAAACCACACAGAAGATATAAATCTTGATGTTGGAATAGATGATATTGAACGCTTAGCAATACCAAAAGCAGCTTTTAAAGATATAGTTCTAATGATGGACTACGGACGTTCATTACCTCAACATACAAGAGATGAATTTAGAAAACTAGAAGAAAATTATTAACTATATTTATTATTTATAACGTTAAGTTTAGTACAAATGTACATCCTTAACGTTTTCTTTATTTACAAAAGTTGAAGTATCAACTTAAAAATATCATTTGTAACAAAATTGTAATATTATTTCTGATACTTCTTTTATTCTTTTTTAAATAATTATTTTTGCCTATTTTATATTTTATGTAAACTTAACGAATGTCTTAAATTCGCTATTTCACTATAGGAAACGTTTATTTTTAAAACTATATTTAAGATAATATTTAAGTATACTTTTGTTACAAACGCTTTACATTAGTATATAAGCATTAAGTTTCCTACCAAATATCTTGTTTTATATTATTCTATATAGTATAATAACTATTGCCAATACACTAATTATATCTAAATTTCTTAATCCATATAGATTAAGAATAATTAGGAATATGGTCAAGGTCATATTTTTTATAAACTTAAAAATTAATTAATAAAGGAGAGATAATATTATGACAACAAAAAAATACTCATTACGTAAAGTAAAAGTTGGAGTTGCATCTGTACTTGTAGGATTAGGTGTTGCAACTACTGGAGCTGTAGTAGCTCACGCTGAAGGAGCAGCTACTCCTGCAGCTACTACTCCTGCTGAAGGACCAGCTGCTGCAGCTGCTCCTGAAGAAGAAACTCCAGTTGAAAAATTACAACCGAACACTCCAGCTCTTACATCAGAAGAAATCGATGCTTTAAACAACTCTCTTGATGAAGCTAAAAGAGATTTAAAAAAAGAAGAAGCAGAAGCTAAAAAACAATTATTAGCTGACTACGATAAATCTTTAGAAGATCTTGTTAAAGACGTAGAAAATTTCAAACCTACTACACCTGAAGAAGAAAAAGCTCAAAAAGAAAGTATCGCTAAATTAAGAGCTGCTGCTGCAGAATCTAAAGCTGAAATTGAAGAACTTTTCAAAGCTGGATTAACTGCAGAAGAAGCTGAAAAAGCTTTAAAAGAAGCTGGTAAACCTGTTACTAATGTATTCACTGAAGATACACTTCCAGCTGATGTATTAACTAAAATTCAAGATGCTGAAGATGCAGCAAAAGAAGAAGAAGCTCTACTTCCAACTTCTGTTAAAAAACAAGAATTATTAGATGAATTAGAAAAACAAATTGATAGAGATAAAAAACAAGTTGAAGGTATCCTTGAAGAAGCTCAAGAAAAAGCTACAACTGTTAATTTATTAACTAAAGAATTAGAAGAAGCTACTGCTCAATTAAAAGCTGTAGAAGCTCTTAAAGATGTTGAGCCTGAAGCTGCTGCTAAAATTAATTCATTAAAAACTAAAGTTGCTGAATTAGAAGCTAAATTAGAAAGCGCTACTAATGCTTACAATGCACACAGCGAAAAAGCTAAAGTTGTTTTAGAAAGTCTAAAAAATGAAATTAATGAATTAACTGACGAATACAACTACGCTTTAGGTGAATATCACTTAGCTAAAGTTGCTGAGTTAACAGATCAAATTGCTACTTTAGAAGAAAACATTAAAAATGCTACTGATAAAGACCTAAAAGCTATTCTTGAAAAAGATTTAGCTGATCTAAAAGCTGACTTAGCTAAAGCTACTAAAGAAATGGAAGATGTTCTTAATGTAATCGATCCATTAGTATTACCTGAAAAACAAAACCCTGGATTAGGAAGCGTTACTCCTGGAGATGTTTTCGGACAAAAACCAGAAGTTAAAGAAGAAGCTAAAGCTGAAGAAGTTAAAGCTGGATTACCAAACACTGGTATGAACTCTACTAGCACTGCAGCATTAGGATTAAGCTTAATCGCTTTAGTAGGTCTTGCTGTAAGACGTAAATTAAACAACTAATCGTTAATTAGTGTATAAAAAACATTAAAGAGTATGGAAATTCCATACTCTTTTTCTTTATAAAAATATAATAATAAATCAGACTTAGCATAAGTACCGTAAAACAAATTTACATACCTCATTCTAAGTCTGGTTTTATTTTATTTAATTCTTGTTAATTTTTTCACTTTAGTTTGTACTACATTCAGTGGTACAGATTCTTTAGTTATAACACTCGTATCTAATCCAAACCATTTTTCTGGTGTTACTGTTATTTTTTTCAATTTTAATCTTAATCCCATAATAAAGTTATCAAATGAAGATAAACCATTACTATTTCCTAATACTTCTTCAATTAGCACGAATCTAAAGTCTCCTACTGTTTCAGCTTTTCCTCGCAGGTTATATTTAGTTGGTTGTAGTTCTAATTCTTTATTTTCTAATAAATCTGCAATAACTTGATGCATAAATAAGTTAACCCTTTGGTTCTCTCTGAATCCTAGATTAAAGGTAATTTTTAATATTTTTTTATCACTAAATTTAGTAACTTTATACTCTCGTTTATATGGTTTATCTATAACATTTATATGGACGAAGAAATAAACATTAGCTCTTTTCGGTTGTTTATTTAAGATAGAATATAACACAGCATAATCTACATCTTCTTCATGTTTTGCCCCTGTTAAATATACTAAGTTGGTCGCGTATTTCGGAATACTTTTATCTGAACTTAACTGTAACAGTTGTTTGGTATAATTTTTCACCGTTAGATATTGACTTTCACGTTCTTTTATCTCAGTTCCTTTATACCAAATAAACATAATTGTAAATATCAGTAAGGCTATTGCTACTGTTATGTATCCACCATTTATGAACTTCAAACTATTCGCATACAAAAATAACAGCTCTTCTATTCCGAAAAACGCTAAGAATATTAAAGCGAAAACTTTATCACCTTTTACTTTATATAAGTATATACTCAACAGAAGTGTCGTAACAAACATCGTTATACTAATACTTAAGCCATACGCAGCTTCCATATTGCTACTTGTTCTAAAAAATATTACTACGCAACTACTACATATAAATAATATTATATTAACCGCAGAAACATATACTTGCCCTTTTAATTCTGTTGGATATTTTATTATTAATTTCGGGAATAGATTTAATTTTATCGCCTCTGATATTAACGTAAATGATCCTGTAATTAAACTTTGGCTCGCTATTATTGCGGCTAGTGTCGCTAATATTACTTGAAATACTATAAAATTGTCCGGCACTATTGCGAAAAATGGATTTTTCTCTGAACTATAGTTTGTTGATAATAAATACGCTGCCTGACCGAAATAATTCGCAAGTAAGCATACTTTGACCGTAAACCATGCCATTCTAACATTTTTTCTGCCACAATGACCTAAGTCTACATATAAATCCTCTGCACCTGAAACACATAAGAATACAGCTCCTAATAGAACAAAGACACCCGGATAGGTAAACAATAAGTTTAAGGCATATTTTGGATTAATAGCTTTTAATATCTCAGGTCTCGTCGTTATTGATTTTATTCCCCAAAATAATAGCGATAAGAACCACAAGCTCATAATCGGTCCAAATAACGATCCTATTTTTTTTGTTCCAAATCGTTGAAATGAAAAGATGAATACAAATATTATAAGTACTAAGACAACAACATCTTTAGTATCTATAGATGGTATAATGTCGTGTAGTCCTTCTACCGCAGATGTTACTGTAATTGCTGGTGTTATTATTCCATCAGCAAGAAGTGTTGCTCCTCCTATCATCGCTAACAGAGCTACACTTCGTCTTGTTTTGTTTTTGATCAAAGCAAAAAGTGAAAATACACCACCTTCACCGTGGTTATCTGCTTTCAAAGCAATCATTACATATTTTGTCGTTGTCTGCAAAGTCATCACCCAAAATATTAAACTGACAAAACCTAATACAAGACTTTCATTCATCATCGAATCGGTATTATGAACAAATGATTTCATAACATAAAGTACCGAGGTTCCTATGTCTCCAAATATTATACCTATTGTTATTATTACACCAAGAAAAGTTAATCTTGATTTATCCATATTTTTTATCCTCTTGTAAACTAAGTTGAAATTATATTATTACTATAAAATTTATAATATAATTCTCACATATAATTATATTCCTCTTATATTTAAAGTCAATAGTAAGTATATTGTGTTTTTATTATTATACTATGTATGTTTTTACCTTGTTAAATCTAGATATCTAATAATTTTTATTTACTCCTTTTTTAAAAATTTTCCACTTTCTTATAAGTTTACATATTTTTTGTTCAACCTATTATATTTTCAGAAAAAATTAGTATATACTAGTTATATAAATTTAACTGCGTTAGTGAAGTACTATACGATAATTTCAACTATTACTTTTACAAAACATTATAAAGTTCATTTTACTATTACATCACAATTCTTCTGCTAACTTCGTAGCACATAAATATATAAATACAGCAACTGGTATTTTTTCTCTATTTATTGTTCAGACTTTATATTTAAATGCATTTTGTAAAAATTTACCTATTGGTAAAATGTAAATAATACCTTCTATATTAGGAATACCTTCTTTTATTTCCACGCTTATTATAAGTGTAAAATTATACAAAAAATCGAACAGTATAAGAAACTAATCTATTTTTATTATTACAGTAGATTAGTTTCTTTTTTAATATAACACCTTAAATTATCACACTTAAAAACCTTTATTAATATCTGTTATATAATTTTTCGGAAACACCTTTAAATTAATTTTGAAAACTTTTACTTTTCTACTTTACAAACCTATTTAAAAAGTGTTAAAATTAAGTTAACGACGATTTAACACATTAAATTTAAAACAAACAAATTTTTCAAAAAAGGGGTGTTATTATGTTAATAAAAAGTAAAAAAGTTTGGTCTAGTGGCCAATTTCTTCCTCTAATTTTAGAAGTTGAAGATAAAAAAATAACAGCAGTTTATGACTACGATGCATTTGAAGAAGTAGATTACGATTTTGGTTCTAATCGCATTTTACCAGGTTTCATAGATGTTCATACTCACGGTGCTTACGGTTATGATACTAATGATGTTAACGAAGAGGGACTTCGTAACTGGACAAAAAATATCGTTTCTGAAGGTGTAACATCATTTTTACCTACAACAATAACTCAAACAGAAGAAGTACTTCTTAAAGCAGTTGCAAATGTAGCTAAGGTTTACGATGAAGGTTATGAAGGAGCTGAAATTCTTGGAATTCACTTTGAAGGACCATATCTTGATGAAGAAAGACGTGGTGCTCAACCTTTAAGTTGCATTCAAACACCTAGTGTTGAACAATTTAAAAAATTTCAAGCAGCTAGTAATAACTTAATTAGACTTATTACTATCGCTTGTGAGAAAGATGTAGACTACGAACTTACTAAATACTTAGTAAGTCAAGGTATTAGAGTAAGTTTAGGTCACTCAGCTTGTAATTATAAAGAGAGTTACTTAGCTTTTGCGAACGGTGCAACTTCTCAAACTCACGTTTACAATGGTATGGTAGGTTTCCATCACCGTGATGGCGGTCAAGTAGGTTTTGCTTTACGTGCTCGTGATTCTTATGGGGAAATTATCTGTGATGGTATCCACTCTACTACAGATGCACTAAATACATATTTTACAGCTAAAGGGCGTGATCATGGTATTATGATTACTGATTCTCTATGTGCTAAAGGTTGCGGTCGTGGTACTTATATCTTCGGTGGAGAAAATATGGAAATCTACGAAGATGGTAGTGCTCACCGTGATGATGGTCGTTTAGCTGGTTCTACGCTTAGAGTTATCGATGGATTACGTGTTCTAATAGAAGATGCTTTAGTTCCTGTAGATGCAGCAATCAACTCTTGTACTAAAAACCCTGCAGAAATGTTAGGTTTTGGAGATAGAAAAGGTAGACTTAAAGTTGGTTATGATGCTGACTTTGTAGTTATTAGTTCTGCATACGAAGTGTTAACTACATTTGCTCGTGGTAAAGAAGTATATAAAAAAGAAGATTAATTTATAAGGAGTCATTATATGAAATATTTAGTTTTTAATTCAAAAAAAGAAGCTTCTCAAGAAGCATATAAAATTTTAAAAGGTTTAGTTGATGAAAATTCAACATTAGGTCTTGCAACTGGTTCAACACCAACCGATTTATACGAAGAAATGATCGCTGATTATAAAGCTGGTAATTTCAGTTATAAAAACATTAAATCTTATAACTTAGATGAATACGTAGGAATTAGCTACGATCACCCTGAGAGTTACCATAAATTTATGGAAACAAATCTTTTTGATCATGTTGATATCGCTAAAGAAAATACTCATGTTCCAGATGCATCTGCTGATGATTTAGAATTAGCGGTTAAATCTTATCAAGAAGAACTTAATAAAGCACAAATTGACGTTCAAATACTTGGAATTGGTGGAAATGGTCACATTGGTTTTAATGAGCCAGGAACTCCATTTGACGCTGGTGTACATGTTGTAGATTTAAAAGAAGAAACAATTCAAGCAAACTCAAGATTTTTCGATGGTGATATTAATCTTGTTCCTAAACAAGCTATGACAATGGGAATTAAAGATATTATGCATGCTAAACACATCATCTTATTAGCATTTGGAAAAGCTAAACAAGATGCTATTAGAAGTTTAGTAGAAGGTACTGAAATAACTGAAAATATTCCATGTACTGTTCTTAAAAATCACCCAAGCGTATATGTATTAGTAGATAAAGAAGCAGACTTTAAATAACAAAAGTTGTGGGAGTGGCTCTCGACTAAGAAAAATCACTAGTCGGATCCTCCCACTCAAAAAAATATATCGATGTAAGCGTTTGATTTTAAAAATAATAGGGAGGTACAATAA
>QWCZ01001511.1_pt1 | contig 10218 bp, 7 predicted proteins | sample 1972651 | NCBI WGS metagenome assembly QWCZ01 (sample SAMN09866695, study PRJNA288562) | Human oral metagenome isolate pre1_saliva, whole genome shotgun sequencing... | isolation source: mouth | host: Homo sapiens | place: USA: California
ATCGTCGGCAGGCACGAGCCCAGTCCCGTAGCCTAAGCATTCGCCTTCGTATAGTCCCTACGCACCGATGCCCAGTATCTTCACGTATCAGTTCTTCCAAAACGCCCTCACAGCCTCCCTGCTCACCGCCATCGTCTGTGGGATTGTAGGGGCGTACATCGTAGTACGGCGCATCGTCTTCGTCAGCGGAGGCATCACGCACGCTTCCTTCGGAGGGATAGGGCTCGGCATCTACCTCGGCATCAATCCCATCCTCTCGGCAGCTGGTGCAGCCATCCTCGCCGCCTTCTCCATCGGCAAACTCAGCCGTACCGAAGGCATCCGTGAGGACTCTGCCATCGCCAGCATCTGGGCCTTAGGGATGGCGTTAGGTGTGCTCTTCATGACCTTGACTCCAGGCTATGCCACCAGCCTCCCTGCCTACCTCTTCGGTAATATCCTCTTAGTGACGACAGGTGACCTCATCGCCCTCGGCGTGCTGTCGCTCCTGCTCGTCGGGCTCTTCGTCCTGCGCTATCGGGAAATTCTCTACACGGCCTTTGACCGAGACTTCGCTCGTGTGCGAGGTATCAGCGTCGGACTCTGGGAGCGTGGCCTGCTGCTGCTGGTAGCCGTGAGCCTCGTGCTGACCATCCGCTCGGTGGGCATTATGTTGCTACTGTCGCTACTGACCTTACCGCAGACTACTATGGGACTCTTCACCGCTGACTTCCGCAAGATCATCGGTGGGTCTATCGTCCTCTGTCTCATCGCCAACGTTGGCGGTCTGCTCCTCAGCTACTACCTCATCAGCGTCCCCTCGGGCGTGCTGATTATCCTTCTGCTCTTCCTCTTCCTGGCGCTTGGCAAATGTCTCAGCACCCTACTACGACGCAGGGCCAAGGACGCACGTGGCTAAGAGCCAGCGCACTTGCCCTCCCCTTCCTCATCCTCCTCTTCGGGGCTTGCTCCCGACAGCTGAACACCCCGAGCTCGCGCACGTGGCAAGCCTTCCTCACGCAGTACAACGTCCTCTACAACGCACGGGAAGCCTACGAGACGACCTACCAGACCGCCTTCGAAGCCGTGAGCGAAGACTATGCGCTCCGCCTACCTATCGACCCACTCCTCTCCAGCTCAAGCGGAGCTCCTCCCACCTCCTCCCTGCGCTTCACGCGCACCATCGAGAAGGCGCGCAAGGCCATCGAAGAGCACAGCATCACACGCAAGCCCCCCCGACCACCGCACTGGCGCAGCAACCCCAAGGCGGTACGCCTGCAAGAGAAGACCGAATACAACCCTGCACTCAGCGAAGCGTGGCTTCTCATCGCTCGTAGCCAGCTCTATGGCGGTGACCTCACGGCTGCTCACACGACCCTCCTCGACCTCCTACGCCGCTATGCCATCGAGCCTCAAGTGCGTGACGTCGCCCGTCTCTACCTCGCCCGTCTCTACACCCTCCGTGGTCAACTCTTCGAGGCCGAAGAGGAGCTGACACACCTTCGCCGTGGGAGCAGTGAAGTGCTTCACCACGAGTCAAGACTCTATCATACCGCCGCAGCCGAACTCGCCTTAGCCCGAGGTGCAGACTCCATCGCCCTCCAGCACTTAGATACACTGGTCGGCAAAGAACCTTCCGCCCTACAGCGTGCGCGTCTTCACTTCCTCAGAGGGCAAATCCTCGAAGCTAAGGGGGCACGCCAGGAAGCACGCACCTCATTCGCCCAAGCCGAGCGAGTGAGTCCCCTACCTGCGTTAGAGTTGGCCGCCCATCTACGCACCCTTTCCCTCGCTCCCCAGCCCGACAAAGGCATCCGTCCGCTCAGGCGACTGAGCCGCCTGCATCGCTATACTCCGCACCGATCCGCCATCTACTTAGCATTGGCAGAAGCCTTCCTCAGGAGTGGGCAGCGTGACGAGGCGTACACCGCCCTCCGTCAGTGTATCGATTCGGCACAGCGACAAAGCACGACCGTCGCCGAAGCCTACACACGCTTAGGCCTGCTTGCCCTCGAAGACAAGCGTTATCCCGAGGCAGCCGAAGCCTTCGACAAGGCTTATCCCCTACTACCTGCGCAGCACCCCGACTACCCCACCGTGGAGCGACTCCGCCCAGAACTCCTCCTGCTCAGTCCCTACGCACGCACCGCCCACCGCACCGACAGCCTTCTGCGTCTGGCATCACTCCCCACGCCCACGCTCTACCATTATATAGATAGCCTCATCGCACGAAGGACGGAGGCAAACAAGAAGAAGGGAAGGCTCAAGACGGAAGTCATCCTTCCCTTCGGCTCGGCAAGCTCTTCGGCGGCGAATAAGTCCGCAGGCTCGTACTTCGACAGCCCCGAGCAAATAGCCCTTGGGCGCACGGCCTTCCGCCAGCGCTGGGGAATGCGCCCCCTCACAGATGATTGGAATAGAAGCCAGCGGACAGGCTCGCTCGTCCCTTCGCCCGACCCCCAACGTACCGAAGGAGACAGCCTCCCCCTCTCCGCTTCCTCTGCCGATGTCCCGAATAGAGCGGCCTACCTCCGTGACCTTCCCCTCACGTCCACAGCACGCACAGCGATGCGTGACACCCTTGCCAGTGCCCTCTTCGCTATGGCTTCCATCTTAGATGCTCCCCTTGAGCGACTGGATGAGGTGGGTGCTCTTTATGCACGTCTCTTGAGGGAGTTCCCCCACTTTGCCCTGAGGGAAGAAGTCGCCTACCGACAATTGCTCCTCACCCTGCGCACGGGACGTGATGCCGAAGCCGAAGGACTGCGCCTGAGTTACCTCCGTGACTTCCCCTCCAGCCCCCGAGCTAACCTCCTCCGCTCGCCCGATGTGCGCCACACCATCACGGCTCTGGCGACACGCTCCATCCAGCTCTACGACACCGCCTACGAGGCTTATCGCTCGGGAGACCTCAAGCAAGCACGCCACACCCTCACCCAACTCGACTCCCTGCCCTACCACGATGACGAGCTCCGCCCGAAGGCCTTGCTCCTCACCGCCCTCACCGAAGTGCAGTCAGGGAACGAAGCACGCCTCCGAGACCAACTGGAGACCTTCATCCAGCAGTACCCTCAAGCCGAGCTAATGCCCTATGTGACGCACCTCCTCATGGGGCTACGTGCCGGGCGCAAGCTAACGACTGCCCCCACGCTACACCACACTGCTGCAAGTGACGTCCCTGACATAGCTACCACCGACTCCCTTACGTCTCCCTTCACGCCTCTCAAAAGGGGAGAAGTTCCCAGCCTTGCCCTCCTCTATCCCGAAGGGAGTTCACCTCGCCACGAAGTGTACTTCGCTCTGATGAGCTTCATCTATTCGACCTTCACGCAGTGGACACTCCGAGTCAGCCCCCTCCCGACAGAGAGCGGCCTTGCAGGCTACTTCATCGAAGGCTTCCCCACGGCGAGCGACCTCACCACCTTCCGCCGGAAGGCTTCCGCCCCGACAGGACTCCTCCCGACACTCCCCACGGGTACACTCCTCCTTCCGCTCTCCGTCGCCAATCGTCCCCTACTCACCAGCCAGTCCCTCCCCGCCTACCGCACCTTCCTCGGCGAGTAAACCCCGACCTTTTCCCCACACCTCTCCCCTGCCCCCTCACGGTGCGTGGCAGAATCCATGCTATTCACTGGATGAACCAATAATGTTTCTCCCCTATAACTAATACGAGTTGCAATCCCCTACCCCCACATCTTCTCCTCCCATCTTCTATGCCCCAACACTTTCAGCTTCCCAACCGCCCTTCCGTCCCCCTACTCTGCCCAGAAAGTAAAGAATATTCACCGATATACAGAGAGCTGATAATTCGCTAATTTTAGCCCACATAATCCCCCTCATCGCCCGCCCCTCCTACGGATAAATCCCATGCCTATGGAATCAAAGTCTACGACCTCTTCCTCCGCAAAAACAAAGATTAACCAATTCATAGACGAGCTATTTGCCTACCTCCAACGCCGCTGGCGACTCCTTGCCTTAGTTATCCTCTACATCTTCTTCCATCCCACCTTTGAGAGTAAGCTCGTATCGCTCCTACAGTCTTTTGAGCCCAGCAGGGGGAGCTTCATCGTATGGTGTGGGATAATTGTGACTGCACTAGCCTATACCTATATCCTTTGTCGGAGACGATATGTCATTAGTGAAGGCGTGCGTGCTTGGAATGTCGTCCTACTTGTGGGCTGGGCATACTATCGGTTTATAGATACGCACTACATAGCTACTCCAACCCCCATACCTGGGGTCTGCTATGTAGACCTCCTCCCTATCTTGGGGAGCTGTGTGGCATTGGTTGTGGGGTGGTCACATTGGGAGCGCACAAAAACCAAGCAAGAGGGAGTGCATAACTCTAGGCTTGGATATGAAGTTGAATGCCCTTGTACATCTAAGGATGAAGATCTGTTAGGGCGAAGAAAGGAAGCACAGGACTTAGCAGAGAAGATATTCCAGACAGATACTTCAAATGTAGCTTTTACTCTTGGACTGACCGCCCCTTGGGGTGCAGGGAAGACCTCCTTTATGCTAGCGATGAATGACTATCTCGAAAAGCGACATAGCGATGAGACAATCCTGCTGGACTTCAACCCCTGGATGCACCGTAAGGCGCCCAATCTAACACAGATCTTCTTTGAGGAACTCAGCCGTGCACTAGCTCCCTATAGCTCGGCATTAGCCTCGGGATTTATGCAATATGTTGATTACATTTTGTCTAAAGAAAACAATTCCTGGATACAGCTTGGAGCACGTCTGATACCTCAAGGATTCAAAGCAAAGAGTACAAGTGAGCAGTACAAGTTCCTGAAGAAAGAGATCTGTAAGCTCGGAAGGAAGATAGTGATCTTCATCGATGATGTAGACCGCCTTGATGGAGAAGAGCTTACTGAACTCTTTTGTTTAGTGCGCAATATCTCATCCTTCCCTAATATGAGCTACATCCTTGCTTATGACAAAGCATGTCGCCTCCCAGCTCAAGGGACGCTTTGATCCGCATACCTATCGCTACATGGAGAAAATCCTGCAGGAAGAATATCCCCTAGCAAAGATCACTCCTGAGCAACTAGAGGAGGCTCTTAGACTAGAGCTTAAGAGAATCGGTTCTGATGACCTTTGCACACCTATTGAGAGTTCTGGAATTCAACTTGTCTACCATCTCCCAACGCTCCGAGCAATCAAACGAATCTGTAACACTCTATCATCATATCGCAAGGAACTTGAGGGCAATGTTGCTCTCTTCGACTGGTTCATTATCGAACTGATACGTATCCAATATCCCCGCGTATTTGACCTACTGCGAGTGAACTACACACGAATATTGAGGAGTGAAGGGGATCAATATATAATCAATGTCCTAGAGAAGGGAGAAGAACAGAAGCCTTTAGCAACGGCATCCCTACCAGACCATCCGCTATATGGAGGAATAATTAACCCCAGCAGATACCTTTCTGAGCATCAGGATAGTCTTCAGATTAATAATGTAGGCCTAGTGATTGAGCTTATGGGAATAGTATGGGGAGAAACCCGAAAGGTAGCCCCTTTACAAGCGAACCACGTGGACTACATTGGGAGGTATTTTTATAGAACACTGAGCAACGTTGAAATAGATGATATTGCTTTTCATCGGCACATGGATTACCCTTACCAAGAGCTAAAGCCTTATGTTCAGCAAAAGCACACTACCCATCAATGGGAAGATCTATGTACTAGAGTGTATGAGAAAGCAGAGTGTTTAGAAGATATTGTCAAGGTGCTCCGCTTAACCTTCTATATGCATTCTATCTCAGAAGACATGGTTATGGTGAGGACAATCAATGATTTGATCGATAGACTCAGAGATAGCTCGGAGGGAAGAGAACTTAAAGATACGCTTAAGAATATTCTTGAGTGTACAGATATTCGAGTGGGTGTACTCCGATATTTTGGTTACGCTGGAGAGTATGGTCATAGCTCTACCCTCCCATTCAATCAAGATGAGATAGAGGAGATTAAGGAACGTTTGTTTCTTTTATACATAGAAGAAGCAGATCCACTAGATCCTGTTGAGTGCTATTGTCTATGGCTACAAAACCGAATCGCTATAAAAATAGCCCCAAAGGGAGAAACTCTCCTAAAACACAGCCATGTAATATGCCACCCAAAGATGGATAAGGTAATGAAGGAGATTATAGAGAAGAACATAGAACTACTGATACCTTGTTTCATAGAGCAAGATAGTCTGAGCAAAGATGAGTATTACCTTCAATTACCCTATCCTATCTGGTATATTGACAAGAAAAAGAATGGTTCAGAGATCGGCTATTTCTCCGACTTTATCTTTGGATTAGATGGTGATTCATCTCCTATTATAAAAGAGTTTCAAGCACTCATTCGAGAGTGGCTCAAGATGGAATCAAATAAAATATCTTTTGAATTCAAGCATATCACTCCCGCAAATATCCAATGGAGGCGTAGGTACAGATTTCTATACTTATAATGATAAGCAAAAGACAAGTACTGCCTCTTCTTTAGCACGTCGCTGGGGGCGATAGGAATAGTAGTGCAGTTTGGTTAACTTTGCTCCAGCTCCATCTAACTAAGCACTTATCTACGATGCCCGAATTACTCTCCCTCCTCCCCATATGGCAGCTGTGGCTCCTCGCTGCACTCATCCTCTTCGTCTTAGAGGTCATCACCCCTGGCTTCATCTTAGCCTGCTTCGGAGTGGGCGCACTCTTAGCCATCCTCCCCTGCCTCTTCGGAGGCAGTTGGCTGGTGCAAGTCCTCTTCTTCTGTGGAGGAAGCCTCCTCTCCCTGTGGCTACTCAAGCCCCTGATGGCACGCTGGTTCGCCACGCGCGAAGTGAAGACCGGGATGGAAGCCCTCATAGGTCGCCACGCTCTGGTCACCGAAGATATCCCCACTGGGGAGCAAGGCGGTCGCATCGCTGTCGATGGCGACAGCTGGCGCGCCACAACGAAAAGCACCGCCCCGCTTAAGGCAGGCAGCACCGTCCGCATCATCGGCTACGACAGCCTGATTCTCCACGTCGAACCTCTTAACTAACCCCCTACTCTTATGCCTATCGAACTCATCATCCCTCTGGTCATCGCCCTCCTGGTCATCTTCACCATCTACCAAGGGCTCTGCATCGTACAGCAGTCGCAGACCGTCATCGTCGAGCGACTCGGTAAGTACTACCGCACCCTCTCCTCGGGCGTGAACATCATCATCCCCTTCATCGACCGCCCTCGCTCCATGCGCTGGAGATACACCATCCCAGGGCCCAACGGACAGACCCTCGTGCGCTTCACCGACATCACGAACATCGACCTGCGTGAGACCGTCTATGACTTCCCTCGCCAGAGCGTCATCACGAAGGATAATGTCGTCACCGAAATCAACGCCATCCTCTACTTCCAGATCGTTGACCCTATGCGCGCGGTCTACGAAATCCAGAACCTCCCCGACGCCATCGAGAAGCTCACCCAGACGAGCCTGCGTAACATCATCGGGGAGATGGACCTCGATGAGACCCTCACCAGCCGTGACACCATCAACAACAAGCTCCGCATCATCCTCGACGAAGCCACGAACAAGTGGGGCGTAAAGGTCAACCGTGTCGAGCTCCAAGACATCAATCCCCCACGCGACATCCGTGATGCCATGGAGAAGCAGATGCGTGCCGAGCGTGACAAGCGTGCCCAGATCCTCAATGCCGAAGGGCAGAAGGAAGCCACCATCCGTGAGTCCGAAGGACGCATGCAGCAGGCGATTAACCACGCCGAAGGGGAGCGTCAAGCTCAAGTCCTGCGTGCTAAGGCCGAAGCAGAAGCCAAGCTCCTCACCGCCGAAGCAGAAGCCCAAGCCATCCGCAAGATCGCCCTGGCGGTCGAAGGCTCGGGTGCCAACCCAGCCCAGTACCTCATCGCCGTGCGCTACCTCGAGACCCTCAAGGAGATGACTTCGGGCAAGGACAACAAGACCATCTACCTCCCCTACGAAGCCTCGGGTGTCCTCTCCTCCCTCGGTGGCATCAAGGAGCTGCTCAAGTAGTCGCCCCTTCGCCCCTCCAAGCGGCACAAATAATACAATCCAGCACGACACGTTATACCCATAGAGCGGGGGCGGTCTTCCCTCCACGAAGCCGCCCCCGCTCCTTTTCACTAAGTTCTTACCCCGACTGCGTATGACACAAACCTACCCCCGTACTGACAAAGAAAAGCTTAACCTTATTGCCCGTACAGCCTTCGAGCGTACCCAGCCCCGCCATCAGGAGACGCTACGCCAGCTCCGCCTCTTGGCCGCTCTGGTCTAATCGCCTCTCTTCTCTCCCCTTTTCCCTACTGACTTATGAGCAAAAAGCAGGCGATCATCTCGCCTTCGCTCCTCTCGGCGAACTTCCTTCGTCTCGAGGAAGACGTGCGCCTCATCAACCAAAGTGAGGCCGACTGGCTACACATCGACGTCATGGATGGCGTCTTTGTCCCGAATATCTCCTTCGGCTTCCCCATCCTCGAAGCCATCCGCCCCATCATCGAGAAGCCATTAGACGTGCATCTGATGATTGTCGAGCCGATGAAGTTCGTACGCGAACTCGCTGCCCTCAAGGTCGACACGATGAACGTCCACTACGAAGTAAGCCCTCACCTTCACCGCTCCATCGGAGCCATCAAGGACGCAGGGATGAAGGCTGCCGTGACGCTCAACCCCCACACCCCCGTCGAGCTCCTCGGTGATGTCCTCGCTGACCTGGATATGGTGCTGCTGATGAGCGTCAATCCCGGCTTCGGCGGACAGAAGTTCATCCCTCAGACCCTCGACAAGGTCAAGCGTCTACGGCGGATGATTGACGAGCGTGGGCTCTCCACCCTCATCGAAGTCGACGGCGGAGTCAATGCCTCCACGGGTGCTGCCCTCGTAGAAGCTGGGGCAGATGTCCTCGTGGCTGGGAGCTATGTCTTCTCCAATGAAGACCCCAAGGCCGCTATCCACAGCCTCAAGACGCTCGCTCGCTAAGCTACGGCAGAGCTACGAGCGTGGACTCTTAGCCACGACCATCGCTGCGGTGAGCCGTAGCTACCCCACGCTCGCCCTCGGCATCCTGCTCCTGGGCTACCTCTCCACAGAGCTCCTCCCTCACAGTGCGCTCAGCTTCGGCTTGGCACTCTGTGGAGGAGGAGCTTTCCTTTGGGGGGCTATGCGCCTGCGCCCTCATCACTCCGAGCAAGCCAAGAAGGAAGAGGGTGGACGAGTCCACACGACAGGCGCCCTACGTCTGGGACTGACCTGCCTCCTCCTCTTAGCCGCCCGTCTCTACTATGCACACAGCATCCAGCAGGTCACAGATATCCGCCTTCCCCTCCATCAGCCGCTCAAGGCTCAGGTCACCGATGTCGAGCGCACCACACCTGACAGCCTACTACTCCACGTACGTCTCCTCGCCGAAGAAGCTCCCCATCGCCCCCTCCTGCAGCTTCGTCTCTCACCTCGAGATGCAAGAGCTGAGCGCAAACAGACCAATACCCCCTATCCAGCTCCACCCATCCAAGTAGGCGACACGCTCACACTCGCCCTCGAGCGGCTCCACACGACCGCCCGCTTCCTCCGTGAGCGACCCTCGTACGGGCGGTATCTCCTCAGCGAAGGGATAGCTACCATAGGACAAGCACACCTCCTCTCCCACCACACGACTACGACGAGCACCCTCCTCTGGGCCCCTACGAGCTACGCCCTGCGCATCCGTGATGCCCTCACGGCACGCCTCTCTGAGACCTCCCTCAGCCCCTATGCCCAACACTTACTCCGTACTATGACCCTCGGGGAGAAGACGCACGATGCGCTCGGGAAGGAGCTTCGTACCTCCTTCGCGCGTGGCGGTGTGGCGCACCTCTTAGCCGTCAGTGGCTTCCACTTAGCGGTAGTCATCGGTGCGCTGAGCCTACTCTGCTCCGCCCTACCGTCCCTGCGTCGCCACGCACGGGGTCGCTACCTACTCTTACTCGGGGCTGCGTGGGGCTTCACGCTGGTTACGGGAGCGAGCATCCCCACGCTCCGTGCAGCAGGGATGCTCTCGATGTACCTGGGCTTCCGTCTCCTGCGTCGTCCCGTCTGTGCTCTCGAAGTCTTCACCGTCCCAGCTATGCTGCAGCTGCTCTTAGCACCGCTCAGCCTCACGAGTGCGAGCTTCCTGATGACCTACTTAGCTCTGGTGAGTATCCGCCTCTTCTATCGCCCCATCGAAGGACTCTTCGGCACACTACGCACGCC
>QWCZ01001513.1_pt1 | contig 10211 bp, 8 predicted proteins | sample 1972651 | NCBI WGS metagenome assembly QWCZ01 (sample SAMN09866695, study PRJNA288562) | Human oral metagenome isolate pre1_saliva, whole genome shotgun sequencing... | isolation source: mouth | host: Homo sapiens | place: USA: California
GCGAGAAGGGCACCGCCCGGACCGGCGTTCGCGACCGTCGCACCGGAGGCCAGGAACAGGCCCGTGCCGATCGCGCCGCCGATGGCGATCATCTGCATATGACGCGACGCCAGGCCGCGCTTGAGCGCCGTGTTGGAGCGCTCGCGCACATCACTGGCGATGTCGTCGGGAGTGGGGGTAGCCATGAGTCGGTTCCTCATCTGTTGATCGTCGAGTCCCATCTTAGTCCCACAAACGCTTGTGTCGACGTTGGTAGATTCTTTTCTCATTCTTTAACGAGGCCGGGGTTCTCCTTCCGCTTTTGTCACCCTGTTGCCCGCCATCACCTCGCCCGCACCAAACGAGCCGCACACACGCTGGGCAGTTACACTAAACCCACCCACGCCACCGCAGGAGGTTCCTATGACGCAATCCCTTATGAGCATCGGTTGGATGCTCCTCGCCCTCGTCCTCTCTGCATCCATCGGCCTCGAGCGCCAAATCCGAGGCAAGAGCGCGGGCATTCGAACGCAGGCCATCGTCGGCCTCACCGCCTGCCTCATGATGCTGATCTCCAAGTACGGATTCTCCGACATCCTCGTCGACGGCATCACTCGCTACGACCCCTCTCGTGTCGCTTCTCAGATCGTCTCCGGCATCGGCTTCCTAGGCGCAGGCATCATCCTCACCCGTCACGGTGCGATTCGAGGCCTCACGACCGCGGCCACCATCTGGGAGACCGCGGCGATCGGCATGGCGTGCGGGGCGGGCCTGTGGTGGCTTGCCGTGGCCGGCACGGTTTTGCATTTCATCGTGATCGCGCTCCTGACGCCCCTCGTTCAGTTCATCCTCATGCGCGCGCACGGACACAAGGTCACGTTGACGGTCCACTACTCCCCCGGCCACGGGGTACTGTCCTCACTCCTCAGCCAGGTATCAGCTCTCGGCTGGACCGTCTCCACGGTGTCGACCCACACGGATTCAAGTGACCGCGCGACCACCGCGCGATTCACCGCGGCGACGCGCCAGGACCTTTCACGCTCGCTGCTGGTGACCACCCTGGCCGACCTCGATGGCGTCGCTGGAGTCGACATCAGCGAAGACGACGACGAATAACACCCACAACGTAGACGAGGGGCCCGCGGATCACCGCGGGCCCCTCGTTCGTGCCATCAGGCTCTCAGCGCATCACGCCTGAGGACCGAAAGGATTGTAGGGCTTGTCCCCCAGCTGGGGCTGCTGGCCCTGCTGCTGGCCAAACGGAGCCTGCTGACCGAACTGCTGCTGACCAGCCTGGGGAGCCTGGAAACCGCCCTGCTGCTGGCCGAACTGAGGCTGACCAGCCTGGGGAGCCTGGAAGCCACCCTGCTGCTGGCCGAACTGAGGCTGACCGCCCTGCGGAGCCTGGAAGCCACCCTGCTGCTGGCCGAACTGTGCACCGGCGAACGCGCCACCGAAGGCATTCGGGTTGTTGATCGGAGCGACCGCACCGGTCTTCAGCTCCATGAGCAGGAGGCCGCCCGCAGCGCCGAGCGCGAGGGAGAACAGCAGCAACATGTACGCACCAAAGCTCGCATCGACGTACTTATTACTAATCGCGACAATGAACTGAATAACACCGAGCAACGCCACCACAAGCGCGCCGATGCCCGCCGACAGGTACGCCCACTTCTGGTTCGTGAACCAATAGGCGGCACCCAGGCCGACGACAGCCATCAGCATGATGAGGTGGAATGCCGAGTAGCCGCCCTTCGCCTCGAACATCGACGCGCTGTAGCCGTAGGCAGAAACGAAAGGCAGGAACATCGAGACGAGGATCAGCACCGCCGACGCGGCGATACCGATGAGCGAGTAGGTCGCGCGAACGGAACGACCGCTCACCTTGCCCGTTTCGGCCACAACGGCCGTCTGGAACTGGTTGAACGCCGAGTTCGCGGCAGCACCGAACTGCTGGGCGGCAGCACCGAACTGCTGACCCGCCGACGGACCCGCCGGAGCGTAACCCGGCTGACCGTACTGCTGCTGGCCGAAGGGAGCCTGCTGGCCCTGCTGCGGCTGGCCACCAAACTGAGGCTGACCCTGCTGGCCGGACTGGCCGGGCTGGCCGGGCTGGCCGAAGGGGGCCTGCTGACCCTGCTGCGGCTGGCCACCAAACTGAGACTGACCCTGCTGACCCTGCTGACCGAAGGGAGCCTGCTGGCCCTGCTGCGGCTGGCCGCCAAACTGCTGCTGGCCCTGCGCAGGAGCTGTGCCGTACTCGGGCTGGCCGAAGGGGGCTTGCTGGCCCTGCGGCTGAGCATCTGCCTGGGGCTGGCCCTGCGGCTGAGCATCCACCTGGGGCTGGCCCTGCGGCTGAGCATCTGCCTGCGGCGGGTTGCTGAAGGGAGACTGCGCGATCTGCTCCTCGGTCGACGGGGCCGGAGCAGCCTCGTCACCCGCGGGGGCCTCGGACTGCGCCGTGCCCTCGAGGATCGCCTTTTCAAGGTTGTCGTCGGAGGCCTCGGCCACGGGAGCCTCGGGCTCGACGTGGGAAATCTCAGGTTCTGCGGGAGCCTCAACATGCGGCTCTTCGACCGCGGGCTGCTCGACAGGGACCTCGGCCGGAGTAGCATCAGCCGTGGGCTGTGCTTCCTCGTGGGCGGCGGCGAAAGGCTCTGCCTGCTCGCCGGCTTCCTCCGCGGGGGCCTCGGACTGGGAGACAGCCGGTTCCTGGGCAGCCGGGGGCTGCGCGGGAACGACACCCTGATCCGCCAGCCACTGCCCGAGGGCAGGGTACAGCGACGGGTGCGTTGCGACGTAGGGACGCAGGTCCGGGCGAGCGGCGGTGATGTCCGCGAGATCCTGGGCCGAAAGCGCCGGATTGCTCAAGTCGGCAGCGGTAAGCTGCGACGGATCGATAGTGCTCATCTGTATTCCTCTCGCACCCGTAGGTGCAGTTCCTGATGGCGAACAGCCAATACTATCGCGCCGAGGGTTGTATACGTCAAGACGTTCACACCATGAAACATGGGCGTGAAACAAATGACCCGGCCCCTCACGGGACCGGGTCTGTGGTGGTAGCGGGGACAGGATTTGAACCTGCGACCTCCGGGGTCTGTATCTCTTTTTAATGAAACAGTGAGATACAGCCAAGTAATCGTTGGTATCGTGCGGTAACCGTCCCCTTATCCTTCCCTAAAGATACTTGAAGTTACCGGCATATCCCCACGAAAGATAGGGAATAAGATAGGGACTACTTTTCCTCCCTACGCCGCGCTCGGGCTGCGTCGTACAGCGTTGTGAGGTCTGAGATGTCTGAGTATGCCTGTGCGTTCACATCAACCGAGTGGCCGAGCGTTCGAGCACGCAGTAGCGCGTCTACGTCCGTGCGGTACATGGTGTTGAGGGTGGTTCTCCAGACGTGGGTGCGGTAGGTCTCCAACAGAGGCACTCCGCAGTCGCGAGCCAGATCCTTATAGAACGCCTTGAGAGCCTTCTGAGCGTTGTATCTGTCCCACTCGGTGTCCGGGTTGAGCGGTGAGCCTACAACGTAGGCTCCCCCGACCTCATCTCGTCTACGGGTGAGGTGTTCATAGACCGCAGGCTCGACGAGAGCCGCGACGCGGGTGGTGCCTGTCTTGGCGTTTTCAGCCCGAATAACGCACGCTGGGCGCTTTTGATCGTCGATGATGATGTCGTCCCACATGAGAGTTCTTGCTTCGCTCACACGCAGCCCTGTGGCCATTTGGAGCAGGGTCAGGTCGATGCAGCAGCGGTGGACGGCAATGCGATCTGCCAGCGTGTACCGGCCTCGCTTGGGTGGTACCACACCCTCGGCCGGGTTGAGGGTGAGCAGGTGGGTGAGCACGCGGTCATATTCGGCTGTGGTGAGCGCTCGCCCTCCCTCAGGGCGCGTGGTCTTTTTGACCGTCCCTAGGTCGATCCGTGCGCCTGCGAGAGGGTTGAATTCAATGACATCGTCTTTGATGAGTTCTTCGAAGAAGTACCTGCTGGCTACTCCTTTGGCGTGCCTGCCGCTTTCTGCGCCGTGCTCAGCAGCGATGCCTTTGAGCAGTTCTTCGATGGTGCGTCTACGGGCGACTGAGGCGATGGAGTATCCCTTGAACGCCTCGGTGAGGTAGGTCAGCACAGTCTTGTAGCGGGCCTTGGAGTTGGGTGACAGTCGTGAGGACTCGGTGATGATGGATTTCGATACCGTTTCGAGATACTCGGTTGCAAGCGATGATGGTTTCCACGTGCCTCCGGTCCCTCCCTGTGCGAGTAGTTCAGCGGCTTTTGCGTGCGCACGTGCTCGGGCCTCGCCTTTGGTTGAGCCTGTAGTGTCACGCGAGAGGAGACGACCATCCTGAAGTCTGATTTTCCACTGGATGCGGTATTTGCCGTTGGCAAGACGGACCGGGGTTACGGAGTCGATTGTGTTGGTTCCTGAGGCGATTTGAAGTCTAGGCATACCGTAATCATACATAGTGACTAGCGATTGTGGTTCAATTTAACGTTGATATGTTGCCATATGTAGGTATGTGGCGGTATTGTTTTAGTAGACTATAAGGGATGTCGAAAGACCAAGTAGGCGTGGCCTCCGTCGCCACAAAACCAAGCGATGTAACACCCGTTGCAACCGAGGGATCCCACTCGGGTCGCCTAGATCCTCTATATCTAGGAGACCTCAATGTCTACCCCTACTACCCTCGTTACCCCTGCTGTTCTCACTACCGAAGAAGCAGCAATCTATCTCGGCTTGTCTCCTCAGACGCTTGCGAACTGGAGAGTTCGTGGTCTAGGGCCTGTGTACTTGCGTCTTGGAAGCCCTGGTCGTCCTCGTATCGTGTACCTCCCTGAGGACCTTGATGCATTTCTCCGTGCCAACCGCGTTGAGACGACGGGAGGCCAGCGATGAGCATAAAAAATCACCCCGGCACTCCCACTGAGGAGAGCACCGAGGCAATCAGTTCTGTTGGCACCCATTCTACCACGTCTTCCGTGAGTGGTACAGCGCTGCCAACGATCAATCAGCTCATTCTTCAAGAGGTTGCGAACTTCCTCGGCACGAAAAATCAGAGCACGTACTGCCCTGAGGACGTGGAGAGGTTCCTGCTGAACCAGATCAACAAGCGCCTGCTTGGTGAGAACGAGAGGAACCGCCTCAAGGGCGGGCTTGCTCATCGTCCACTTAAGGTTCTTCCACCCTCGGTGATCGCGACGTGCATTCTCAAGCGCGAGCTGCGGCACACGGGTCTGATCGGTGAGTCAAGAGCGACGGCTGAGCTGGTGACCTATGAGGACGCGGGGCTTGACGAGGGCCTGTATGTGCCTGCTGAGGATCTTATCCGTCGCCTGGCTCGTCAGTACCACTACACGATCTCACCCAAGGATCTCAATGCTGTCGTGGAATGTGTGCGCGACTCGGTGTCGCTGCTCGAAGAGAGCGAGGACAGCGATGTCGTGGCATTGGCGAACGGCTTGTTCAACCTACGCTCTAAGGAACTGCGCCCGTTCTCGCCCAAGGTAGTCCTCACGTCGAAAGCCTCTGTTGCTTTCAACGAAAACGCCAGCGCGTACGTAATGGATGACGGATGGAACGTTGACACCTGGATCAGGGAGACGCTTGCGAACAATGATCCTGAGGTTGAGCACCTGATTTGGCAAGTTATTGCTGCTCTGTTCCGACCTAATCATCCGTTCAATAAGGCTGTGCTCTTGTACGCCACGAGTGGCTCCAATGGCAAAGGTACTTTCCTTGAGCTGTTGCGTCATCTCGTCGGGCCTGAGCGAGTGGCTACGCTTTCGATGTCTGAGTTTGGGGATCGATATCTTCCTGAGAAGCTGCGCAGTGCTTTCGCCGTTCTCTCCGATGAGAACGAGGTTGGCGATTTCGTGCGGCGAGCTGGAGCGTTCAAGGCGTGGGTGACTCATGACTGGGTCAAACTCGATGTTAAGTACGGCCAAATGACGAACACCAAGGGTCGCGGCCTGTGCGTCTTTTGCGTCAACGAGCTGCCCGCTTCGAAGGACAAGTCTGAGTCGTTCTACCGTCGCTTCGTCGCCATTCCGTTCCTCAAGCGCTACCTTGGCGCGGATGAGAACACGGCGATCAAGAATGACTACGTGAAGCGTCCTGAGGTCTTGGAGTACGTAGCTCATAAGGCCCTGATGATGACGCTGTTCGACTCGTTCATCACGCCTGCTGTGTGCGAGGAGCTGCTCGGCCAGATTCGTGTTGAGAATGATCCAGTCCTTCAGTTCGCTGAAGAGTTCTTGCCTCAGTTCGTGTGGGATCTGTTGCCATGGAAGTTCCTCCACGGGGTGTATTCCGCATGGATGCGCAAAGAGGTTCCCAATGGTCGTGCAGTCGGCCTTCGGGAGTTCAACAAGCGGCTTAGCGCATACGTTGATGACAATCCCTCGTGTGGGTGGGTTGTTCCTCGGGGTGCGGACGGCAAGCAGAAATCCATGCGTACGCAAAACCGCATTGTCGGTAATGAACCTCTGGCTGTGGAATACGACATCAATAACTGGTTTGACATGCGACCTGTAGGCGGTTCTATGTGCAAGATCGGTATCCCTCACAACATACCGGTTTCGGCCCGTGGGCTTCTGCGAGCAGGCACTTCATCTACTGACGACGAGGACAGTTACTCGTCGTTTGATCCGTTTCAAAACACATCAGAGGAAGGAAAGAAATCATGACCAAAACAGCACAGGAAATCCGCAAGGAACTTGCCGCAAAAAACTCCGAAGCGCGCGCTCTCCGAAGGGCACTGAAGGAGGCAGAGAAGGCGGAACTACTGTCCGCAAAAACGGCCCTCGGTGAGGCACTTGCTGCCGTTGTTTTTGCGGACAACGCGGATGCGATGCAGGCCCTCATTCCGACTCTGAATGAGCCTGGAATCGCAGACGACCTGCGTCGGATTCTCGGTGTGAATAACACCGAGAACGATGCCTCGGAGGAGCCGGAGGATGAGGCCCAGTGGGCCTCATCTGAAGGCGACGACCAGCCGGGCAGTGACGATGCGTACGCATCGTTCTGACCGGTGTTGGGGACAGAGGGAAGAACCGAGCGAGCGCAGGTTCGACCTCAGTCCCCGGCCCTCCGCAGGAGCCCCGTGACACTGGAACGAAGTGAAAGTGTCTTTACGGGGTTAAAGACACTATGTCTTGCCGGGTAGCGAAGCGAGGGTACCGGTGAGACATAGTGTCGTTCGCCGGGGCGATGGGGTGGGCAGCGTAGCAGGGTCCCGACCCATCGTTCCGGTGATGCAGTGGGGCTGCAAGAAGGGGCAGCGAGCGTAGCGAGCAGGGGCCTCGCTTGCGGACACGCTGCGCCAACGAACGAGTGAATGAAATGAACGAGTGAGGAGTGAAAAAGATGGACAACGTAGTTGGCCGTACTGGCTTCCATGTTACGCACACGAAGGCAGTCAGTGAACGGGGTGCGATCCTCGATGAGATGATGCGTGAGTTGAAGGACGAATCCATCGAACGATGGGCACAACGGAACCCAAGTATCGTTGTGGAAGATGAGCATTTGAATGTCGCATTGGTCAATGACGGAGAGGGTGGTTTTGATCCATGCTCAGACCCGAAACAGGTTATTGCTTACGGCAATGATCGGCTTGCCAAACTGTCTTCACCAATACGCGATCCGAAGCTCGATCCGGTCACGGGGAAGCTCAAAGGTGGCACGCCCACCACGTCGATGTTCGTGTTGCATCTGCCAAAAAGTCTTTGTGAGGAAGTGCCCGATTTTTATCCTGTGCATGATCTCGACGGGAAGGAAGTAGGACGGCGGTCTCGCTGGGTTGCCCGTGATAGGGATGAAGCCATGAGGTATTTCAGCGACGCAGTTGAATATCTTGCTGCTGATGTAATCCCCGGTGGTATTGACGCGGTGTTGGGTGTGGACATTCAGTTCTCGGAATCAACTCCGCACATTCATGTGCTCGCTGATACGTTTGCACCTGATCCGAAGCACCCTGGGCAACTGCGTTCTGAGTTCTCCCGAGCCTACAGTTCGCATCGTGACGTTCGTGACGATAAGGGACGGCAGATGAGTGGGCAGGCTAAGTTCCGCCAGTATCACAAGGGCCTCAAGGAGTACATGCTCGAACGGGGATGGGAGATTGAAGCCGATGTCGATCCGTTGCGTCACGATAAGACTGCAACGAAGGACATGTACGGCGCGATGATGGATAAGGAGCGTGCCCTTGCTGAGCAGGAGCAGAATCTGGCTGTTGAGCGTAGGGAGATTGATGAGTCGGATAAGCGCCTTGATGACCAGTGGGAGAATCTCGACATGACGCGTAATGAGGTGAGGCAAGAGCGTGAGCAGCTTCAGAAGGACAAGCAGAAGGTGCTCGAAGAAGCTCGCTCTGCGGGTTATGCGAAGGGCCTCGAAGAAGGGCGTGCTCAGGCTGATGCACTACGCGAGCAAGCCCGCCAGCAGCTCGATGAAGCACAGCATATTTATGGTGAGGCTTTGGCCGCCCCCTCGATCACTGATGCTCAGGCTCGTAATCTTGCGCTCTTTGGAGCGAAGGCACTTGCCGATTCGATCAATAAGAACATTGTTGATCCTGATGCCCGTGTGATAGTCGATAAATCCTTCAAGAGTATGGAGCGCACTATAACTAAGAATGGCAAGGTGCTTATTGAACAAGCCAGCAGAGTCGAGCGTGCTTACGGGAACGAACTTGTTAGGAAGCGCGCCCGGGTTTCCCAGGTTCAGGAGGCTCAGAAGTCGTTGGAGGACGATGGGATGGAGTTCTGAGAGAGGGGATGAGGAAAACAAGAACCCCGGTTACCGTGAGGTAACCGGGGTTCTTGCTATAGCGATCTGTATACGAAAACGCCACCATCAGGCGCGTTGGTGACTGTGTACTCGTATTCGAGGTCTTGGATCCATGATTTCCAGTTGAAGTAGCGCTTCGCCTCCTCAGGCCATCCGTCCATCAGACAGATGTCCTCAGCGAGCTGTGTCGCGTAGTCCTCGAACGAGTCCCAGCAACCACAGTAGCGCTCCTTAAAGTCGGAGACGCTCGGTAGTGTATCCCCACACGCTACGTAACAGCCTGTTTCAATCCATGCGAGCAGTGCAGGCCACTGTTCTTCTCCGATCTCATCGAAGACTTCACCCCAAAGCTGTGCTGTATCGGGTGACATTTCGCTGGTTCCTGTGGGGAACCCCTCGTGATCAAAGATCCATAGCTCGTCGTGATATGTGGGGCCAAGGTGTAGGTCTTCAGGTGTTACCTCACCGGCTTCTTCTGCCGGGAACCATCTCCCGTTGAGTATGCCTTCGTTATAGCAGGCTAGACAGCCGATCCAGACCGACGGACGAACAGTAGTTTGAGTAATCATTTCAACCTCCCGAGTAGGTGGAGGTGAGGCCAGGCAGTCCATCTCGGGTAAGGACGCACACAGGTGACCTCACCTCCAACGAGTGGCTCGGGGTCGCGTTGCGACCTGCGCTCAGGGGATGAGCGGGAGGAGGACCTTTATCGCTCATGAGGAGGAGAATTATCATCCTTGCATGTTCTCGTGGAGTGGGAGCGGGAGGGTGAGGAGGCCCCTCCCCGGCAGCGCGGGTTGTAACGCTAGTTGTAACGCTTGTAACGCCTGTGTAACGCCTATTTTTCGTCATGCGTTACGCTTTAAACGTTGGTATATCAAGCAAAACTATATGTTGTAACGCTTGTAACGCTTCTTTTCTATAAATTACGCGCGGAAAAAATATATCCCCCCCCTCATTCACCGTGTTTTTATATATAGAAAAGTTTTCGGTTTTAGGCGTTACAAGCGTTACAAGGTCAGCTTTTCGTTGAGATACGAGGCGAAACGCTGTAACGCTTGTGCATTTTTAGGCGTTACACAGGCGTTACAAACCCCGATTAAGCGTTACACCCCCCCCGCCTCCACCCCTTCCCTGAGAACATACGGAGGGTGAGGATGGTCTTACGCCCCGCAGGGGCGTTGGATGATAGTCCTCGATGTTGGGTGATAGCCCCCCTCCCCCACCTCGACGACGGCTATGGGTTCTGACGAAAGGTAGGGAATAACATAGGGATTCAGCTTTATCAGGGCAAAACAAAACCCGGCATCTCAGCGACTTTTCGTTGAGATACCGGGTTTTTCTGGTAGCGGGGACAGGATTTGAACCTGCGACCTCCGGGTTATGAGCCCGGCGAGCTACCGAACTGCTCCACCCCGCGTCGGCTCTAGATACTCTAGCGCAT
>QWCZ01002370.1_pt1 | contig 10193 bp, 7 predicted proteins | sample 1972651 | NCBI WGS metagenome assembly QWCZ01 (sample SAMN09866695, study PRJNA288562) | Human oral metagenome isolate pre1_saliva, whole genome shotgun sequencing... | isolation source: mouth | host: Homo sapiens | place: USA: California
CGAAACTCTCGATACTTTGGCGGCCAAATACGCCTCCTGTGGTGTTGATATCAATATGATTCGTTGGTCTAATAAATTTAAGGCCTCCTATGTGCCAAAAGTGGGAGAATCGATTTATATTCCATCACGTGCTGGTATTGTCTATACCGTGAAGTCAGGTGAAACTGTCGCTTCGATTGCCGAAAAATATAAATCTTCCGCTGACGAAATTATTACCTCAAACAACCTTGAGCTAGATCAGACTCTTGTTGAAGGTCAGGCTATTTTACTACCGAACGGTGAATTGCCGGATAAGGAGCGTCCTGATTATGTGGCACCCGTCGTACGTTCCACTTCTTCTTATTCTGGCAGCTCGTCCTACTCAGTTTCTTCTTATCGTACCTACTCTACTTCCAGAAACCCGATGCCATGGGGTTGGTGTACTTGGTATACTTGGGAACGTCGTGCCGCCATGGGCTCTAGTCATATTCTGCCGGGTGGTCTCGGTAACGCCAATACTTGGGGCTATGCACTTTCTGGTCTCTTCCCAACCAGTCGCGGTACCAACCCGCAAGCTGGTGATATCTTCCAGACCAACAGTGGTTATTACGGTCACGTGGGAATCGTGGACTCGGTAAATGCCGATGGTACGATTACGATTTCTGATATGAACGGTCGTGCTGGTTGGGGTGTGGTCGGTTCTTACACGATTGGCCCAGCTGAATATGCTAAATATCTCTTTATCCACGGTCGCTAATTTTAACTACTAGCGCATAATCTCTGTTTTTAATCAAGCTACACTTTTATACCACTTATGCTATGATGAAAATGTATGGAGAGAAATTTAGTTAAAACTGCGAATCAAACTAGATTTTTGAAAGAAAATAAAATTCTATTTTCAGGATTGATCTATCTAGTTATTTTATTAATTATTAATATTTTTATTCTGTCGTTCAATAGTCACGCTATAGATCCGACACTTAGTGTTACCTTTGATCGGAATGAGTTTGATTATAATTTTTATAGCGTCGATGTGGTTAATACGTCAGAAAGATATAATTGGGCAAAGCTAACTGTAAAAACGAATGCTCCGGCCGGCTATACTACTACTATTAGCGCTAATTCCGATGAAACCGCTTTAAAACACATCGATAATACAATTAGTACTAAAATTTCTTCAATCACGAGTCCAATCGCACATGATGATTGGATCCCAAAAAATACCTGGGCCTATCAGTTGGAGAATCAAAATAACTATATGCCAATCCCCAAAGAATCAGAGCCAAAAGCTCTTGTTGCCACTAATAAGGCCTCCGATTCAGTACCAAACGAAAATAATTTCAGGGTAGTAGTCCGTGCTAGTACGGATCTTATGCCTGGAATTTATCGAAGTAGTCTGGTTCTTTCAACGGTAATTAATCCATTCGAGACTGCCGCCTATCTGACTACTGGTGATGATTTTCAGGCAAAGCTTAGCGAGCTTACTACCGATAAAACTAAGATTAAATTAATTCGACGTGCTTCTGCCTTACCAGCCGCTAGCACTAATGTGATAAATATTAATGACCCTGCGAAGCCATTCTACGAAATTAAGGCTTGGTGGGATCCAGTTCTTCGTCATCTCTTTTTTTATACCACAGCCGATAAAATCTATTTCCATGAAGACAGTAAAAATACTTTTAAAGATCTGTCTGAGCTTAATCTTATAGATTTAGATAGTTTTGACGCCAAATATGCTAAAGATATGTCGTATATGTTTGCTGGTCTAAGGTCATATAGTAACATTAAGACCGAAAACCTCAACGCCCAGAGTGTGACAAACATGCGTGGGATCTTCCGGGACAACCAACGAATGTCCGATATCTCGATGGCAGGCTTTAATACGGAAAACGTGACTGATATGTCAGAAATGTTTGCCGGTAATTACGAAATTATTGGTCTAGATCTAAGTGCCATGAATACAAAAAATGTGAAGACCATGAAGGGGATGTTCAAGGGTATTAATAAACTTGGCGTATTAAAGATAAGTAATTTTGACACCAGTAATGTCACTGATATGTCAGAAATGTTTTCTGGTATGAGTAAAGTGATAAATATCATGCTAGATAATTTTAATACCGGAAATGTCGAGAATATGAGCGAGATGTTTAAAGACTGTTCCGTAATTAAGCTCCTAGATTTAAGTCATTTTAACACCGCCAAGGTCACCAATATGAACTCTATGTTCAGTGGCGCAAATGAATTGAAAAATCTCAAGATTTCGAATTTTGACACTAGTAAGGTAACGGATATGGCCTATATGTTCTATCAGGTTCACGGCATTACTGATCTTCGCCTCGATAACTTTAATACCGAAAATGTCACCACTATGGAAGGTATGTTCGCCGAGATGAAGGGGATTGTCGATATTTTTATCATCAATTTCAAAACACCGAAGCTTACCAATGTTAGTAGAATGTTCCAGAGGGTGAATCCTAGCAGTAACACTATTAGGCAAGGCGAGGATAATCTTAAGCATATTTATGCCAAAAATGATTTCGACGTCTCGAATATCACCGCGGAAGGTAGCAAATTAATCTTCGATAAGCGTCGAAATCTTAGGGGCGGTAACAACTCCTTTATGTATACTCCAGCCGATGCTGGTAAGGAATGGCTCCGCATCGGTCGCGCTCCAGGCATTAAGGGCTACTTCACTAAGTTGTAATAATAATTTTATTATTAAAATTCAAAAATCACATTATTCTTATGTTAAAATAAAATAATGTTGAGCCAAAAATCACTTTTTAAACCAAATATTTTGTTGGGAAAATATTTGATTCTTCCACTTGTAATATCTCTTTCTTTTATATTAATTAATTTTAATTCAGAAAACGTCAGTGCCCTATTTCAGCCAAATCTTTCCGTATCAATTTCGGACCCCCAAGTTAATATTAACGGTAACCAGATAATTAATTCAGTTTCGCAAACCTCGGAATTACCAATCCAAGTTACCGTAAATACGAATAATAAAACTGGCTATACTGCGACCTTAAATACCGAAACCAATGAAACGGCCTTGGTAAATACTGCATCGACAAACGGTATGAAAATTGAATCTATCGATGCAAGTAAAGCACTTGCGAATTTTTCGGAAAATACTTGGGGATTTTTAAGCCCTACTGGTGGAGATTATCAGCCGGTCCCGAGTCTTCATAGTCCAGAGAATCTTTTAAGAACTACCACAAAAACTTCAGGTAATGATAATTTTAATTTTAAAATCGGCATGAAATTATCTAGTAATCTAGAAAGTGGAAGTTATGCAAATAAGTTGGTGGTTTCGATAATTTCTAATCCATACACGCCAATTGCCATTATGACAGAGGGGCCGGACTTTAATGCAAAGCTAAAAAGCTTAGAAGACTTTGATAGCCGAATCGAGCACTTTAAGAAAAGTTCAGTGGCACCAGCCGCTTCCATAAATGCCGTGAATATAGAAGACGAAGAATCCGATTATAAAATTAAGCTCTGGCTAGACCCAACTGATAATACTGTCTACTATTATACAGAAGCCGAGAAGGTGTATTTAAATATGGATAGTAATAATATGTTCTATTTTCTGCCTGACCTGATTAGCCTTGACCTATCGAGTTTCGACACCTCTCAGGTGACAGACACGAGATATATGTTTTCTGAGTTATCTATGCTCACCGATCTCAATCTCTCTAATTTTGATACGTCCAAGGTGACAAATATGGAAGGTATGTTCTCTGAGGTATCTAAGCTCACTAATCTCGACCTCTCTAGCTTCGACACTTCCCGTGTGACAAACATGGGTCTTATGTTCTCATTTACATCTAAGCTCGTGAGTCTCAATCTTTCTAACTTTAACACTTCCCAGGTGACAGTAATGAATAGGATGTTCGCCAATATGCCCAATCTGGCTAATCTTAATCTGTCGAGTTTCGACACTTCTCAGGTGACAGAAATGAGTTATATGTTCTATAATACACCAAATCTAACTAGTCTTGATCTCTCTACTTTCGATACATCTAAGGTGACAGATATGAATAGTATATTCGCACTAGCAAATAGCTATGTGTCTAACGATAAACTAGAAAAAATATATGTAAACAATGATTTTAATATATCTAAGCTAAAAATATCCCCCCTAATGTTTAATAATCGTAAAAAACTCCGTGGCGGTAACGGCTCCTTCCTCGCCAATCCATCTCAGGCCGATAAATCCTGGCTCCGTATCGACGACCCAGTCAACGGCCGTCCAGGCTACTTCACTAGAAAACCTTAGGAAAGAATGTCGCATATCTTTCCAGTCATAAAAGTTATTACGTTTATGGTAAAATAAATACATATGATTAGCCAAAAATCACGAACACCGAACCTCGCGGGGGGGGGTGGTTTAGTCGGGAATTAAAGTTTCTTGGAATATTTTTAGGTTTAATTTCTCTCTTAAATATTGTTCTGAGTAGCAATACTTTTGCTCTTTTTGTGCCGACTCTTTCGGCTTCAGTAGATCAAGCAAATTTGCAGGTGAACGGGAACCAGGTGATTAATTCGACAGACAAAACTACGGAAATTCCATTTAATTTCACTGTCAATACTAATAATCGTACTGGATACACTACCACACTCAGTTCTGAAACAGATAATACCGCGCTAACTAATACGGGGTCTGCAGCCGGTTCTAAGATTGACTCGATTAGTACGAATTTATCGTTAAATAATTTGCCAAATAATTCCTGGGGATTCAAATTCGGCTCGTCTTCAAACTACGCACCGATACCAGCGCTTTCTGGTCCTGCTCAAATTATCCAAACCGCAGGGAAAACAAACGGCAATGAATCAAATCAGCTCAGTATTGGCATGAAATTATCTGATGCTCTTGAGTCAGGAAATTATCAGAACAAACTAATTCTTTCTTTTGTTTCGAATCCATATCAAATGCGAGCTGTTATGACGAATGGTCCGGATTTTAATCAGCGCGTGGGTGCGCTTAATCCGAACCAAACCTGTCATGTGGATCCAATTACGGGGCAAAATTGTAATTTGAAAAATAAGGATAATGTCGAGCGTATCAAGCGTAGCACTGTGGCGCCCGCAGCTTCAATGGCGGCAATTAATATCGAAAATCCAGATAACTCAGATTATGAAATTAAAGCCTGGTTTGATGCTACCGAAAAAACCATCTATTATTATTCCGCTGCCGAAAAAATCCATCTTGCACCAGATTCATCCAGCATGTTCCTGTGGTTTACTAAAGTTAAGGATATTGATTTAGCTTCGTTTGAGACTAGCGAAGTCACCGATATGTCTCAAATGTTCAAATATTGCAAAGATTTAACTTCTTTAAATCTTTGCAATTTTGATACTACTAAAGTTACTAGTATGGCTCGTATGCTCGAGGCTTTACCAAGTCTTACCAGTCTAAATATTGCAAACTTCAATACGGAAAACGTGGAAGATATGCGCGATATGCTTGGTGGGCTGATTAATCTTCCCGCTCTCGATATTGCAAATTTCCGTACCCCAAAAGTGCGTGATATGAGTGGTATGTTTTACAACCTAAAGCAAGTTCAAAATCTAGATGTTTCAAGGTTCGATACTTCAAAAGTTACAGACTTCTCCCGAATGTTCCTTGGGAACTCAAATATTCAAAATTTAGATCTCTCGAACTTTAATACGCGAGCTGCCACGGATTTATCTTATATGTTTTACGGTATGTCTAATCTAAAAAACCTCAATATTCAAAGCTTTAACACCGAAAATGTTAAGGATATGAACAGCATGTTTGCGTTTACTTTGAGGATTCCTACCTTGAATTTAAGTCATTTTGATACCAGTAGTGTCACGAATATGTCTGACATGTTTTATGGTTGTGGTTCTACTAGTATTGATGTTTCGAATTTCAATACGCAAAATGTCGAAACTATGGCTGGTATGTTTGGTAGTGTTTCTAATGTTCAAATCTTAGATTTATCATCATTTACCACCCCCAAAGTTAAAGATTTTAGTCGAATGTTTTTATGTGATAATGGTCAAGTTTGTGAGCTTCAAAAGATTCTCGTCTCTAATGATTTTGACGTAAGTGCAGCAAAACAATACAGCCAATCACATTTAACCGCTAATTATGAGATTTTTCACCGTAGGTTTAGTCTCCGAGGTGGTGAAGGGACCTACTGGGGAAACCCAGATCTCGTCAATCTGGACGGACTCCGTATCGACGACCCCGCACATGGCCGTCCAGGTTATTTTACTAGAAAACCATAATCAACTTTTAATCTTTTAAGAGAGAATGCCGCTTACCTCTGACGAAGCATAAGCTTGGCCGAGCGGCCTAGAGCGTCTTCGGAACGAGGTATGCGGCGTCCTCTCTCATACGGCATTCTTTCCTCTTATGCTGTATTTTTCCACCAAAATATATTAAAATATCTCTAATATGTTCTGTGATACGGCAAAAGTGAGTTTGAAAGCTGGTAAAGGTGGCGATGGTGCCGTCTCTTTTCGTCATGAAATCTACATCAATAAAGGTGGCCCAGACGGCGGTAACGGTGGTAAAGGTGGTTCTATCATCTTCCAGGCCGATAAGGATACGAATACTTTAATCGATTTTCGTTTTAACCCAATCCTCACTGCTCCAGACGGCGGCAATGGTTCCGGTACTCGCAGTAATGGTCGCTCTGGTAAAAACCTCATTGTCGAAGTTCCCGTTGGCACCGTCGTAAAACGTGATGGTCAAGTTATTGCCGATCTCACTGAAGATGGCATGCAGGCGGTGATTGCTAAAGGTGGCGATGGTGGTTTTGGCAACGCTCACTTTAAATCTAGTGTACGCCAAACTCCGGTGATTGCCGAAGTCGGTGAACCAGGTGATGCTTTTGAAGCTGAAATCGAATTAAAACTTCTCGCTGATGTCGGTCTCGTAGGGCTTCCAAATGCTGGTAAGTCGACTTTTCTCGCTAGTGTCACTAATGCCAAGCCGGAAATTGCCGATTATGCTTTTACTACCCTTACGCCAAATCTCGGTGTGGCTACTATCGATCGCAACGACCTCTTGATTGCTGACATTCCGGGTCTTATCGAAGGTGCCAGTGATGGTCGTGGTCTCGGTTATGACTTCTTGCGTCACGTCGACCGCACCGCTGTTTTGCTCCATCTTATCGATGTTTATCAAGACGATGCCGGTCAAGCTTACGCAACAATCCGCGGTGAATTGGAAAAATATTCCGATCTCAAATCTCGTACTGAAATCGTCGCCCTGACTAAATGTGAAGGTTTAGACGACGAGCTTATCGAAATGCAAAAACAGGCAATTCTTGAGGTTAATCCCGAAGCTAAAATTTTTGCCATTTCCTCCGTAGCTAAGAAAAACCTCGATGATTTACTTCGCGCTCTGCTCGCTTCTGTTAAAGAGAATCAAAAACAACAGGAAATTGCCGCTGAGCAAATCGGCTCTACCCCGATTGAATTTAAGACTGCCATTATTTCTCATGATATGGAAAATCTTCCTACCATCTCCCTCAGTCACCATGAACTGAAAAAAGCTTGGCAGGTCACTCAGGATGAAAAAGGTGTCTATCATGTCACCGGTGAAAAGATTGAAAAATTTGCACGTCGCACTGATCTTTCAAATTATGCTTCGGTCAACCGCCTGCGTGATATTATGAAAAAACTTGGTATTCGTGCTGAGCTAACCACTCGTGGCGCTAAGGCCGATTCGATTATTGAAATCTCTGGCAAACATTTTACTCTTGTCGAAGATTACTAAAATCCTAACAAATACTTCGCCTTCATCTAAGACTACTAAAAATCTTCGATAAATATTTCACCCCTGTCGAAGATTACTAAACCCAAGAAAAATATCCTCTTTCGAGGATATTTTTGCTGATGCGCGCCCACCCTAGGGCACATTGGTTTGTTTTAATCCGTATTTTTGTTTTTAATGAAATCTCCACACTCCACTAATTGCTTGAAATTGCAGTAGCCGTAAGCCGATTTATTTTTCTTTCAACTTAGCAAGCGCTTCGGTCACCGATTTTTCCTCATCGATCAACTGACTGAGGGCTAAATTCGCTTTTTCAAGTTCCTCTTTTGCAACAGCTCGTTTTTCAGCATTAATATTACGCTCTTCACTGCAGCAATCCAGCTTAAGATCGCAATAATTCAACTTAGTCTTAAGATGTTCTAATTCATCCTGTGACGGCTTCAATTTTTCTTCGTAAATCTCTGCCTCGACATTCATTCTGTCGATAATCAGCTCGGACTGTTCAGATAGAATCTTGCTATACCTCGCTTCGATTATATTCAAAATTTTTGAATATGGAGCAATTTCACCGGTCGGACCAGCCGTACTGACCACTCCGAGCGTATCTCTGAGATATTTAATTAAATCCATCAGAAAATCAGATTCATCTTGGAATTTTTCTGAGCAAAAGGTCGTCGCCCCATATGCTTTGAGCAGCTCCTCAAGATGATGTGTATCGCGGAAGCCTTTCTCAGTCGACTCATCGGTTAGACGATTGATTGATTCTCGGATGCCAGACCGCAGATCTCTCTGAAAGTTCGTATCGCACGAAAGGTCATTTTCTGCCTCTTCGTATGCAGTGAGCTTATTCGTCGCTTCAATACAAGCATTTCGCCTCGGTTCCATTTCTTCTTGCAGCGCATTTTGTCTTGCCTCAAGTTCCTCAATACGTTTTTGATTCATAGTACCCACCTTTCTATGTTTAATTCTGAGTACGCGGTAGCTATGGCTTTAAAAGTGTTTCCTACCGCTTCTGTTTCATTGTGTAGCTCTTGGAATTTTTCTGAAGCCACATTGGTTGCATTGATTAAATCAAGATATTTCTTGGATAGCTCGCAAAGCGGAGAAATTCGAGACTTTGTCATCTCTCTTTGATGACCAGCATCGAGATTGATTTTCTCTTCCTTCAGTTCTTCAAGTTTTTTCTCCAATGTTTCACGTTCAGATTTTAAAGCATTGGTTTTACCGAAATCATGCCTATTTTCGTAATCTATTGTGGAATCGATGAACTTTAATCTTCGAGTAAGTCTCGAAATCTCATCTTCGATTTCATCCGAACGCTGTTCGTAATCAAGTTGTTCGATGAGTCGTTTCTGCAAGGAATTTTGATTTTGCTTCTTCAATTCCAGTAGAGTCGAAAAACAAGTTCGTTCGGCCTTTTCGGCGTTTTGGAAATCTTGGTAGGCTGTTTTTGATAATTCTTCCAATTCCGCTTGCCTTGTTTCCAATTCATCCCCCAGAGGTCTTAGTTTTTCTTGTAACGCTTTAATTCGCTGATTTGCATTTGACATTTTGCACCAACCTTTCTGTAAAACAACTAGCCGCATTCACGGCTCCAATCCCTATATTATGCCATGAAAACTGATATTTGTAAATGTGATATAATAGACTTATGTCTAAGGTTAAATTCACCATTATTTCGTTATTTTCCGATGCACTCGACCCGTACCTGAATTCTTCCATGATGTGGAAAGCTAAGGAGAAGGGAATCGCGGAATTTGATTTTGTGGATCTGCGTGAATTTGGCCTCGGTGCGCATAAATCTGTCGACGACACTCCTTACGGTGGTGGCGACGGCATGCTTTTGATGTGCGAACCGGTCTTCAATGCTATTGAAAGTGTGAAGAAAACTAGCCCCAATGCCAAAGTCATCCTACCGACTCCAGCTGGTCAAACCTGGCATCAGGGAATTGTGCGTAAATTTGTCGAGCGCATCAATCGTGGTGAAGAAAATCACTATATCATTCTTTGCCCACATTACGAAGGTTACGATGAGCGCATTTTAACTATCGTCGACTATAAAATTTCCCTTGGTCATTTCGTCTTGACTGGTGGTGAGTTGCCGGCTCTGATCGTGATTGATAGCATCGTGCGCCTCCTTCCAGGGGTGCTTGGTGGTGAAAATTCTGCTATTATTGAGAGTTTTTCCGAAGAAAATACCATTGAATATCCGCAATACACTAAGCCAGCCGATTTTCGTGGCATGCAGGTCCCGGAAGTTTTGCTCTCTGGTCATCACGCCAAAATTGCCGAATGGCGCAAAGCTCATAGTCGTCCAGTCGACCAGGGCAATCTTTGATGCAACTAAATTCGCGTCTTAGTGAAATTAAAGGCGTCGGCCCCAAAACCGCCGAAGCGCTCGCTGCCCGTGGTTTTCAAACTTTTAAGGATTTACTCTATTATTTTCCGCGCAAAT
>QWCZ01001526.1_pt1 | contig 10183 bp, 11 predicted proteins | sample 1972651 | NCBI WGS metagenome assembly QWCZ01 (sample SAMN09866695, study PRJNA288562) | Human oral metagenome isolate pre1_saliva, whole genome shotgun sequencing... | isolation source: mouth | host: Homo sapiens | place: USA: California
GCATTTCAAGAGAACTTAAATATATTAAACTTATTCAAGAGAGGTATTTGTAATGTTTGAATTTTTCTCAGCACTTTTTTCTCAAAGAAATACAATCAAAGAAGATAAGCAAACTAATAAAACATTTGCTAAAAGAAAAAAAGAAGTATTATCTATTCTAAAGGATTTAGATGATATTGACTTAAATTTTTCTACAAAAGCACGATTAGATATAGAAAAACTAGACAAAATCTTAAAAGATAATGAAGCTATAATTGAACTCTCATTTGGAAATTTATTAGAAGAAGCTTTAATAACATTAAATTTGATTGAAGATAAAGCTATTGAAATCAAAACAACTAATAAAACAATGACAGATGATTATGTCATTCAAAGAGCCATTCAAAATTTAAAATAATTTATAAAAAAGAGCGAATTTTTAAAAGTTCGCTCTTTTTTTGGAATAATATAACTATAAAGGATTGATATTTCCTACAAATCAATCTATAAAAAGAGGTTATATAATCATGTTTAAAAAAGGTTTAATTTTAGCTACCATTTTAGGTGGTGTTGTTGCCGTAACTACTGCTAAATATCTCAAAGAGAAATTACAAGAAGCAGAAAGCGATAGTGAAGAAATTATCGGTTACAGAGTTGCTGTAGAAAACAAATCAGAAAATTCTATTGTCTATAAAGAAATTGAGTCTTATGATGTTAATTCTTTATTAAACGCAGTGGAAGAAGCTATTGAAGAAGGCTATATTTCTGATTTTGAATTTATTACTGAATCTGGTTCTTATGCTAATGTTGATTCAATCTTAGTTTATCAAGAGGACGAAAAACCATCACATTTACATTTCTACAAAGATGGTGAAGATTTAGTAATTGAAGCTCACATTCGTGCCTAATCTATAAGAGTACTTTTCAGTACTCTTATTTTAATCATTATTTAAAGGAGTGTAAATAAAAATATGTCTATTACTGTATATGGAAAACAAAATTGTAAACAATGTGAATTTACTAAAAAATTCTTAGATTCAAAACATGCTAGTTTTGTTTATGAAGATTTGACTGATAACATTGAGAAACAAATTGCTTTGAAAGAAAAGTACAATGTTGAGAAGATGTCATTACCATTTGTTGTTACTGATACTGCTACTTGGTCAGGCTTCCAACCAGACAAATTAGCAAAAGCAATTAAATAACTAAAAGAAATACAACTTATTTAGGTAAGTTGTATTTTTTATTTGACTTTTGAGTTACTATATTATATAATAAATTTAAATACTAAAGAAGAAAGGAAATAAATAGTATGACACGTGGTATGATTATTAAATGGAGTGATGAAGAAATCGAGTTCGGTGAATGGACTCAAAAAGACAATTTGGAAACTTTTGTAGCAGAAACAGAACAAGGAACTCTTGAAATTCCTATGGACCCAAGTACAGAATCTTATGATGAAGAAACAGGCCGTACGTATTTTGAAGCTACTGGGAAAGAATATAAAACAATCATACTGTTTTAGGTATTAGAATGTGAGAAAAATCAGTGACTTTACGGGAGTAATTATTGGTAAATTAAAGGTTATTGCCAAAACAAAAGAAAAGGATAAATATGGCTATTTCCTTTATGATTGTGAATGTGAATGTGGCAAAGTAGTAAAGCGAAACGCTCGCTCAATTGCTCAATCTATCAAGAAACAAACTCATGCAAGCTGCCCCGATTGTAAAAACCAAAGACAATCCGATTTGCTTGTAGAAAGACACAAAAAACAAAAGTGATATATTGATGATAATAGAATGGGAGTAGAAACGTTTTATAGATATTTCTTGTAAATTATTATAACCTTATAATTAACTTTGATTGAAAATAAGCTGATGATTTGTTGTAATAATAAAAATATACAATAAAAGGAGTTAAATGAAGAAGAAACAAGTTCAATGGAAAAGTTTTAATATAAATATGCCATCAGAACTTATACCTATTTATGATTTCTTACAAAATGAATTGAATTTCATTCTTTCCAATGATGAAACAAGAGCACTCTTAGATAAGATTGATTTATCGAAACTTAGAGGTGATGTTTGGAGAGATTTAAGAGATAGCCTTAAATTCCGAATAAAAGATTGGCCATTACATAACAAGACATGGCACTCTTATATCTTGTTTGAAAATATTAGACGAGAACTACAATCTAAAAAAGAAGCAATCATCATTTGGAATGAATTAGTTAAAAATGATTTCAACATCAATGAAGAGCTGTTTGATTCATTACACAAATTAAATCTTTATCCTACATTAAGTAGAATTGCTAATATTAAACGAAGTAATTCTTTGCCTGAATTAGCACGAAGTGCAGTATTCAGTCTTGATTATACCGTTTCAGAAAAACAATTTTTCAGAATGAAAAGTGCTAATATTTGTGAAATAAAAATTGGTAAAAAAGATTGGATTGAGTATGAGATTATTTTTCCAAGTAGTATTGATGAAAGATTTACTGGAGTAATTTCAAAACCAAGATTTGTTAAAAGGAAAAGAGATGATAAATATATAGGTATTTGTTCTTACGAATATGAAGTTGGAAATTACGATTTAGAAGATAAAATCTTAGGTGTAGACATAGGTAAGATTAAATTGTTTAGTTCTGTTGTAGTTGATAGCGAGGGCGATTTTAGTAATGAATTTATTAACACTAAACGAAGCCAAGAAACTGAATATAAAATCAATAGACTTTATGAAAATAAACAAATTCTATTTGATAAAATCAAATCTTATGAAGATTTGAGATTAACTTCTCTGCCTAAATATGAAATTTGGAAAAATCTTTATTCTAATATTACAAATAAAATCACTAATACTAAGGATTACCAAGCTAAACTTTTATCAAGTGAAATTGTGAAATTAGCATTAGAGAAAAAATGTAAAACTATTCATATAGAAAACCTTTCTTGGTTAAATTCACAAGGGGGTACATGGAATCATGCTCAAATCCATTCTAAAATAATAGAAAAAGCTGCTATGTATGGAATTAAAGTTGATAAAGTTCCAGCTTTTAATACAAGTAAAGAGCACCCAATCACAAAAGAAATCGGAATAGTTAATGGTAGAACTATTGAATTTACAACTGGTAAGATTGATAGGGATTTATTAGCAGCTCTCAATATTGCCATTCGTTCTACTAACATTATGCTTAAAAAATCTTTACCTAAAAAGGCAAAGACTAAAAGAGTAAAACCAAAATCAAACAAAAAAGTTATTAAGGAAAAAGTAAATCAAATCAAAGGAAATGGTCAAATTGTGTCATTTCTAACGAATGTACTTGATTCAACAATTCAAGTTGAATTAGGAGTTCGTCCTCTACATGAGGTATTACCTTGCAATTCACTTATTGATTATTACAATAAGTTACAGATGTAAACAACAATAAGGAGGTTTTTTAATTATGAAAAAATCAAAAACTAACAGAAAACTTGATGGTGTATTAGGCGGTATCGCTGAATATTATGGTGCTGATGCTACATTATTACGTTTAGCATATGCTTTATTTGGTTGTTTTTACCCAGGTTTAGCTTTTATTATGTATATTGTAGCAAGTGCTATTATGCCAAAAGATGAAACACCAGATAATGGTGAAACAGAAAATAAAGAATAGAAAGAAGAAACTATGACAACAAATTATAGTATTGATTATTTGAATACTCTTACAGTTTCGGAACTTCACAATCTAGCTAAAAATTATTTAGATTTTAACACTTCTCAAATGGAAAGAGAATTAAAAGTTCCAAGAGAAACAACACGAAATATTAAAGACGGAACTTCATTAAAACATACTAATGTTGTAAAGAACTATCTTGTGGATTTTTTGTTAAAAGATAACCATTTAAAATATGACCCAAATGAAAAATTTAATTTGAAATCTTTATTTAAGAAAGCAAATAAAATTCGGAGAGTTACACATAATGACATAACTCATGCAACTGGTTGTGCTCGAACTACTGTATCTTCAGCTATAAATTCAAATGGAAAAGGGAAGTCAGCTTTTAAGATTAAAAGATATTTAGAAAGCATAATCAGCAGCGAAGTTCATGCTGTTGTAGATAATAAATCATATAATGATTTAACTAATTTTGAACTCTACAATATAGCAAGAAGAGAATATGGTATCAGTTTGAGAGAAATCTCAAAAAACACAAAAATCCCATATAATTCAATATACTCCTCATTTGATACTCATTATTCCAAATACAGTTTAACTCTAAGAAAATATTTAATTGATTTTCTGAATGATTCTACTAATAATATTAAAGAATCTGATTTAGGACTGTTATTTGAAGAAGCAAATAAATATGAAAAAGTTACAGATGCTCGTATTGCTTCTGATTTAGGTTTCTCTCATTCAACAGCTTATGTTTGTAGAGTGGGTAATGGTAAAACAAAAACAGCTCTTCGTGTTAAAGAATACTTAGAAAATATTATTAACAAACACAAACCCCTAGAAGATATTGCACATAAAGAACAAAAGAAAGAAGAAACTATGACAACAAATTATAATATGAACTATTTAAATAATCTCCCTCTAACAGAACTATTTGATTTAGCAAAAAACAAATTTGGACTTACTTATGCAACTATGGAACGGCATCTATCAATTCCGGAGGGTGGTGCTCGATATGCAATTAAAGCTAAAAATTCAAAATATGAATTTGACATTAAAAATTACCTTGTCGAATTTTTGTTAGAAAAAGATTTAGAAGAGCGTCAAGAAGTTTTTGATTCTTTATTTGAAAAAGCTAATTTGACAAATAAAGAAGTTGCAGAAGCTTTGAATCTAAGTGTTAGCACTGTTTCAATGAGCAGACAAGGAAAAACAAAAGGTGAAGCAGCTCACAAGATTAAAGAATACTTGGAAAATATTATCGAGCAAAAAAAACAGGTAGATGAACTTTTTTCAGAAATTGACAAGGTCGCACAAGAAGAGCTAAAGGAACAAGAACAAATGACTGAAGAAACATTTACAGAAGATAAAGAAATGAAAACTTATGATAACTTCCTAAACTTTATTGACACTCAAAAAGAATTGCCTATCGTTAAGAAAGCTTTGGAAGAAACTCTTAAAGAAAATCAAAACTTGGATAAAATCTTAGCAAAAGAAGAATTTATTACTATTGAAACTGCTCAAGAACTTAATGAAAAACTTTTCGCTAATGAATATACAGAAGAAGAAATCCTTGATTTTGAAAATCAATACTTTGGAACAACTGATAATGATTCATTAAAAGATAAAATTAAATCTTTTGTAGAAAAACATAATCTATCTCTTGAAACTGCTCTTAAATTGCTTCAAATTTCAGAAGAAGATTATAAGAAAATGCTAGAAGGCGCTGATAAAGTATCAAATAAAACTGCTGATAAAATCTATAAAGCTATTTCTGCTTTTGATGAATTTTACCACTCAGAAAAAACTCAAGATACTATCAATAATACAAAAAATACTTTTGTAACAGGTTTCGCTATTGCTTCAGCAAAAAGTCAAACATTCCTTAATAAAGGATTAAATAAATTTGCTGACTTCTTGAATAAGAGCGCTGATAAAATCAAAAATTCAAATTCTGAAAATAAGGAAGATTGATTTATAATAGAAGCAGATGTTAGTTATAGATATTTGTTGTAAAATATAATAACTTTCTGATTATTTTAAATTGAAAATAATTTGAAAATTTGTTATAATAGTAACAATAAATAACTTAAGGGGATTGAATGATAAAGAAGCAAGTTCAATGGAAATGTTTTAATATAAATATGCCATTAGAGCTCATTCCTATTTATGATTTTTTGCAAAATGAATTGAACTTTATTCTTTCTAATGATGAAACAAGAACCCTATTAGATATGATTGATTTATCTAAGCATCGGGGAGATGTTTGGCGAGAATTAAGAGATAATCTTAAATTTAGAATAAAAGATTGGCCGTTACACAATAAAACCTGGCACTCTTATATCTTGTTTGAAAATATTAGACGTGAGATTCAGTCTAAACAAGAAGCAATTATCATTTGGAATGAATTAGTTAAAAACGATTATAACATCAATGAAGAACTATTCAAATCATTACATAAATTAAATCTTTATCCAACAAGAAGTAGAATTGCCAATATTAAACGAAGTAATTCTATGCCAGAATTAGCACGAAGTGCAGTATTCAGTCTTGATTACACTATTTCAGAAAAGCAATTTTTCAGAATGAAAACCAACAATATTTGTGAAATAAAAATTGGTAAAAAAGATTGGATAGAGTATGAAATAGTATTTCCAAGTAGCATTGATTCAAGATTTACAGGTGTAATTGCAAAGCCACGATTCATCAAAAGGAAGAAAGATAATCAATATATAGGCATTTGCTCTTATGAATATGAAGTTGGAAATTATGATTTAGAAGATAAAATTTTAGGAGTAGATATAGGCAAAGTTAAATTATTTAGTTCTGTTGTTGTGGATAGAGAAGGTAATTTTAGTAATGAGTTTATCAATACAAAAAGAAGCCAAGAAACAGAATATAAAATCAATAGACTTTATGGAAATAAACAAATATTATATAACAAAATCAAAGCTTATGAAGATTTGAAATTAACAAACCTACCTAAATATGAAGTTTGGAAAAATCTTTATTCTAATATTACAAATAAAATTACTAATACTAAAGATTATCAAGCAAAACTTTTATCAAGTGAAATTGTAAAATTAGCATTAGAGCAAAAGTGTAAAACGATTCATATAGAAAATCTTTCATGGCTGAATTCTCAAGGTGGGAAATGGAATCACTCACAAATCCATTCTAAAATTATAGAGAAAGCTTCTATGTATGGAATTGAGGTGAAAAAGGTTTCTGCTTTTAATACTAGTAAGGAGCACCCAATAACAAAAGAGATTGGAGTAGTTAAGGATAGAATAGTTGAATTTACAACTGGAAAAATTGATAGAGATTTATTAGCTGCTATCAATATTGCTATTCGCTCTACTAATATTAAACTTAAAAAATCTTTATCTAAAAGGGTAAAGACAAAAAGAATTAAATCAAAATCAAATAAAAAAGAAATAAAGGAAAAAGTAAATAAGATTAAAGGAAATGGTCAAATTGTGTCATTTCTAACGAATGTACTTGATTCAACGATTCAAGTTGAATTAGGAGTTCGTCCTCTAAATGAGGTGCTATCTTACAATTCACTTATTTATTATTACAATAAGTTACAGAGGTGAGAAACAATGAAAAAACTTATACCCGTTGTGTTACTTGTATTACTTCTTTCTGGGTGCACTGCTAAAACTTATAAAATCGCCCCAGGGAATAATTACGAAACACACTTAGCTAAAGAATAATAAAATCATTTTTTGACTGAAATAAAGAAAAAGTGAAAATTTTTAAAAAAGTTTTCACTTTTTTGTTGACAAAAAATAATTTTTATGTTACTATGAACTTAAATTGTTAGAATTATTATAAAATTATAGGAAAAAGAAAGGTAAATCTAATATATGAAAAAACAAACTATTATTGCCGGAGCTGCTATTCTGGCCTCAACTACTGGAACAACTGTATTCGCAGAGGAAGCTAAACCAACTACTCCTCCTACTGAAATTGTAGCCACAACTACAACTGATACAGTTACTACTACAACCAATAAAGCAGAACAACCTGCTGAAACAACAGAAGCTACTACTACAACAACAGAAAATCTTACTCCTATTGAGAAAGCAGAAAAAACTGTTGATAAAACTGCTCAAGATGTTACTAATGCTGAAACTTCTGCAAAAGATACTTTTGAAAAAGAAACTCAAGCTAAATCTGATTATGATAATGCAACTAAGGAAGCAACTGAAGCTCAAGATACAGTAAATAAAACTAAACAAGATAAGACTAATGCTGAAACAAAATTAGCACAAGATAAAGCTAAAGCTCCTGAGTTAGACAAAAAACTAGAAGCTGCTAAGAAAGATGTAACAGATACAGAAAAACAAATCTCTAATACAGAAAAAGATTTGGCTTCTGCTAAAAAACATCAAACAGATGAAGAAGCTAAAATCCAACCACAAGTTGATGCTTTAAATGATGCTACTTCTGCTAAGAAAAATGCTCAAGATAAAGTAGATAGTATCAAACAAGATTTGAAAACTAATCAAGCAAATGAATCTACTTTAACTAATGAAATCAATGATTTAACTTCTGCTAAAGCAGATGCTAACAAAAATGTAACAGATACAAAAAACGCTTTAGATAATGCTAAAAAAGCTGACCAAACTCGTGCTGACAATATTGCTTCACAAAAAACAATCGTAGCACAAGATACAACAAATAAAAATAATGCTATCGCAACAGAAAAAGCAAAAACTGCTGAAAAAGAAAAATTGGCTAACGATTTAATCGAAGCTAAGAAATCATTGGCAGATAATTTGGAAATCCCAGTAACAGCTGATTATATTTCTGCTCTTAAAGCTTATAAGCAAAACAAATCAAAAGCAAATGATGCAGCTATTCTTGAAATTGCAAAACAAATCTTAGCATCAAAAGAAGTAGAAGTTGCTAAGGAATTGCTTAAAGAAAGCGATACACGTACTGTTGACCCAACTAACCTAACAACAGAACAATTAAAAGAATTGAACATCCGTATGGCTCAATTTATTGAAGATATTCGTACTAAATTTGGTACATTCTCTCCAACTATGGTTCGTGTAAGTGAAGAATCAGTTAACTTATCAAAACTTATTACTGAAACATACAAAAATGCTGTTCGCAAACACGCTAACACTACAAATCCAACTGTTGATGATGCTTATGATACAGGTCACGTAAAGAGTGATGTAACTATTGCTCCAAATATGTCTAAAGCTGGATATAAAACTTCTGCTCTTCCAGTTCGTATGGAAACTCTTGCATATTCTTATGAAACAAATATGACTACAATGGGTGAATTAAAAGCAGAATTATATAATAGTATGATTCGTTGGATGTATGATGATTATTTGAGTGATTGGGGCCATGCTCTTATCCAATCAGGTTTGATTTGGGATTACAAGAAAACAGAATTGCATACATTTGTTGTTCAAGATGGTTCATATGTAACAATTGGAACTGACGAAACAGCATTCAAGACACAAGATAGCAATTTGAAAACTAAAGAGTATGACATTCCAGTAACAGATTACAACAAAGCTGTTGCTCGTGTAAATACACTTGAAAAACAAATCGAAACGAACAAAGCTGAATTAGCACAAGCCACTAAGAATGTTAAAGCAACAACTCAAAAACTCGAAGAGTCAACAAATGAATTGAAACGCTTAGAGGCAGTTGAAATTCTTACACCAGCAGCTCAAACAAATTATGACAACGCTGTTGCTAAACATACAGAATTATCAAATCAATTAACAGCTAAGAAAAATAATCTTACTACAGTTCAAAACAAAATTAAAGAATTGAACACTGCTTTACCAATCGCTGAAGCTGAATTAGAAAAAGCAACTACTACTTACAACAATGCTAAAGCTGAATATGACAAAGTAAGTGCTGATGTTGAAAAAGCAAAAGAAGAAGTTAAACGAATTGAAAATAAATTAGAAACACTTAATACTAAATTAAATGGGGCTAAATCAAACGTAACTTCTACTCAAAAAGAAATTGCTGACAATAATAAAGAAATTGAAGATTTAACAAATTCAATTAAAGAACTTGAAAAACAACTTAAAGAACAAGAAAAAACACTTGAAGAAAAAGTTAAAGTTCAAAAAGAAAAAGAAGCAATTTACTTGAAAGCTAAAGAAGCTGCTGATGTAGAACGTGCTAAAATTGCTGAACTTAAAGCAAAACATGATGAAGCAGTTGCTCAATTAGAAGCATTGAAAGAAGAACAAGTTCGTAAAGAACAAAGACAAAAAGAAGAGCAAGCTCGTGAAGAACAACGACAAAGAGAGTTTGAAGATTACAACCGTGCTATTGATGAAGTATTGTATGGAACAAATGCTACAGCAAATACAACAACTCCTAACAAATATAAAAACACATTGCCGGTAACTAACACTTCTAATGAATCAATCTATATTGTTATTGTGGCTGCTATTCTTGCCGTCCTTGCTGGACTTGGTTTATACTTCAAGAAAAACAACAAAAAAGACTAAAAGAAAAAAGAGCTATTTCATATAGCTCTTTTCTTTTTATTTT
>QWCZ01001527.1_pt1 | contig 10175 bp, 10 predicted proteins | sample 1972651 | NCBI WGS metagenome assembly QWCZ01 (sample SAMN09866695, study PRJNA288562) | Human oral metagenome isolate pre1_saliva, whole genome shotgun sequencing... | isolation source: mouth | host: Homo sapiens | place: USA: California
GAATCTTCAGTTGAAAGATAGTGGGTTGCCGGCATTATTGTAAGTCTTTGTATATCCCTTATTTTTTGTCCTGTAAGGGTATTAATTTCTGAAATGCTCTCAAGGTCATCTCCAAAAAATTCAAATCTATATCCCGTATCCTGATAGCTTGGATGTAAATCAAGTACATCCCCCTTTACCCTGAATTTTCCCCTCTCGAAGGCAATATCATTTCTCTCATATCTAAGGGAAATGAGTCTTCTGATTAGTTCATTTCTATCAAAGCCTGTCGCTACATCAATTGGAATTGAACGTTTTTTATACGCTTCAGGCGATCCCAATCCATATATTGCCGAAACAGAAGCCACTATTATTACATCTCGCCGATTTAATAAAGCTGCCGTTGCCGCGTGTCTTAATTTATCTATTTCATCATTTATTGAAGAGTCTTTTTCTATATATGTATCCGTTTGCATTATATATGCTTCAGGCTGGTAATAATCATAATAGGAAACAAAATATTCCACAGCATTTTCAGGAAAAAACTGCTTATATTCATTATATAACTGGGCTGCCAGTGTCTTATTAGGAGCCATTATCAATGCAGGTCTGTTTATCCTTTCGATTACATTTGCCACTGTAAATGTCTTCCCGGAGCCCGTAACTCCAAGAAGAATCTGGTCTGTAATACCATTTTCAATATTTTCAACTATTTTATTTATTGCCTGTGGCTGGTCACCTGTAGGCTGAAATTTTGAATGTATTTTAAAATCCATTTTTTAGTTTCCTTCCTTCAATTTACCCTTTATTTCTTATAATTATATAAAATTTACCTAATAAAATCAATAAAGAAATCTAGTTTATTGCAATTTAAAATTTAGCTGAAAAATAAATAATATTATGTATTTTGAATATATAAAAACAGGGAATTAATTTTTCCAACTCCCTGTTTTCTAATTTTCTCAAAAATTATTTTCCTTTCATAGCTTTATTAAGTTCTTTAAGATATTCTTCCAACTCTTTTGAAGTCCATTTTCCTTTAATTTTATCTAATTCCATTTCTCCATTAGAAACATCGTATTTTCTAGTTCTTTTAGCAGTCTCAAATTTTTCCTTCAATAATTCCATATATAAATCCATCATTTTTGAAATATCTTCTACGTTATCTATTTTATTTTTTGGCAATTTACGTCCATATCTTTTCAAAAATCTTCTTTCAATTTCTTTTTCATCTTTTCCATCAATATCTACTTCATCAATATCTATAATTTTTGTTTCATATTTTACATTTACTTTTGAATTTGACAAATATTCTATTTTTTTTATTTTAATTTCTGTAGTTTCAGCTACTAAAGCAAAAATTTTTGCATAATTTTCCACCATTATTTTTGTAACTTTTTTTACATCTTCCTTTTCCTTTTTAGTCATGTTTTTTGTATCCATTTCATTTTCAAAACCAAATTCTATAACATTGGCAAATGAAGAAAAAACTCCTTTGAAAGTTTCTTTTACAACATTTTTTAATCCTGCTTCTATTTCTCTATTTTCCTGACTTATCTGCTGTTCAGATAATGTAACTTTTTTACTTTTTTTTACTTCATATCCTTCTCCAAATAATTGCAGTGAAAACAGTAATAAAATAATTAATCCTAGTTTTTTCAAAAAAATCACTCCCTTAGTATTGTTTTTATGATAATTTCATACATTTTACTATTTTTCTTTAAAAAAATCTACTGTTATTTATTTTTCTGATATACTTTTTAAAGTATAGAACTATGACAACAAAACCATATCAGAAAAAATCTTAATCCATAATATAAAAATATTTATATATAATTTCAAGATATGAAAAAAATTTTATTAATAAAAAAACAGCCTCTGCTGTCCTAAAAAATTACTTTCTTTCCCTTTTCAGTTATTTTTTATAATATTCCGATATTCATTATCTCCTATAAATTCTATACTTTTAGATGTATACCCTTATTTCTTAAATTTTCTATACATTCAGCCAGATATTCCTTATTATACTCTTTGTAAATTGGGCTACCTATAATTTCCTCTTTAAGATTATCGTATTTTACTGCTGTCTTTCCCCTATAATTTTTATCTTTCCATTCTGCAGAAACATTATATCCTCTTTTTTCCATCTCCTTCATAACTAATACATGGTAAATAAAAAGATGATATGGGGAATATGAAAACACATAGTCCACCGTTTTATGTTTCTTTTTCCATCCATTGCCCCTCAGAGCACAACATTCCCTATGTTGGCCAAGCAGCTGATTTTTTGGCAATAAGTGGATAAGTTTTTCATGCCATAGTCTCATATTGTTCTCCTGTTAATAAGGTTGATTTTTCTAAATATTCATTAGGGTATTTCTTTAGTAAAGTGTTAATGTATTCAATTACAGCATTTTGATTATTTTTTCCTTCCATATATTCATTTAATATATTAAATAATACCTGTTTTTCAATTGTACTTGCTTTTTTTTGAAATATCCCCATATATGAAGAATGGCATTCCTAAAATCTTTTTTACTCTCCTTCATATCTCTCGTTTCCTGTATTTTTTCATTTACCCATATAACATCCAATTCTTTTTCTTTCAGGTACTCCCTTATCTCCAGATATATTTTTTGCGATTTGCTTAGTATATAATATTTATTTTTTGCCCACAACTTTTCACATTCTCTTCTTATATCTTTGTGTCTCATATTTACACACCTCATTCCAAATATTCAAACTAAAACAAATCCCATATATGTACCACTATTAATAAGAATCTCTAAACATTTCAAATGAAATTTTTGCTCTATTTACGTTACACTCTGGTACTATTCCCCCCCCTGTATTCTATTTTACTTAATGACTATAGTACCATTTCTATTTTTTATCAAACTTCATTTTCTGTTTTTTCAAATTTTTATCTCTTATACTTTATACTTTTCTCTTATCTTATTCTTGTATATTTCAGCCTGAGTTCCATAAACTACCTGTACACCATTTCCTGAACGCAGTACTCCTTTTGCCTGAAGCTCTTTCCATCTTGCATCATCAGAAACTTTAGAAGAATCTTTTACAGTAACTCTCAATCTTGTAATACATGCATCAATATTATCTATATTGTCAACTCCACCTAGTGCAGTTACGATATCATCAATAAGTTCCTGTCCTTGTCCTTCTTCTCCCTTATTCTTAGATTCATTGTAATCTTTTCTTGTGTAAAGTTTATTTTCAGAATCTCCTCTACCTGGAGTAGGAATATTGAATTTTAATATTAATGTTTTAAATACAAAGTAATAAATTACCGCATATATAGGCCCTAATATAAGTATCCAGTAATATGAAGTTTTTGCCGGTCCCTGTAAAAGACCAAAAAATGTAAAGTCAATTATACCTCTCGAGAAGGTAATTCCCACTGCTACATTCAACACATACATAAGCATATATGCCAGTCCTTCAAGTATTGCGTGAATTACATATAATACCGGTGCTACAAAAAGGAATGTAAATTCAATTGGTTCAGTTATTCCTGTCAGGAATGAAGTTAATGCTGCAGATATAAGTATTCCTTTTACCGCCGCCTTGTTCTTGTCATCAGCAGTTCTGTACATTGCAAGTGCTGCCGCTGGAAGTCCAAACATCATAGGAAGGAATCCCCCTGTCATTGTTTTTGTTGCTGCCGCACTGAAATGTTTTATAGATGGATCTGCAAGCTGTGCAAAGAATATATTCTGTCCACCGGCTACCATTTTTCCTGCCACTTCCTGATATCCTCCAAGTTGAGTATACCAGAACAGTGGATATATTGCGTGATGTAATCCAAATACATTTAACAGTCTCATTGTAAATCCATAGAAGAAAGTTCCTACTGCTCCTGTTGCCGCAAATATTTCTCCAGCCTTTACAATTCCCATAAAAATTGTTGGCCAGATGAATGGAAATATTGCTGCCAATGGAATAAACAGAATAATTGTCATTACAGGTACAAATCTGTTTCCACTAAAGAATGCCAAATAATCAGGAAGAACTTTATCAGAAAATTTATTTGTAATTGCTGATGCAACTATACCACATATAATTCCTCCAAAAACTCCTGTCTGCAATGTAAATATTCCAAGTTCTTTTGCATAAAGTGCCGCAGTTCCTCTTGCCGCAGCTTCTCCAAGTCCTTTAGCAACAAGTGCATCATAAGTTACAGAATCAGGTGTTATTCCTTTAAATCCTAAAATGGTTCCTATTATAGTATGAAAAAGTAAAAATCCTAAAACTGCCGATAATGCCGCTGTTTCTTTATTTTTATTTGCAAGTCCTATTGCAACTCCTACCGCAAACAGTAAAGGTAAATTTGCAAAAACGAATAATCCTGTATTTGAAAACAGCTGCATCAGATAGTTTAAAGGTGTTCCTGGTTCTAAAAAAGTAAGATTATAAGTTTTTATTAAAACTGGATTAGTAAAAGATCCCCCAACTCCTAAAAGTATTCCCGCCATTGGTAATACTGCTATTGGCAGCATAAATGCTCTACCAATTTTCTGTAATACTGCAAAGATATTATTTTTCATTTTAAATGTCATATTGGAGCTACCTAAAAAGTTAGTAGCTCCAATATTCTCCTTTCTTTTCTAAGCTTTACTTTTAATTTTCTATTCTATTTTTTTAATGCAAGAGAATTTTTCTGTTCTTTTTCTATTACTCTGTTTCCTTGTTCCACATAAGAATCTAAAGCTTGTTTAGGATTTTTTGCTCCTGTAAACACTGCTTGCAATTCAGGGAATAATAAGTTTCTCAATTCAGCGTATCCTGGTGTATTGTTTGAGAAATTGAATATATATTTTGCATTTTCCTGGTAAGCTTTTAAGAATGGTAATTCTCCAGCAACTTCCTTAGCGACTGAATCTCTTACCGGAATAACATTTTTAGAAGCTTTTACAAGTTCTTTATTAGAGCTGAAGAATTTAACAAATTTTTTAGCAGCTTCCATTTTAGCTTTATTTCCTGTATTAAATACCATTCCACCAACTATATAAGTAACTGATAAAGGTCCTTTTTCTCCAGGAATATTTGCAAGTCTTACATCAAATTTTCCAACTTTTCCTGCTTCCATATCTGCTTTTATATTCATCATAAGGTTATTATTTGCAAAACTGATTGCAACCTTCTGATTTTGGAATAATCCAAGAACATCATTTGAAGAAAGGCTTTCAGGACCACTGTTTGTATACCCTGCTTTTCTCCAGTCATCAAGTTTTGTAAGAGCTTTTACTCCCGCTTCATCATTTACAACAAGTTTTCCATCTTCACCGAAATAAGGCGAACCATACATTCTTAAATATGCTACGTTCCATGTATCAGCTTGGTTATTTTTAGCATACAGTCCCATAGGAGCAACATCTTGAGGTAATTTTTCCCTTAATGTTTTTAATATTTCTTCATATTCTTCCAAAGTCCATGTAGCTATTTCATGTTCTCCTTTAATGTATTTATCAAGTCCTGCTTTTCTGAACATGTCAGCATTGTACATTAATGTTCCAGGGTTGTTTCCAAATGGATAGAAGTATGTTTTTCCACCTATCTGAACATTATCCCATATTGCTTGTGGAATATCTTTTTTAGTTTCTTCATCAATTATATCATCAATAGGTGCAAGTACTCCCATGTGTGCATACTGTGTCATAGCAAAAATTGATTCAAAGAATGCATCAGGCAATGTTTTTGTCTGTATTGCAACACTTAACTTGTCTGAACGCTGATCTCCAGGTATTACCTGAACATTAACTGTAATATTAGGATTTTCCTTCTTAAATTCTTCTGCCGCTTTCTTAAGGAAACTGTCATAGTCAGCTCCTTCTTCTTTAGCATCATAAACACCCTTCCATTGAGGAGTAAGCCATATGTCGATAGTTACAGGTCCGTCAGCAGTTTCACCACCGGCATCCTTCTTTCCTCCACAGCTTACAACTAATAATAAAGACATTATTACCAATAATAAACTTGAAAATTTCTTTAACATTCTTTTACCTCCTGATTTTATTTATTATTTTTTTTATTACCATAAATTAAATATTAATATGCATTTATTCCTTAACTGCTCCTGAAGATATTCCTCTTGTGAAATATTGCTGGAACAGAATAAATATTATTATCATAGGAAGCGAAGCAACTGCTGCTCCTGCAACCTTCAATCCAAAGTTAGGATTTAAATCCTGCATAAGTCCTGCCACTCCAACTGTCAGTGTGCTTATTTGTTTGTTTACTGACATCAGCAACTGCCACAGATAATCATTCCACACAGTTACAAAGTTTAGAATAAACAGTGCACCTATTCCCGGTTTTGCTATTGGAAGCATTATTTTATAGAATACTTGCCATTCTGTTGCTCCCTCTATTTTAGCTGATTCCCTTATTGAATCAGGAATCTGTTCAAAAAATCCTTTAAGCAGGAATACCCCAAAACATGCCGCCAGATTCGGCACTATGAATGCCTGGTAAGTATTCATCCAATTAAATGTAGTAACTATTTTAAACAAAGGAATTATAAATGTTTCCTTCGGTATCATAAGAGACCCTATAAACATATAATATATGAAATTACTTCCTTTAAATTTAAGTTTTGCAAAAGCATAGGCCGCCAGTGATGAAATAATAACTGTCAGCACCGTTGTTACAAATGATACAAAAAAACTGTTAAAAAGCCATCTCATTGCAGGCTGATTATGAAACAGTTCCTTATAATTTCCTAGATAGATATACTTAGGAAACCAGTCTGGAGGCATCTTGTAAATATCTGCAGATGTTTTCACAGAATTAAGTATCAGCCATACTAATGGCATCAAGGCAGCTATCGCCAGTACAAAAACTATAACATTGGCAATTACGTCATATGCTCCCATTCTTTTTATCCTAGATTTTAAATTTATCATTTTTCGCCTCCTTATTTTTTATCTCCAAACGCTTTAAACTGAGGTATTGAAAGCAATACAGCAAATATAAACATTAGCACTCCTACAGCTGCCGCAACTCCTCTATTATTGTATACAAACGCATTCTGATACAGATAGTACATCATCGTAACCGAAGCATTATTAGGTCCACCACCTGTTAATAACTGAATTACTACGAATATTTTCAATACTGCGATTATATTTATAACTGTTAAATAAAGCGTTGTAGGTTTTACCAGAGGAATTAAAATTTTTGTTATTCTCTGCCATCTTGAAGCTCCATCTATTTCCGCAGCTTCAAAATAATCAGAAGGAATTCCTATCATTGCCGCAATATATAGGATTATTGATTGTCCGACATTTCCTACAAAAGTTACAAAAATAATCGTATACATTACTATTTTTGCATTTCCTAGTAAACTTACATTTTTTATTCCTATTTCATTGAATAAATATGTTATAAGACCATTGGCAGGATTAAGTAAAAAGTTCCATACCATACTCATTACAACCATTGAAACCATTACCGGTAAATAGTAACTTCCTCTTATAAATGAAATATATCTTGGATTTTTATCATATACAGTTGTTGCAACAAACAGTCCAAAAACAATTGTCAGAAAAACAATTCCTATTACAAATAGAATTGTATTTAACATTGATTTCATAAAAACAGGATCCTGGAACAGTTCCTTATAGTTATCCAGACCTACAAAAATTTCTTCTGCATAAGTCGATCTGAATAAACTCATTTTAAATCCTTCAAATATTGGATATAGTATAAATACTATGAATAAAAGTAACTGTGGCAGAATAAACAGATATCCAGTTATAGGATTTTCAATACCTTTTGATTTTTTCAAAATCACACTTCCTGTTTTCGCCATTAATTCGACCTCCTTTATTTTTTATAATCTAAATTTATTATCAAATCATTTCCATTAATAACCACTTTTACTCTATACTGCTTCCTGTAGCCCAGTTGAATATTTTATCCTGCACCTTCACATTCATTGCCTCATGGGAATATTCAGGCATTACAAGAAGCTTTTTCTCACATTCAAGATTATTATACACTGCAAACTGAGTTTCAGGCGGACATACATCATCCATAAGACTCGCAATAAACACTAATTTTCCTTTTATCCTATGTGCAAAATTCTTTACATCAATGTATGAAAGTGTATTAAAAAATTCTTCCTCCGTCTCATGAAACGGGTCTATAAATTTAAAATATCTGTAAAGTTCCACATAAGCCTCTGTAATTGTATGCATTTCCACAACTTTTTTATAATCGCTCAGAAAAGGATAAATTATAAAGCTGTCCTTTATATTTTGATTTAGTGCTGCACACACTAGGGAAAGTGCTCCTCCCTGGGATTCTCCGTAAACTTTTATATTCTCTTTATCAGTAAATTCAAAACTTTCAATAATTTTAGATAACAGATACGTGTCCAGATAAACATCCTTGTAAAAAAGTTTATCTCTTCCTTCTTTTACACCTTTTACAATATGCCCTCTAACTGTTATTCCATCAAAAATGCCGTTATCCTGCGATTTCCCAGCCTGACCTCTCACATCCATCATTGCCAGTCCCATTCCCGAAGCAACAAATTCTATATTTCTGCTCCAGTCTGAACTCTGACCCTGATATCCATGAAATTTCAATACAAACGGAATCTTTTTATCCTTCACTTCTTTAGGAATTATCAGTTTTGAATAAATTCTGGCTCCTCCTATTCCGTTAAAATACAAATCATAACATTCTGCAAAAGGTATACCAAAATCCTTTTTAATCATTTCATATTTTAATTCCTTTTCAAAAAACTCATCAGCCTTTCTGATTTCTTCATTCCAGAATTCATCAAAGTCATCAGGAAAAGGGCTTATTCCTTTATAATTTAAATATTTTTCCATGATTATATTTTTATCCCTTCAATTTTTATATTTTCTCCATTAAAATTTTACTGAGTTTTACATTATAAGTTTACCCTATTTTTTCATTTTGTAAATAGCCTAATAAAAAAAAATTTCATTTTTAAAAATGAAATTTTTCCCTACTTTTCTATAATTGAAAGTTATTCTATTTTTTTATGTAATTCAAATTAAAGCTGTTATTTTTTAACACACTCCATTTTATATCCTTCTTCTTCCAATTTCTTCTCAATATATTTCCTCAAGATTGGAATATGACTAAGTTCAGGAGTTTTACTGGCAAAAACAAATGTAACATTTTCTTTTTCCAGTTCCTCTTTTATTTTTTGAAGAAATTGACTAAAATAAGGGTTTTTCTTCAACTCATCAGAATATTTTTCAGAAAATGTTTCAAAACTGATTTTCCCTTTATGATAATCTTCCCTAAGTTCTTTTGTTGGGGTAATTTCTTTAGCCCAATAACTGATTCCGGCATTTTCTTTTTTTATTCCCCTTGCCCAGAGTCTGTCAACAAATACTCTGAATCCATCGTCATCTTCAGCTTTTTCATAAATTCTTTTCCAAATTAATCTATTCATATGTCTCATTCCTTTTCACAAAATAATACACTATCATTCCTGAGCCTGTTAAAGCCAGTCCTGTCAATGCCAACGTAGTCTGCGTAAGCAAGGCACTTACTAAAACAACTATTCCTCCTATTATAGCCACTACCGGTACAAAAGGATACAATGGCACTCTATACGGTCTTTCAATGTCAGGACAGTCTTTACGGAATTTAATTACTCCTACAAAAGCAAGTACATTGAAAATCCACCAGCTGAACATTGCCATATCAGCCAATGTATTAAATGTTCCTAAAAATGTCATAGTTCCCCCTATTACAAACATTAAGGCAAAACTTGCAAAGGATGTTTTAAATTTTGGATGAAGTTTAGTAAATTTTTTACTGTATGGCAGTTCATTGTGAAGAGCCATTATATATGGTATTCTTGTTGAAATAAGTACACTTCCATTCAATGTTCCAAAAACAGAAATCAATATTCCTACCGTTATAAGTTTAGCGCCTATTCCCTGTCCAAGAAGTATGGAAGCCACATCTGCGGCAGGAGTAGAAGTTTTTACCAGAATTCCTGCAGGTAAAACATATAAATACGCAAGATTAATAATAAAATATATAATGCAGACTCCTATTATTCCAACTGTAATTGCTTTTGGAAGATCTTTTCTCGGATTTTTCATTTCTCCTGCAATTGTTCCCGCATGCTGCCATCCATCATAAGCAAACATACATGACAGAATTGCCGCACCAAATATTGT
>QWCZ01001528.1_pt1 | contig 10174 bp, 5 predicted proteins | sample 1972651 | NCBI WGS metagenome assembly QWCZ01 (sample SAMN09866695, study PRJNA288562) | Human oral metagenome isolate pre1_saliva, whole genome shotgun sequencing... | isolation source: mouth | host: Homo sapiens | place: USA: California
CGTCTACCTGGGCACTCACTGGGAGCCGATCACGATCGACATTGATCTGCGCCAGCTCCTGAACAACATCGAAGCTGAGAAGGGGCCGGAAGACGATGGGACAACCGTCGGCGCCGACGAAGCAGGGGTTGGTTCGGAAGATCGCGAGCAACCGAAACCTATCCACGCCGACTACGCTCACGCCGCCTACGTATTGCTCGGCTTGGTGCTCGCCGAGTTGACCGCGGGCACGCTCCCCTTGGGTAGCCGATCAACGCGAGGCCTGGGCCAGGTCGTCGTTTCAACAATCAAGGTAGAGGACGCTGACCGTGATGGTGTTGACCTTCCATCGTGGGATCTCAATGGTTGCGAAGCACTGCAGCAGCCGGCGACTGGCGCTGGCGTCATGACTGACGCGCTCTACAAGGGACAACGCGAGCTCGCAGGACGGGTCCTACGCCATTTGAAGGATAAGTATGACGGAACGAACTGGTCTAAGCGCCTAGAGAACGGCCCAGGAGCTGCGCGTAAACAATCTGAAGGGACGGGAGCCGCCGATGACTGACAAGAATCAGAAAGCGATGCTGACACGCTCATCTATCCGCCCGGTTTCTGGTGACACACCATGCTTGGATGTCTTCCTCACGTACGCACGGACACATTCGGGCGGGGACGTTCAGGGCCTGGCGTTCGCGACTAACGGGACGTGGACCGTGTTAGGTTTCGATAAGGTATCCGCCACCGAGGCACCGAAGCTCTCGGTCGCGCCAATCGATGGACGAGACTTCGATCCGACGAAGGTCTTCGAGCTGCGTCTGTGGGTACCGGTGAAACTGCCTGACGAACCCGCAGAGGGCCAAGTTCTGGCTCGCGAGTACCGTTGGGTGAACGACGTGGGCGCCGTTGAGCTAACGCTTACAGTCGGCACAGCCGAGGCATCGTCCGAAGGCACGGAGCCAGCACCTGTCGGCGGCTGGTTCCACAAGGTGAGCTATCTGCAGCACAAGTCTGTTGCGACTAGCAAAGAAGAGTCTGCCCCCGATACCGGCACTCGTCAGACAAAACAGGGCAAACAAGACTCCCCCACTAACGATATGTCGGCACTCGAGTTCATCCAAGAAGAAGATAACTACGGAAACACGGTCGTAGTCGACCAACTATTTACGGGAAGGTGGAGCTAATCATGTCGAGCAACAACCAAAAGTCACAGTTCACTTCGTTCCATTCATCAGTGAACTGCATTCCGGTACTACGCACATCCATTCAAAAGCATGTACCTGACGACACAAAGCGTGAAGCACAGAGCGACTCCGCCTGCCCTAACCTTCTTGAAACGGTAACTACATTCCTAAGCGACAGACTCCCCACACCCCTTGACCACCTAGAAATTGATACATACAGCGGATCCCTCCGCCTAACAGTCGAAGTGATGACTGCCCTCATTTTCGGCAATCAAAACAAATCAAAAGGAAAACCGGCTGAAATCTCAGTCCCCACCGACCCGACAACTGGAAACCCATTCATTTCCCCGACAATGATCAAAGGCATGATCTCGAACGCATACGAACGTTTGACCGCCTCGCGTTTCCGCGTTTTCGGTGAACACAACACCACCCTGACATACCGGGCAGACCCTGCCGCTGCTCTCGGACTTGTACCGGTAAGACTAAGCGACAATTACGACCACGGCACTCACCGGGGGATACTATTATACGGTCCGGAACATGCGCTCTACGCGAAACTACTGACACACGAAACAGGAGACGATGGGGAGAACAAAAAGCCACATCCACTCCTCAAGAACTCCTCTGCCTGGAACAAGCTCCAGCACGGAGAGCGCATTGACTTCATGGCAAAGAAGATTAAGGATTCGTATATAGTCACGCGAATCAAAGCAAGAGGGGATAACGCTTACTCACAACTCAACGTTCCAGACTGGGTCGCCACCTAGACCTGATTACTATTCCGAGGGAGACCACCTTGGGGCAGCTTCATACGGCTTTCGTCGTAGAGATGCAGAACAGAAGAAACGCGGAGATATAGACCAAATGAAACGCAGAGATGCGGAACAGAAGAAACAGAGTGACGGGCGCATAGGTTACGCGACCCTCGAGCGTTACGAGGCAGAGCAATTAGAAGAGAATCTTCGACAACAAGAGAAGGCAAATCCAGACGTCTATTCCACAGTGAAAACCTGGATTCCCCGCAGCAGCACCTTCCATTGCACGATCCATTTTGAAGGACTTCAAAAAGAGGAGCTGTGGATTCTACTTTGGATTCTGGATTCCAAGTTCCTCGGACAGTACGCGCAGGAATCGCAACATCAGCCAGAATCTGATCAAGGGGAAAGCAGCGCGCACATGGAAGGTTATCTGCGAATGGGGATGGGTAAACCTCTCGGCCTTGGGGTAGTGCGCACATCCTTTTCGGCACTTAGCTATGTCAAAACCGCAGACGATGACGCATTTGCACTTGTTGACGATTATGAAGATCTCGAAGGATGCCTGGGAGCCCCTGACCCTGAGAAAGACACGCTAAACGAGGAATGGAGAAACGAATTCTTTGCTGAAGCAGAGGGCTTCTATCGACTTCTTTCCAGCACACCATGGTGTAAAGCGTTTCTTAGGTCATGCCTTGGCTATCCCGGCAAAACAGAGGTTCGCTACATGACACTGAGCGAAAACAAACAGAATAATAAGACCGATTCTGACGGAAGGGTTAAGTCTGGGTGCGGACACGCCCCGCGTCCACTCGCTGCCGACAATTGGGACGCGGCCCTGAAGATACCGAAGAAACAAGACTGAGTACAGCTATGAGTTCCGCTGCGAGTTCCACTGTTGCTTCAAGATAACAGGCACCATGTCTCGTCCCGGTATGCACCAGCCTCCCGCCTCGTTGCCCCTCACCACACTCCCCGGCACAACCCCACATCGTCCAGCGCCATGGCCGCGCCAAGTATGTCGGCGCGGTCGGCGCAGGATGAGCAGATGGGGTAGATGTGGATGACGTCTTCGGCGTCGGAGATGAGGGCTGCCAGAGACGAGCGCACGCGCGCCAGCGTGGCGGCGTCGAGGCGGAGTTGGAACACGGATTTTTGGATGCGGTAGCCCCAGGATTCCAGTGTTTTGGCGACGCGCAGCCGCCGTTTATTGTCGGCGATGTCGTAGGCGACGATGTAGATCATCGCCAGGCGGCCCCGCTCCACTGGTAGTCGGGTTCGGCGATGGCGCGCGCCAGCATCTGCGCGGAGTGGGCGATGTGCCTGCGCCACGAGCCCGAGAATCCCGGGAGAGCACCGGTGACGGATCGCTGGCAGGCCGCCTCGTACGCGTCGACGAGGATCTTCTTGCCGTCGCCGCCCAGCCAGACTCCCCCGGCCTCGGCCTCGACGACGCCGTGTTCGGGCCGGAGCTTGCGCGTGCGCAGGAGAGCCATGACGGTCTGGTCGACCAGGAGTGGGCGGAACTGTTCCATGAGGTCCAGCGCCAGGCTGGGCCGCTTGTCGGTGGGCGCGTGCGCGACGCCGAGGGACGGTTCGAGCCCGGCAGCGTGGAGCGCCCCGACGCATTCGGACAGAAGGATGGCGTACCCGTAGGACAGGGCGGCGTTGGGCAGGTCGCGGGGTGGGCGTCGGCTGCGCCCGTCGAAGGTGACGTCGGCGGGCACGCACGCGGAGAGCGCGTCGAAGTAGGCGTTGGAGCACGCGCCCTCGATGCCCATGACTTCGTCGAGGCTGTGCGCGCCTGCGAGCGAGCGCCGCCAGGCGTGCATGTGCGCGGTCGTGTCGGCGACGTGCACGGTTTCGTCGCGTCGGGCGATGCGGATGAGGACGTGGATTTGGCCGCGGATTTTCGCGCCGATGAGGCTGGCGGCCAGGCGGACGCGCCGCTCATGGGCGCCGGTGAGGACGACTTGCGCGAGGAGTCGGCTGGCGTGCGCTCCCCTGTTTGCACCGATGAGGGTGCCCTGGTACGAGCCTCGCCGCGACAGGCACACGACGTCGACGCCGCTGCGCATCGCCCACGAGCGTGCGCCCGCGGACAGGCCGACGTTTCCCGACAGAACGATGCGCGTGACGCTGTTTTTGGGGACGGAGGTGACAGGCAGCGAGCCAGGCGCGTCGACGAGGACACGGCCCGCTTTGACGTGGATGTGTGCGCCATCGCGACCGACGTAGAGGATGCGGTCGGCTTGGCCCGTAGGTTCGTCGCTGGGCCCAGCGGTCCACGGGGCGATGCCGACGCTCGCGAGGGCTTTCTCCTCGTCGATATGCTGGGTCGTCAGGTCGGTGACGCGCGCACCCGCGTTGATGGCCGCAGCGGCGACGGCATCGATAGCGTCGGCCAGGCGTTGCTCGCTCGGTGCCGCGAGCATGAGGGTGGTTCCGACGCGCGAGTAACGCAGTCCTCGCCCAGTGGCGTACCTGTCAAGATCGAGCAGGGCTGCGTCGGCGAGCACGCTCGCGATCGGGTTGGGGTCCGAGGCCCGGGCGAGTTCGTCGATAATGGACGCGTCGGTGTCGGGCACGCCTAGTGCCGAGAGTGCCGCGCGGGTCACGAGGCCCGGGTCGGCGACGCGGATGGTGGCTCGCGCGAGGTGGTGGTTGCCGTGGTCGTAGTCCTCGACGACTCCTCTACTGAATGCGTCGTGTCCTGCGCGCGTGTCGTCGTAGGTGCCGTGGGGGCGTTCCGCGGTGAGGCGGCGTTCGAGGGTTTCGCGCACCGATTCGGCCAGGAGCGCCCGGGTGATGGGGTCGGCCGTCGTGAGAGTGTTCGTGTCAAGTGCGCTGATGCGTGGCGGCGCCCAGTCGTGGGAGGCGAGGACGCGGAGTTGTTCGTCGGTGAGGCTTCCCGGCGTGGGGGTGTTCGCTCTGGTGGGGTCGGGGTGTGCTGTGAGGAGTCGGCGTCTGGCGCGAGTGACGGCCTCGGGGCTGATCACTTCTCTCAGGGACGAGGCCGTAGCAAGTATCGTCATTGTCTGTCCTTCCACTCAACAACCTTGCAGTTCCTCGCCAAGCGTCAAGCGTTATGGAGGAGCGACACGCCGACGATCGCAGCGATTTCCGGGGCAACACCGGCCCCGCAGGCGTTCCGCGGCGATGCGAGCAGTCGCAACGAAAAGTCTGGTAATCTGGCCTCGTGCTTGCTGGTCGGAGGGGTGCTTTTTCGACCACTGGCGATCCGACATGGCGTTTCCCCTGGCCACCGGGCGTGCGACACGCCGGGCAGTCAGAAAGCACCAAGCGCCATAAGGTGCATTAAGACCTGTCTGAACAGACCGCGTTTCAGCATAGTCCTCGGGGTCAGAAAGCACCAAGCGCCATAAGGTGCATTAAGACTCCGCTTCCTCCCAGCTCTCGATCTGGTAGACGCCTAGTCAGAAAGCAGCAAGCACTAAAAGGTGCATGAAGACACTTCCCAAGACTTGTCGTGAGAAGTGATGTTCGCGGAGTATCAGAAAGCATGGAGCGCCAAGAGGTGCATTATTACGACATGTGCACTTTCCACCACGCTGACGCGTGGAAGTCAGAAAGCACCGAGCGCCATAAGGTGCATAAAGACCCGCCGTAGTAGGCGTTCATTAGTTCGTTTTTGGCGACGTCAGAAAGCGCCAAGCGCCATAAGGTGCATAAAGACGCGTAGGGACGGGTGTCGGGGAAGGTGAGGATAGCCATGTCAGAAAGCACCGAGCGCCATAAGATGCATTAAGACACGGGATCCTTTCGGACGCCCCATCGCATGCCCTTGATCCGTCAGAAAGCACCGAGCGCCATAAGGTGCATTAAGACTTCTACCCTCATGCGTCCAATGAGGGCATTGTCCGAGTCAGAAAGCACCGCGCGCCAAAAGGTTCATTAAGACCAGCTAAGAGCGGCGATGTATGTATGTGCCAATTCGCGGTGTCAGAAAACACCAAGCGCCAAAAGGTGCATTAAGACAGAGCGGCAGCAGCATCTGTCGAAGAGAACATCTCGTGTCAGAAAGTACCGAGCACCATAAGGTGCATTAAGACGTGGCGTCCTTGTCGCCCCACACGAGCGTACGGACGAGTCAGAAAGCACCGAGCACCAAAAGGTGTATTAAGGCAGCTCCAACGCATCATTCACAGCCAACAAGCTATCGCGCGTCAGAAAGCACTGAGCACCATAAGGTGTATTAAGGCCCCGACGGCAGGACCAGGAGCAGCTCAGGGCATGAGGCCAGAAAGTACCGAGCACCATAAGATGCATTAAGACGAACGAGAGCCGGAACTCGCGACCACTCTTCCACGTCACGTCAGAAAGCACCGCGCACCATAGGATGCATTAAGACCCATTTCGAGTGACTCATTTGTTGTCCTCCTTGTCGGGCCAGAAAGCACCGAGCGCCATAAGGTGCATTAAGACGTTGTCTCCTTAGGATCCTTCGTGCGATCCTTCGCAGTGCCAGAAAGCACCAAGCACCATAAGGTGCATTAAGACGCCTTCGCCTTCTCACGGCCCCATTTCAGGCCCGTAGCCGTCAGAAAGCACCGAGCACCATAAGGCGCATTAAGACGCCGCTCAGGTCGATCTTGTCGAACTGTTGGAACATCCGGGTCAGAAAGCACCGAGCACCAAAAGGTGCATTAAGACCCTACGAAGCCGGATTCGCCCGCCGCCAGCTCATCATCGTCAGAAAGCGCCAAGCGCCATAAGGTGCATTAAGACTGGTTACTTCCCTTCTCGTATTGTGCTTGAAGCCACGTCAGAAAGCACCAAGCGCCAAAAGGTGCATTAAGACCCGCATCAGCGAGAGCCTTCTTGTGTTCAGTCTCGGGAAGGTCAGAAAGCACCGAGCGCCAAAAGGCGCATTAAGACACAAGGAGGTTCGGGAACACCTCGATGTCGAAGAAATGTCAGAAAGCACCAAGCGCCATAAGGCGCATTAAGACGCCGAAATACTCGCCCGTGCTCATGATGTGGATCATCGTCAGAAAGCATCGAGCACCGAAAGGTGCATTAAAACGCCGCGATAACGGACTGAATACCGCCGTATTCCTTATCAGAAAGCACCGAGCACCATAAGGTGCATTAAGACTCACCAAACATGGTGACCTCTCCACCCTTATCCGTGCCGAGTCAGAAAGCACCGAGCACCATAAGGCGCATTAAGACTTCTGCGAACCAACAATCGTAATAACGTCGTATCCGCGCGTCAGAAAGGACCGAGCACCATAAGGTACATTAAGACTAGAGTCCGAGTTGGGCGAGGGTGGGTTTGCCGGGTGTCAGATAGCACCAAGCGCCATAAGGTGCATTAAGACCGCGTGTAGGACAGCTCGATAGCCTCCTGGTGGATCTCTAACCAGAAAGCACCAAGCGCTATAAGGTGCATTAAGACCCGTTGTAGCCGTTGCCCTGGTTGCTGTAGGAGAGGGTGTCAGAAAGCACCGAGCGCCATAAGGTGCATTAAGACAAGAAGTCAACATCCGTTTTGTCGCACCGAATGACATGTCAGAAAGCACCGAGCGCTATAAGGTGCATTAAGACCCGTCAGTCAGCACGTAACCGCGCTCACCCCACAGGTCAGAAAGCACCAAGCGCCACAAGGCGCATTAAGACGGAGCCGGGGGCTTCTCTGTATCCGGTGCGGGAGGGGCAGAAAGCACCGAGCACCATAAGGTGCATTAAGACAAGTCGGAGAGCTGGTAGAGCGTGGTGGCCTGGGCTTGTCGGAAAGCACCGAGCACCAAGGTGAATTAAGACTTGCCCCAGAGGTTGCGGGCGTCGATTTCGGCGGCGAGTCAGAAAGCACCAAGCACCATAAGGTGCATTAAGACAGGGATCGGACGCGGGCGTATTCAATCTGCCCACGGATGTCAGAAAGCATCGAGCGCCATAAGGTGCATTAAGACTTCGCAGCCTTCACGAACATCGGGGCCAGCTGATCGGGTCAGAAAGCACCGAGCGCCATAAGGCGCATTAAGACCCAGAAGCGATAGCTTCTTGGATGGCAGCATGATGGCTGGCTAGAAAACACCGAGCGCCATAAGGTGCATTAAGACAGGTGTGGGAACAGGTTGGTGGTCTTTCGGCGTGGGAGGCCAGAAAGCACCAAGCGCCATAAGGCGCATTAAGACATGTAGGTGTCGAGATCGGTCTTGTAGTTCTTGTAGGTCAGAAAGCACCGAGCGCCATACGGTGTATTAAGACAAGGCGTACTCGAGCATCTCGTACGGGAAGTAGAAGCGTCATCAAGCACCAAGCGTCATTAGACGCATTGAGACCACCACGCCTTGATGTTGTCTATGTCCTGGTCAACCCAGAAAACACCGAACGTCATAAGACGCATAGCAACGGGGCCGCGCACGACTTGTCGTGCGCGGCCCCGTTTTGTCTCAGCCGGAATCCGTCAGTCGGAATCCGTCAGACCACCGACACTCACGTCAGCAGGCGGCCCCGGGCGTCGAACTCGTAGCGCGTGCCGCCAATCCAGTGGGTGCCCGTCACCATGGCCCCCGAGCGCGTCAGGTAGTACCAGTGTCCGCCGTCCTTCAGCCAGCCCTTGTGCACGACGCCCGAGGAAGGATCCAGGTAGTACCAGGCCCCCTGGATGCGCGTCCACCCAAAAGCCTGGGCACCGTCGCGCCCGAAATAAGACCACTGGCCATCCACGCGGGACCAGCCGGTCACCACGTAGCCGCGCGCGTTGAAGCGGTACACCTTCCCATCGATGCGCAAGCGCGTGTTCGTCGGGTAGGTGCCGTCATCAAAACGCCACCACGTGCCCCGGGCGGAGGTGACCCAGCGCCCGGCCCCGGCCTCGGCGACGTCAGAAGCCCCAGAACCGGACCCGGACCCGCCGGTCCCGGCCCCAGACCCCGACCCCACCGTGAACGGCGTCGAGGAGACGACGTCGTCGTCGGCGCGCGAATCGGAGTTGCGCCCGAAGGCCTCGACGGTCACGGACGTGCCGCCGCCGACGGCAGGACCCCCGGCCACAGGCCGCGATACGTCCACACCATCAACCCGCAGGGTCACGCCGGGTCCGGAGAACTCGCCGCTCCCCTGCCCGGTCGCGACCTCCTGGCCGCCAACGAGCAACCGAGCCGACGTCACCGGCCCGGTCACGGTCGCGCGCAGAGACACGCGCCCGGACACGGTCTGCCCGGACAGCGGTGCCCACGTGGAGCCGTCAGTCGAGTACTCGACCTCGCCGACGACGGGACGCGCCTGGTCCTTCAGGACGGCATCCAGCGCGCTCGGCATGCCGGCACCCCGATACTCGCGCTCGCCCTCGGGCGCGGCCAGGCGCGCCCAGTTGGAAGCGGAACCCGCCTGCTTACGCGCCAACGCGAGTATCTGAGAGGAATCCATCCCCGGGTGTACCTGGCGCAGCGTCGCGATCACGCCGGCGGCCACGGGAGCGGCCATCGACGAATCGCTCGCAACATCGCCGGGCGACCCGGCAGCGCTCGGCAGCGACGTGTACACGTTCTCGCCGGGAGCCGCGAAAGCAATCGTCTGCTTGCCCCAGTTCGCCGTCCGCGCAGCCTCGAGCGTGCCCGTCGCCGGGTCCTGCCCGTCCGCCAGGCGCAGCGTCGAGACGGGCACAACGTTGTCCATCATGGCGGGGATGGTCAGGCCGCTCCACGAGTCGCGCTCGTAGGGTGTCCACGCGTCGGTGGGCGACGACGAGTCCTTGCTCGGCGGATTATCCAAGTCAATGCCGCCGCTTCCCGCGCCCACCACGTTGATGACGTCCTTCGACGCCGCGTAGTCGATGGCACGCCGCATCGCCTCGCGCCCCGCCGCCTGGTTGGGTTCGTGGGGCATCCAGTACTTCCACGGGTCCGCCGCGAAGGAGCTGGCAGTCACCGAAATCCCGTGATCGGCCGCCCACACGAAGCCGCACACCACGTACTCGGGGTAGTGCATGCCCGTCTGACGCGACTGCACGTCGATCGCCGCGACGCTCAGCGTCGGGTTCATGCCAGGCACGCCGCTGGAAACGCCCCGCCCCGCGATCGCCCCGGCCATCTGCGTGCCGCGCGTCGCGTCCGTTGACCCCCACGTCCACGAGGAGATGGTCGGGATGCCGTTGACATTGCAGGACACGGACTTATCGAAGTCGACGCGGCCATACAGATCCGTGATCATGTGGTCGAAGCCGTCCGCCATGACGCCAACCGTCACGGGTGCGCGCATGACGTCCACGCCCTGCGCGTCCAGCGC
>QWCZ01003602.1_pt1 | contig 10164 bp, 8 predicted proteins | sample 1972651 | NCBI WGS metagenome assembly QWCZ01 (sample SAMN09866695, study PRJNA288562) | Human oral metagenome isolate pre1_saliva, whole genome shotgun sequencing... | isolation source: mouth | host: Homo sapiens | place: USA: California
CGGGAACATATACATTGCCCCCATTGGTTTTACGCAGCTAACACCAGGGATTTGAGTGAGCAACTCGTAGGCTTTATTACGTTGTTCAAGTAAACGACCACCAGGTTGAATAAATTCATTAATGCTTTGATAGCCACCTAATGCCGTTTGAATGGCGTGCTGCTAATAAGAAAAAAACATTATGCTCCTGATCGCTTATCAAATCTGACAAATCTATATTAAATATTTGGGCAATCTGATTAAGCTTTTCCAAATAAAGTTTGGTTTCGCCCCTCTCAATTTTGGCATAACCATTGTGGGACATGCCTAATTTTTCCGCCATTTCTTCCTGCGTCCAATTCTTTATTTCACGCATAATCCGGATTTTCCAATTCACATCCATGAATTGTTTCCCTATACGGTTAGTCCTACCCACAGCCGGGCATTTTTTTTGCTCCGACTGTTGCTAGTAAACCTGTCAGAACAATGACACAATTTTAACACTATCTGTCTAACTATCTTGGAGAAATTACTATGAACTTCATACAAAAAACTTTTGGCGGTCTATCTATTGCATATTACACACGTCATTTTATCTTTGGTCTGCTGATTTGTGGACTATTGCTCCTACCCACCGTCTCTGCAGGACAAGGTATTCCAAAAAACACTATTTTCCTAATCATTCTCTGCCAACCTATTTACCCCTATTCACGATTTGTTTATGAGAGCGTAATCAACTATATACTTGGTGAAAATACTTTCTTCGTCAATGCTATACTTCTATTATTGACCAAACTGTTTACCATGTTGTTATGTTGGTTCTTCGCACCCTTTATTGCACCGGTCGGTTTGGCATATCTGTACTTCTACCATTCCAAACAGGAAAAAGATATGCGTTCGTAAAACATTCTCCTATCTGCTGCCAATATGCAAAAACAAATTTCTCAAATACGATTTGGTTGATTTATCTTAAAAATGCCGTCTGAAACTTAGTTCAGACGGCATTTTTTACCCAAACACAAAACTCAATCGCCCATTGCCGCCAGAAGCTCGGCCTGATGTTCGGCAATCAGAGCGTTAGTGATTTCTTCCAAGTCGCCGTCCATCACAAAATCCAGCTTGTGCAGGGTAAGGTTGATGCGGTGGTCGGTTACGCGGCCTTGTGGGTAGTTGTAGGTGCGGATGCGTTCGCTGCGATCGCCGCTGCCGATGAGGGATTTGCGCTCGGCGGCTTCTTTGGCTTGGGCTTCACGTTTTTGCGCGTCGTTCAGGCGGGCGGCTAGGACTTTCATCGCCTGCGCCTTGTTGGCGTGTTGGCTGCGGCCGTCTTGGCATTCGACCACCATGCCTGTGGGCAGGTGGGTGATGCGGACGGCGGAGTCGGTTTTGTTGATGTGCTGACCACCCGCGCCGGATGCGCGGAAGGTGTCGATGCGCAGGTCAGCGGGGTTCAACTCGATGTCTTCCAGTTCGTCCGCTTCGGGCATGACGGCGACGGTGCAGGCGGAGGTGTGGATACGGCCTTGGCTTTCGGTGGCGGGGACGCGCTGCACACGGTGGCCGCCCGATTCGAATTTCAGACGGCTGTACGCACCGAGTCCGACAATACGGGCGATGACTTCTTTATAGCCGCCCAATTCGCTTTCGTTGGCGGAAACGATTTCAACCTGCCAGCGGTTACGCTCGGCGTAGCGGCTGTACATACGCAGCAAATCACCTGCAAACAGCGCGGCTTCGTCGCCACCGGTACCGGCGCGTACTTCGATAAAGATGTTTTTGTCGTCGTCGGCATCTTTGGGCAGCAGCAGTTTTTGCAGTTCGGTATCGAGCGTGTTGATTTTGGCTTTTGCCGCTTCGATTTCTTCGGTGGCAAAGTCTTTCATTTCTGGGTCGGACAGCATTTCTTCGGCATCCGCCAAGTCGCTTTGCGCCAGCTGATAGTTTTGGAAGACTTCGACGACGGGCGTCAATTCGGCGTGTTCGCGGGTGAGTTTGCGGTAATTGTCCATGTCGGACGTAGCTTCGGGCTGACCGAGCAAATGCGTGACTTCTTCCAGTCGGTCGCTGAGTTGTTGTAGTTTTTCTAAGATAGACGTCTTCATAATTCTTCCATAACAAACGCCGCCTGAATGTTCAGACGGCATCAACACTGGATTATTATAATAGGTTTTCCGGATATTCAAAAAGATAATCTTAGATGGATAACCTACCGTCCCAACAGGGCATCGGCATTGCGCTCCGTTACCTTGGCAATCTCTTCTACACAGGTTCCGCGGATTTCCGCAGCAATCTTTGCAATACCCGGAATATTGGCAGGCGTATTAATCTCCTTTTTCAGCATAAACGGGCTGTCGGTTTCCAAGACGAAATCGGTGTCATTCAAGGTTTTGAGGGTTTCGCGTATTTTGCGGGCGTTCGGGTTGAGCAACAACGAACCGATGCCGATTTTGAAATCCAGTTTCGTCAACACGCGCGCTTCTTCCGCGCTGCCTGAGAAGGCGTGAACGATGCCGCCTTGGGCAAAGCCTGTCTGTTTAACGGCGGCGGTGATGTCGGCGGTGGCTTTGAGATTATGGATAATCACGCGGCGGCGCAGGGTTTGTGCGATGGCAAGCTGGCGGCTGAAGACTTGGATTTGCCGTTCGCGCTGCCGTGGCGTTTGGGTTTTGTCGTAAAAATCCAAGCCGATTTCGCCGACCCATGCCGTCGAACGTGCTTTCAATGCTTGTTCCAAATGCCGGAAATCCGGTTCGGAAACGTCGTCTGAAAACCAAGGATGGATGCCGAGCGCGATATGGATGTTGCCCCAAAGCGGATTTTCGGACGCCCTTTGTGCCAAATCCTCCACGTCCTGCCAATCCTGCGGCCGAGTCGCGGGAACGATAAACTGCCCTACTCCAGCCTCCCGCGCTGCGGTCAAAATGTGCGGCAGGTTTTCGCGTAAGGCGGGATCGGCGAGATGGCAGTGGGTGTCGGTGAAGTTCATTTCGATTTCACAATAATTGCAGTCTTACCAACTCTTTTTTTACATCTTCCGCACCCCAGCCTTGCGATACGGCGAGGGTCATGAGCGCGGTGGCGGTTTCGAGGTTGCATTTGCCGCCGTTGATGATGCCTGAGTTGCGGAACGCATTGCCTTGCGCGTAAACGGCGGCAGTTCTGCCTTGTCGGACTTGGCTGATGTTGAGCAACAATTTGCCTTGCTGCGTAAAGTCTTGCACGGCGCGGATGAAACCTTCATCTGCGGGGGTGTTGCCGTGTCCGTAGCTTTGCAGGATAAGGGCGTGGGCGGGAAGCTGTCCGAGTCCGTCTGCAAGTTCTTTGACCGCAAAGCCGGGGATAAGCGTGCGGACGGCGATTTTTGCCTGTGGGTCGGGATAGCGGATTTTGAGGTCGTCTGAAACATCCACCGCGTCTTGGGACGGGATGCGGACATTGTGCCAGCCTTGTGTTTCATCCCATTCGGCGATGGCGCCGAAATGCGGATTGTCGAAGCCTGCGGCGGTTTCGGTGCTGACTTTGCTGCTGCCGACGGCGGGATACAGTTTACCGTCAAACGCGATAACGGTTTGTTTGAGCTTGAGGCTGAAGGCGGCAATGGCGGTGGAGAGGTTGCGCGGGGCATCGCTGTTTTCGGCGGCGTAAGGCCATTGGGAACCGGTCAGGACAATCGGCTTGCCCAAGCCTTGCAGGGCGAGCGCAAGGAGATTGGCGGTGTACGCCATGCTGTCCGTGCCGTGCAGTATCAGGATACCGTCGCATGAAGGGAGTTTGGCGGCAATGATGTCCAGCCAGTCGCGCCAGTGTTGCAGGGTGACGGAGGAGGAATCAATCAAGGGATTGCAGACGTGCCACTCGAAGTCGAGGACGTCTGAAAAAGGGGAAAGGGCTTGGCTGACCAGTGCAGTATCGGGGCGCAGGCCTTCGCTGCTTTGGGTCATGCCTATGGTGCCGCCTGTGTAGAGGACGAAGATTTTTTGTTTCATGGACATCATCGGGTCGTCTGAAAATAATGATGCGAGACGGCCTTCAAATGAAAAAGCACCCAAGGGCTGTCGATATTTGATTTTCCAGGTGGATTTTTATTCACAAAATAGGAGAGCCGCAACAAGCTTGAATCCCTTGTGAGGTTCCCAACACGGAAGATACCGCTTTGTGGATTAAAAAACACGGAAACTATTGAATATCGGCAACCTATTTAGATGCTTGATTTTATTGTTCGCTTTGCGCGGCTTTTTTGGCTGCCTTGGCGGCTTTGCGTTGCGCCCGCTTTTCTTTCAATTTGCTGCGGTAAAACTGGATACGTTGGCGTTTTTTCCACCAAATCCAAGCAACGACGGCCGCACCTATACCCAAGATAACGAAAATACCCGATTGCAGGCTGTGCATTTTCGCCATCAGCCAATCGATATTGTGCGCACCGTATTCACCCAGATAAATCCAAATAGGGACGGAAATCAGTGCGGCCAGTCCATCCATAATGATAAAACGCAAGTATGAAACCTTGCGGCTGATACCGGCTGTAACAAATACGGCCGTTCTCAAACCGGGCAGGAAACGGGCGACAAATAAGACCCAGTTACCGTATTTGTCGAATTTTTCCTGAACCTGCTCATAACGTTTCGGCGTCATGATACGCGCAATAGGTTTGAACCTTAGGATTTTCTGCCCCCAAATTCGTCCGGCGGCGAACATGATGCCGTCCCCGACCAATACGCCGAGCATACCGACTGCAAACATAATATGCGGATTGGTATAACCCATACCCGAAATCACGCCGCCTGTTACCAAGGTCAAATCCTCGGGAATCGGCACGCCGAAACCGCAGATGACCAATACAAAAAAAACAGCCGCATAACCGTATTCGACAAAAAAGGCTTCTAAAAAAGCAAACATGGCGGATATTCCATTGTCGGAGATAAAAAGTCAGAACAAACCGAAACATTTTCTACATGAAGCAGGCATTCTATCAAAGATTATGCCGTCTGAAAGCGGAAAAAAGGCAGATTCGCGTATCCTCCGCATGTTCAGACGGCATTTAAACAGAAAACCGGCCGATTCTGAAAACGGTTTTTCCTGATTTTGCCTAAATGCTGCCGATGGCGGAAGCAATACGTTCCGCCCCTTCGCGCGCCCAGTCGGCCTGTCGTGCCTCAACCATCACGCGCACGACAGGTTCGGTTCCCGAAGCGCGCAATACAACCCTTCCTTTGCCTTCGAGTTCTTTTTCCACTTCGGCCAACACGTCTTTCGAAGCCTCCTGCCATTTCTGACCCTTTTGGATGCGCACGTTAATCATAGTTTGCGGATACGGCTGCCAGTCGGCGCAAACAGTGGCGAGGTCTTGGTTCAGGATTTGCAGCGCCGCCAAAACTTGCAGCGCGGAAATAATGCCGTCGCCGGTGTTGTGTTTGTCCATGCACAAAATATGGCCGCTGGCTTCGCCGCCGATGAGCCAGCCGCGTTGGTTCAGCTGTTCCAACACATAGCGGTCGCCGACTTTGGCGCGGCAGAAATCGACGCCCTGCTCTTTCAGGGCGATTTCCATCGCCATATTGGTCATGACCGTGCCGACCACGCCGCCGATGTTGATACCTTCTCGGGCTCTGGCTTTGGCAATGACGTAAATCAGGCTGTCGCCGTCGTAAACCTTACCGTTTTTATCGACCATCATCAGGCGGTCGCCGTCGCCGTCTAAGGCGATGCCGTAGTCGGCTTCATGCTGTAAGACGGCGGCCTGGAGTGTCTTGGTATAAGTCGCACCGCATTTTTCATTGATATTGTAGCCGTTGGGTTCGTCGCCGATGCTGACGACCTGCGCACCCAGTTCGTGAAACACTTTGGGTGCGACACCGTACCCCGCGCCGTTGGCGGTATCGACAACCAACTTCAAACCCCGAAGGTCGGAATGGCTGGGAAAGGTAGATTTGCAAAATTCGATATAGCGATCGTCCGCACCGCTGATGCGGCGTGCGCGACCGAGGCGTGCAGAAGGCTGGGTTTTCATTTCTTCGTCGATTTTGGCTTCGATTTCCAACTCAATTTCATCGGAAAGCTTCACGCCGCCCTCGGCAAAGAATTTGATGCCGTTGTCGGAATAGGCATTGTGCGACGCGGAAATCATCACGCCGGCGGACAAACGCAGCGCACGGGTCAGATAAGCCACGCCGGGCGTAGGCAGCGGACCGGTTTGGATAACGTTGACACCTGCGGCGGTAAAACCTGCCACCAAAGCGGCTTCCAGCATATAACCGGAAATACGCGTATCCTTGCCGATTAAAACGGTCGGTTTCTGGTCGGTGTCGTGCTGAACCAAAACCTTACCCGCCGCATAGCCGAGTTTCAATACAAAATCGGGCGTAATCGGAAACTGCCCGACTTCGCCGCGCACGCCGTCCGTGCCGAAATATTTTTTTGCCATGTGTTGCTCCGAGAATGTGAACCGTTGTCCGAGATTATACAGTCAGTTTGTGCCTTGCTGTCTGCACCGTTGATGCCGTCTGAAGCCGCCCCGTCCTTTTCAGACGGCATGAAGTATGTGAACCGCTGTTTACAGATTGATGCCCAACGCTTCCCACGCCTTCAACGCATCCGCCGTCGCCTTCACATCATGCACCCGCACGATTTGCGCGCCACGCGCTACGGAAGCCAATGCCGCCGCCACGCTGCCGTGTACGCGCGCCGCCGCATTTGCCTCGCCGGTCAGCTCGCCTATCATGCGTTTGCGCGATACGCCGATAAGCAGCGGAAAGCCTGTTTCCGCCATCAATTCGGGCAAATGCCGCATCAGTGCGATATTGTGTTGCAAAGTTTTGCCGAAGCCGAAACCGGGGTCGAGTGTGATGCGTTGCGGGGCGATGCCTGCCGCGATGCATTCCGCCGCCCGCGCTTTCAAATACCGCGCCACTTCACCGACAACATCCTGATATTTCGGATTAATCTGCATGTTTTCAGGCAAACCCTGCATGTGCATCAGGCAAATACCCGTGTCCGTCTGGCGCGCCAGCAATTCGACCGCGCCTTCATCGGTCAACGCCGCCACATCGTTAATAATATCGATGCCGCCGAGTGCCAACGCTTTTTCCATAACCACCGTGCGGCGCGTGTCAAAACTGACGGGAACGCCCCACCCCGCCACTTCCGCCAATACAGGCTCAACCCGCGCCCATTCTTCTTCAGGCGAAACATAATCCGCACCCGGCCGCGTCGATTCGCCGCCGATGTCGAGAATGTCCGCACCCTCTTTCAAAAGCCGTTCGGCATGCGCCAAAGCTGTTTGGGCGTTTTGCGAATACGCGCCGCCGTCGGAAAAAGAATCGGGCGTGAGATTCACGATACCCATGATTTTCGGTTTGTCCAAACCGATTTCAAACCGTCCTGCCTGCCAAACGCATCCGACCATATCCGCGCCTCCGGAATAAAAAGCAAATTATATGCCGTCTGAACAAAACTTGTCCGTTTCAGACGGCATCGGTATTTCAAAAAAGTATCTTGCAGAATCCGCCGCCGTATGAAACATACACTGCCCCTGCAAACGCGGCAACACCCGCGATACCTGATCCGGCGGTATACCTGCTTATGGGCATTACCCCTTTATACAAGATAATCCGCCCGCACAAAATAGGATTTCTACAAGCCGTGTTATACTGTGGCGTGTTTTACAGACTTTTCAGGCTATGGATTTATTATCGGTCTTCCACAAATACCGTCTGAAATATGCAGTAGCCGTGCTGACGATACTGCTTTTGGCGGCAATCGGGCTGCACGCTTCCGTATATCGCATCTTCACACCTGAAAACATCCGAAGCCGCCTCCAACAAAGCATTGCCCATACGCACCGGAAAATCTCGTTTGATGCGGATATACAGCGCAGGCTTCTGCCCCGGCCGACCGTCATCCTGAAAAACCTGACCATTACCGAACCCGGCGGCGACCGGACTGCCGTTTCCATCAAAGAAACCAAAATCGGATTGAGCTGGAAAAATCTGTGGTCGGATCAGATACAGGTTGAAAAATGGGTGGTTTCGGGTGCGGAACTTGCCCTGACACGCGACGGGAAAGGCGTTTGGAACATCCAAGACCTAATCGACAACCCAAAACGCAAAGCCTCGGTAAACCGCATCATTATCGAAAACAGCACCGTCCACCTCGACTTCCTGCAAGAGCGGTTTACCCTGAGGGAAGTCCGCCTCAACCTGCAATCCCCCGTTTCATCGGGACAACAGTTTGAAAGTTCGGGCACACTGACCGGCGAAAACCTGTCTGCCTCATGGAAAAGCAAAGGGCTTTTCATTTCAGACGGCATCAATCCGCCCGAAATCTCACCGTTCCATTTCGAAGCCGAGACCGCCCTAAAAGGGCACGGCATTACCGTTTCCACCACCGGCAACCCCACTATCCGTTTTAACGCCGGCGGACCGGATGCGGCCAACCTCAGCCTGCGTGCCGACACCGCCTTCCACAACCTCCACCTGACCGCCCAAATCCCTACGCTGGCACTCAGGAACAACAGCATTAAAATTGAAACCGTCAACGGGACATTTACCGCTACCGCCGACGGCGGGAATTCCCAATGGAGCGGATCGTTCAAACTCGATAAGGCCAAACTTCACCCCGGTATCGGCAACATCGGCAACGCCGAAATCTCCGGCAACGTCAAAACACCCCGCCTTCAAACCAACTTTTCCCTCGGCTCGCCATTGGTTTGGAGCCGGAATAACGGTCTGGAGGCACCGCGCCTGCATGTATCAACCCTTCAGGATACCGTCAACCGTCTGCCGCAACCCCGTTTCATCAGCCGGCTCGACGGTTCGATGTCCATAAAAAACCTTCATCAGTGGCATGCCGAACTCAACGGTTCGTTCGACCGCCAAACCGTTGCCGCGAAATTCAGATACACGCATGAAGACGCACCGCACCTGGAAGCCGCCGTCGCACTGCAAAAATTGAACCTGACCCCCTATCTTGACGACGTGCGGCAACAAAACGGCAAAATATTTCCCGACACCCTCGGCAGGCTGTCCGGAGATATCGAAGCCCACCTTAAAATCGGCAATGTCCAACTTCCCGGCCTGCAACTGGACGATATGGAAACCTACCTCCACGCCGACAAAGGCCATATTGCGCTCAGCCGTTTCAAGTCAGGGCTTTACGGCGGCCATACCGAAGGCGGCATCAGCATCGCCAACACCCGTCCCGCCACTTACCGCCTGCAACAGAATGCAAGCAACATCCAAATCCAACCGCTGCTGCAAGACCTGTTCGGCTTCCACAGCTTTAGCGGCAACGGCGATGCGGTCATCGACCTGACCGCGAGCGGCGAAACCCGAAAAGAGCTTATCCGCTCGCTTCAAGGCAGCCTGTCGCTGAATATTTCCAACGGCGCATGGCACGGTATCGACATGGACAATATCCTGAAAAACGGCATTTCGGGCAAAACTGCCGACAATGCCGCACCCAGCACACCCTTCCACCGATTCACGCTCAACAGCGAAATTTCAGACGGCATCAGCCGCCACGTCGATACCGAACTCTTCTCCGACAGCCTCTATGTGACCAGCAACGGCTATACCAATCTGGATACGCAGGAATTGTCTGAAGACGTCCTTATCCGCAACGCCGTCCATCCGAAAAACAAACCGATTCCCCTGAAAATCACCGGTACTGTGGACAAACCGTCCATTACCGTCGATTATGGCAGGCTGACCGGCGGCATCAATTCGCGCAAAGAGAAACAGAAAATCCTCGAAGACACCCTGCTGGAACAATGGCAGTGGCTCAAACCTAAAGAACCGTAAATACCCTGCGTACAAAAATGCCGTCTGAAACACATTAAGCTTCAGACGGCATTACCGTAAAACCTATAACCCCAATTCCCCCCAAATCTCATCAATCTTAGCCGTAACCGCAGGGTCTTTTTTAATCACCCGTCCCCATTCGCGGTCGGTTTCTCCTGGCCATTTGTTGGTCGCGTCCAAGCCCATTTTGCCGCCGAGCCCGCTGACGGGGCTGGCGAAGTCGAGGTAGTCGATGGGCGTATTTTCCACCAACACGGTATCGCGCACGGGATCCATGCGCGTGGTTACCGCCCAGATGACTTCTTTCCAGTCGCGCACGTTTACATCGTCATCCACCACGATGATGAATTTGGTGTACATAAACTGGCGCAGGAACGACCAGCAGCCC
>QWCZ01001951.1_pt1 | contig 10160 bp, 8 predicted proteins | sample 1972651 | NCBI WGS metagenome assembly QWCZ01 (sample SAMN09866695, study PRJNA288562) | Human oral metagenome isolate pre1_saliva, whole genome shotgun sequencing... | isolation source: mouth | host: Homo sapiens | place: USA: California
AATGTTGAATCTGAAATATATAGTCCACAAAAGAAATCAATATTTTCTTCCACTGTTAAATTTTCTAAATAAGCTAACTCTTGCGGTACAATTCCAATTTGCCCTCTAGCTTTAGCAGATAATGGAAATTGATTTTCTCCTAACACTGTAATCTCTCCACTATCGAATGTTAAAAATCCTAGCATACAATTGATTAAAGTTGTTTTCCCACAGCCATTTGGACCAAGAAGCGCTAATAACTCCCCTTTTTGAATCTCAATTTCAAAGTGATTTAACGCCATTAAATCTTTATATCGTTTCACTAAACCTTCAACTACAATACTTGTTTCCATATGTTCACCTATCCTTTCATCACAATCTTAGTATATAAAATGTCTTCACTCTTACCTAGTGTCAAATATCATCATCTGCATATGACATTTGTCATATTTTTATAGAATTTTGTAACTTTTGCAGTTATACTACAATAAAAAGCAGATTGGAGGGATAGTCTTGCGTACATTCATTGAAAAATCATTATTTTTTATTCTCATCAGTATTTTTTTTCATTTCATCAATAGCATTAGGGATTTCTGGAATACTTTGTATTCTCTTTCCACAGACTGGACTTTATAGTGTTCTATTCATCATGCATGCAGTTCATTTATTTGGTTTAGGGGGAATTTCTTCAGGATTGATTTTATTGTTATATCCTCATTTATTTACCATTATCCTCGGTATCATTGGTAGTTATATTATGTTACAAACTCAAAAGGATGAGGCTTTTCAAAAGAAAAATTATCAAATCCAAAATGATTTAGAACTAGAACGTTTGAAATTAATACAACGCCAACAATCAAGCTCTGAAGAAGTTTTAAAACAAATGGAAATTGCTACCCTAAAAGAAAGAAATCGGATTTCTCATGCATTACATGATCAACTAGGACATACTTTAAGTGCTTCTATTATGCAATTAGAAGCGCTACAAATTATTACAACTGAACCCGTTGTGGAAGAAAAATTAGAACATTTATCAAGCATTTTACAACAGGAAATGGATAACATTCGATTAACCATTCATCAAATGTATGATGACTCCTTCTCACTTTCGCAAAGAATGGATACACTCCTTCAACCTTTGAAAGAAAAAGCACAGCTAAATTTTACAAACACTACCTCAGATAGTATTCCTATTAATGTAAAATATGATATTTTAACGATCTGTAAGGAATTGACAACAAACTTTATGAAACATTCCAATGGAACGCAAATTCAATTATTCCTTTTAGAACAAAAAACAACTTACACCATTGATTATAGAGACAATGGTGACCGTCCAACTAATACTCCCTCAGGCATGGGACTGACAATGATGAAGGAACTAGTGGAAAAACATAATGGAATGATTAAAACGATTCTTATTGATGATGATTTTTTAGTGTTACAAGCATTAGAAACCATCCTTTCTGCCCAATCTCATATTGAAGTCGTTGGAATGGGAAGTAATGGAGCTGAAGCGATTCAACTATACGAACAACATCAGCCTGATTTAGTTTTAATGGACATTCGAATGGAACCTACTTCTGGAATTGATGCAGCTAGTCATATTTTACAAGACTATCCTGAAGCAAAAATTTTATTTTTAACGACCTTTCAAGATGATGAGTATATTACAAAAGCATTAGCGATTGGCTGTAAAGGATATTTATTAAAACAACATATTAAAGGCATCATCCCTGCCATCGAAGCAGTTATGAATCATCAAATTGTATATGATTCAACAATCGATATGCCGGTTAAAAAATTGGTTCAACGAAAAACTAGTAAGCTTCTGAACGAAAGAGAAAATGAATTATTGTATTTAATAGCAGAAGGATACAATAATAAAGAAATCGCAGAAAAAATGTACTTAAGCGAAGGCACCATCCGAAACTACCTCTCCTTACTTTTAGAAAAATTAAACCTAAGAGACAGAACCCAATTAGCCATTTATTACTATAAAGATTTGGTAGAATGAACTATAACTAATCATGTCCACCCGTCTAACGGGTAGTTTGAACCGGGAGCTATAATCCCAGATTACAAGCCAGCGCCTCAAGACGCTGGCTTTCACTTTGTTCAAGCCTTATTGCTTTTGACTCGTCACTTGCCTCTTAAAGAGGCGTTTGTATTACTTACCATCATCCCTAAAGGGATCCTCATACTCTTTTACACTTAATTTATCAATTGCTATATCATGTTTTTCTTGTTCTTGTATATACTTTCTTATGGTAGCTTCATTGAGTCCTACTGTGCTTACATAATAGTCTTCTGCCCAAAATGACGGTTCCCAAATTTATAATTTAAATTTGCGTGTTTATCAAACATCATTAGTGCGCTTTTCCCTTTTAAATACCCCATAAAATTTAAAATACTTATTCTTGGTGGTATGCTAACCAACATATGAACATGATTCGGAATAAGATGTCCTTCTATTATCTTTACCCCTTTATAACTACACAATCTACATAGTCTACGAAATATTTCTCCCAAACTTTTCCTATATTGATTATAGATAAATTTCCGTCTATACTTAGGTGTAAAAACAATGTGGTATTTACACATCCATTTTGTATGTGATAAACTATTAGCTTTTTTAGCCATATTTTTCTCCTCTCGCTATATGCTAGGCTTGAACACCTTTATTGTATCGCAATTGGAGTTTTTTTGGTATAACCTTCGACGCTCACCCGCATAGCGGGTGGTTTATTTGTCACGCACCGTTGGAGCATGACGGACTGTAAGCTACTAATAAGCCGAAGTACCATTGGTACTCCGACTGACAGGTAATTTCATTAAAATATTACAAGTTTTCTCACCTTCACAAATCGAAAAATTCATCATTTCGTGATATAATATATTTTAAAGTTATACGAGATGTTTTTGGGGGTGTGAAAATGGCAGTAAGCTACAAAAAACTATTCCATTTATTAATAGAGAAAGATATGACGAATGCACAATTGCAGCAGCAAGCAGGATTTTCTGCTAATATTATCACAAGATTAAAACGAAACGGATATATCTCGCTTGACAGTATTGAAAGCATCTGCAGAGTTTTAAAGTGTGGCGTTGATGACATTTTGGAATTTGTATGTGATGAAAAGGAGAAAGTATAATGGACAAAAAAAGAGTCGGTCAAATCAAAGAACAGTTTGATCTTGTTATACACAGTGAAGAAAATACCAATGTTGAGTTTTGGTTTGCTCGTGAATTAATGACTTTGCTTGGTTATGAACGTTGGGAAAATTTTGATAAAACAATAAACCGCGCGATGGAATCCTGTGAAACCAGTGGTATTGAGGTATCTGACCATTTTCGTGAGGACACGAAAATGGTTCCCTTGGGTAGCGGCGCACATAGAAATGTCAAGGACTATATGTTGACTCGTTATGCCTGTTATTTAATTGCACAGAACGGAGACCCGAAAAAGGAAGAGATTGCATTTGCACAGAGCTATTTTGCTTTACAGACCCGAAAACAGGAATTAATTGAAGAACGTATTGCCCTTATTGAGCGTACAGAAGCTCGTGGCAGATTGCGCGAATCTGAAAAACGTTTATCGCAGAATATTTATGAGCGTGGTGTCGATGACACCGGATTTGGCCGTATTCGTTCTAAAGGTGACAAAGCTCTGTTTGGTGGTCATAGCACACAGGAAATCAAGTCTCACCTGGGAGTGAAAGACAACCGCCCTCTTGCTGATTTTCTGCCAACTCTGACGTTAGCTGCAAAAAATCTGGCAACAGAAATGACGAATTATAATGTAGAAGAAAAGGATTTGCAGGGAGAAAGAGCCATTACAGGCGAACACGTTCAGAACAATCTGTCTGTTCGTGAAATACTTGGACAGCGTGGCATCAAACCAGAAGAACTGCCTCCGTCTGAGGATATCAAAAAATTAGAACGCCGAGTAAAATCGCAGGAAAAGAAAATGGCAGAACAGGCTGGTAAATTGCCAGAGTTGGATGATGGAGGTGAAAATTAATGGCTAATCTATCTCAACAGAAACGTCAACGAATGCTTCAATTTCTGCAAACCATTCGTGAGGAACATAAAGACGATGATGATGTCTTAATTGCCATAGGCGAAATCGAAAGTGAACTCAACGCCAAAAAATATGGTCTTGTATGGGAACAGCACGAAGAAGCTGTGGATATACAGATGCGTGATAATATTCCTGTGTTTACTGAATGCACAGATAAGGAAATCAACGCATCCGCAGATGGGATCTATAATTATATCCTTGAAGGTGATAATCTGCATTCGCTTCATCTTCTTGAAAAGACACACGCAGGTAGAGTTGATGTGATTTACATTGATCCACCTTATAATACCGGAAACAGCTTTAGATACAATGATACTATTGTTGGGGATGAAGATTCGTTTAAACATAGCAAATGGCTTTCCTTTATGAACGAACGCCTACGATTAGCATCTACGCTTTTGACTAAAAAAGGTATTATTTTCATTTCGATTAACGATTATGAGGGTGCACCTTTAAAACTGCTTTGCGATGATGTTTTTGGAGAAAAGAACTTTGTGGGGCAACTAACATGGGAATCTACAACACAGCCTACAAATGCAGGAAGTGCGAGATTTTCTCTGCAGAAAAAAGTAGAATCCATTTATTGTTATGCAAAAAACAAATCTGCAAGAACAGGATTTGTACTTAGTGAAATTGAATCGGATTTGAAATATCCTCACTTAGGAAAACACGGCGCCTGTCGCTTCGAAATTATTGAAAAATCTGATGCGGGTGCATATAGGCGTGATTCCATGAAATTTCAAATTCTCGGACAGTTTCCTCGTGAAGGAAAACGATGGCAAATAGGTGAAGATACTGCTCGTGCATTAGAGGCAGCTGGAAAAGTTGAAATCATTGATGGTTTGGTAAAAAAAGCCATATATCCCGAAGATGAACTTGATAAAAGAAAATTTGAGCCGTTTTGGTCGCATTTAAAAGCTGAAAATGTTGGAACAGCTCAAAATGGTAAAGACGAATTAAATAAAATTATAGGTATGCCTGTAGGATTCGATACAGTGAAACCTACAAGGCTAATCAAAGAATTATTATCACATTTCCCTAATGATTCTTTCATTCTTGATTTTTTTGCGGGTTCTGGCACAACAGGACAAGCAGTGATGGAAATGAATAAAGAAGATGGTGGTTCACGTCAATTTATATTGTGTACCAACAACGAGGATAATATTTGTGAGGAAGTCACATATGAACGTATTAGCCGTGTCATTAATGGCTACGATGATATTGCTGCCGTTCCATCTAACATAAAATATTATCGTACCGACTTTGTGTCAAAGGACGTAGAAGACATCAGCGAAGAATTGCTTGCACATACGATGGAAATGGTACAGTTGGAACACGGCGTAAAAATTGATGGTAGCGAATATCTCATTATTTTGAATGATGATGAACTGGATGCATTAGAACAGAATTGGGACAACTGTGGTAATGTGAAAGCAATCTATGTATCCAAAAATGTGCTGTTTACTACGGCACAGAAGAAATTGTTCGAAAATATTGAAATACACATTATCCCGGATAATTACTTCCAATTTGAGTTAAAGGAGGTTGGCGAAGCATGGTAGTTTCCGGATTAAATCTAGAACTCTTTGAGTTCCAAGAAAAAGCAGTTATAAATCTGCTCGACCTCACTACAAAAAAGGATAGCAAACAGACCATTATGATGAAGGCGCCTACCGGCTCCGGCAAGACCATAATTCTCATTGATTATGTGGATAAGTATCTGTCCAATGTTAGTAAAAACACAGCGTTTATTTGGTTGTGCCCCGGGAAAGGCAATCTGGAAGAACAGAGCCGTGACAAAATGCGTAAATTTGCTTCTGGCAGAAAAACGCAGAATTTATTTGATGCATTACTCAATGGTTTTGAGTCGGGTAGCACTACATTCATAAACTGGGAATTGGTAACCAAGCGTGATAACACTGCCATACGAGACAGTGAACGCAAGAATTTGTTTGACCGCATTGCAGATGCCCATAGAAAAGGCATTGAATTCATTATCGTTATTGATGAGGAGCATTCTAATAATACTGCAAAAGCCAAGGTTATTATCGATGCGTTTGCTGCAAAGAATATTGTGCGTGTCAGTGCTACTACTGTTGAAAATAAACGCCATGAATTCTTTGAAATCGATGAAGTGGACGTTATTGCTGCTGGTCTGATTACCAAGGTTCTCTATGTCAATGAAGGCGTTGAGGACAATCTGGAAATTACAGACGATTACGATTATCTGCTTGATTTAGCTGATGTCAAAAGAAAAGCTATCGCAGACCGTTATAAGGAAATCGGTAAAAATATACGCCCTCTTGTACTTATTCAGTTTCCAAACGGACAGCCAGAAACTATCGTTGCCGTTGAACGAAAGTTAGAGAGCATGGGATATACCTACGATAACGGTATGGTCAGCAAATGGATGAGTGAGGACAAGAAAGACCTCCCGGACAATCTGACAGAAAACGATGCTATCCCTGTGTTCCTGCTTATGAAACAAGCTATCAGCACAGGATGGGATTGCCCTCGTGCTAAGATACTCGTTAAGCTGCGTGAAGGCATGAGCGAAAGTTTTGAAATCCAGACCATAGGTCGTATCCGCCGTATGCCGGAGGCTATGCACTATGAAGATGATCTACTAGACTTCTGCTATGTTTATACCTTTGACGAAAAATATAAAGCTGATTTGCTTTCAGATATGGACAAGGCATACGAAACACGCAGACTGTTCCTTAAAGACAAATGCAAAACATTTACCCTTGAAAAACAAATACGCGACCTCGATTTTGATGGTCTTGGTGAGCGTGAAGTGTTAAATCGTATTTATGACTATTTTGTAAAAAAGCATAATCTCGGTACAGACAAGGCAAATAACAAACTGCGTCTTACTGCTGATGGTTATGTATTTGGAGATGAAATTATCGGTCACGCTCTGTACGGTCAATTTATCCGTACTGACAAGGTAATGGAAAGCAGTAACTATTATACTACTCGTAAGCGTGTGAATACGCATAAGCATGGTATGGAGCTTCTCCACTGTGTAGATGCAATCAAAACCACAATTGGTATGCCTACGGCAAAGGTAAAAACTATTTTAGAGCGTTTGTTCCGCAGAGGTGGCAATAATTACAAAAAACTGTTGTTACTGGATACAGCAGAATTTTATGCTTTTGTTATTAACAATGAGCATCTGCTTAAAGAAGAATTCCGAGCAGTCACGGCGGAAATGTCCGTACAAATAAGTTTTGCGTTAAATCCAAAGATTTCTGCTTTCCGTATTCCAGAGCAGGACTTCTTCCGTTATGACCCCAACGTTAAAAATGAGGTCGAATACCTATCTAACGCTTATCACGAATACACATCTGGCTATGCTACAAGTCTTGTACGCAGCACTTCTGAAATGCTGTTCGAACAATACTGCGAAGGCTGTGATGATATCGAATGGGTTTATAAAAATGGCGATACCGGTCAGCAGTACTTTTCAATCGTATATATGGATGGCTTGCAGCACCAGTGGCTTTTCTACGCAGACTACATCGTTATGAAGAAAGATGGAACAGTATGGGTAATTGAAACCAAGGGCGGTGAATCCAAGGGAAAGGACAAAAATATCGATACGCAGATAAGGAATAAATTTGAAGCCTTCAAACGATATGCAACTGACAAAGGTCTGCATTGGGGATTTGTTCGCGACAAAGATAATCAGCTATATATCAATAATACTGAATTTGCCATTGATATGGCAGATGAACATTGGGTGCCATTAAATCAAGAATTTTGATAGAGATGGGAGGAAATAAATATGATACTCGAAAAAATGAAAACGGTGTTTGCTTCTTTATCAACTTGCTCAACATGGTCATTACAATTGTTACAGATAAAGAATTCAAAACAACACGGTACTTCTTACTCAGGGAGAGAAATCACGCTCTATCCGGAGGGTACATTATCAGCATTTGTTTCTGAAATAGCTGAACGCTATATTGCTGATACAAATGGAGTTATTAACTCATATCAAGACGTTATAGAATATGATGGTTCTACTATCGACAAAGTTATCTATTGGATAAAAAAAGACAATACTTTAATTTCTGAGGAATATGAGGCATTGATTGCAGCTATTGCTACCCCTGATACGGAATTTGACCCTTTAGAGTTCAAAGCGCGTGCTTACCTACTGCGAGGTATTATTAAGATTGGCAATGAAGAAAAACCTGTTAAATTGATTTCTATGCAGAATCCTGTTACCTCATTAAAACATAAATTCTTAAGAGCAAGCGGAACTTTTAAGGAAATTTCTGACAAAGTTATCTCGTTGCGCACATCAATTGATGTAATCATGATTGATGATACTGTTTATATGCTTACACTCGCAGGAGAAAATCTATTTAACATGGAACGAGCATATAAAGCAACTTGTAGCGGGAAATTACAGGCTATTCAGCAATGCAGTATTGTAACAGATTTTGATGCATTTACTTCAATTGCCGGAAGTGGTCATAATCCAAGAAAATTTGTTTCATTTAATGATGCTCATCTCCAAAAGCTAAAAAATGCAAATAGTCGAAAGAAAATGGCGAAAAAATTTAATATCCCATTAGATGGAGATAAGTTTGATACCAGTCAACCGGGAGTTGCTGACAAAATCGTAAAACTCCTTTGTGACAGAGGGATGATTAACCCGTTTGATGATAATCCTATGGAAGTAGCGGGTTCAAAGAGATGGGAATAATATGGAGGTTGAATGAATGCCAAAAATATTTTCATTAAGTCTTTATCACACATCGTTCGCCCCACTGTGGATATCCATTCTTTTTATTGATATAAAAAGTTGCATAGAAAACACATCGAATCTATGGACAGAATTTATCAGCATAGGCTGCATTCTATTTTCATGTCTTATAACACTGATTGTGTTACTGGTGGCATTGTGCACAGGCGGTAAAGAAGGGACAACACCACAGATGCTTATATCTGCGACAGAGGAAAAGACAATCACTGCAGAATATCTATTGTCATATATTCTTCCACTGTTTGCATTTGATTTCACTCAATGGAGCCAAGTGATTTTGTTCTTGATATTTTATCTGACATTAGGTTTCCTCTGTGTTCGCCATAACTATTTCAGCGTAAATATTATTTTGGAGATAACTAATTTTCGCTTTTATATATGCAAATCAAAAAATGAAGATGGACAAGTTTTAAAGCAAAGAATCATCAGCCATCGTCAATTGAACGGATGCATAGGCGAAACACTATACCTAAAATCAATTAACAACGAATACAAGTTGGATATAAAACAATAAGAAAATACCCACATAGGAGCATTTCTACTCTTGCGTGGGTGTTCTTCTTGCCGTACTCTTTGAAGGTATCACTCAAAAATTCTCGTTTTACGAAAGCACCGCATAAAGTGATGTCTTTTAATATGCCATTAAAAAAAGGAATTTCCTCCGTAGCAACAGTGATTGAAACGGCACAGCCGTTCCAATCACAGGAAATTTTGAGACCATAGGCTCAAAATTTAGCAATGAGACTCGCTTGGCGAGGCTGCTTGCGTCCTTGCTACATCTTGGAAATTCCATTTAACTCCAATACTTCTCCCATTCTATGATGGCAAACAAAAAGGAATTTCCTCCGTAGCAGTAGTGATTGAAACGGCACAGCCGTTCCAATCACAGGAAATTTCGAGACCTTAGGCTCGAAATTTAGCAATGAGACTCGCTTGGCGAGGCTACTTGCGTCCTTGCTACATCTTGGAAATTCCATTAAAATTTTTAACTATTATAAACGATTGTTCAACTCTTCTGCTAGTTCTTCAAATCCTGGTTTACCTAATAAAGCAAACATATTTTTCTTATACGCTTCAACACCAGGTTGGTCAAACGGATTTACACCATTTAAGTAACCAGAAATACCTACAGCAATTTCGAAGAAGTAAATTAAATGACCTAAAGTATAAGCTGACATATCAGGAATCGTTACAACAAAGTTTGGCACTTGACCGTCTGTATGCGCTAATAAAGTACCTTGGAAAGCTTTTGTATTTACAAAATCCATTGTTTTACCTTGTAAATAACCTAAACCATCTAAATCTTCCTCAGTTTCA